>ERZ761603.972-NODE-972-length-22494-cov-84.584741_pt1 | contig 22494 bp, 17 predicted proteins | sample MGYA00511879_ERZ761603 | MGnify/ENA primary metagenome ERZ761603 (study PRJEB28899, sample SAMN02850040) | bioreactor sludge metagenome | biome: EBPR Sludge; feature: EBPR Bioreactor; material: flocular biomat | place: Australia: Thorneside Wastwater Treatment... | reverse complement strand
TTCCGTTCAACGTCGAGCAACGTCAAGTTTCATCAACTAGTTGATTTGTTTGCTATCGAGTCCTTGCAGCACACCCCCTTCAACGCCGAAAAATGCCTAGCAGTTCTGATTCTCAATCAGAAGGTCGGCGGTTCGATCCCGCCTCTCTCCACCAAACACCTGGAGCCCGGACTTGCGCCGGGCTTTTTCACGCCAGCAAAGGGCCGGCACTGGCGGGGTTTCGCGGAGGTGCGAATTTCGCTCATCGCTGACATCCACCGACATTGGTCGCCCACCGTAGGGCGTTTCCCGGTCGAATGAGGAAGCGGGCATTCGGCACGACCTGCCGCAGAGTTTTTCCGCGATAACTCTTGCTGGACGTTTGCTGCAGGCTATCGACTCAATTTCTTCCGGCGATCCACCGTTATTCAAGATACAGGACCTGCTGCTTTCCGGAGGAAAAGATGATCCACGCATGCACCAAACATACCGATCTCGATGAACTCATCGGGACTCAATGCTGGGAAGGTCAGGACCTGTCGTTCCGCTACGGCCCGCTGGTTCGGGCGATGCAGGCCGGCGAAGAATTGATCCTGGAGAACAGTACCGCCTTGTCGGCGTTCATGCTCGCGAAGATCCGTCTGATGCTTGGCACCATGTTCATCGAGGACACTTCGGAAGAGATCTGCCCGCACGACGGCTTTCGGCTGACCCTTGGCTAAGCCGTAGTCAAGGCATGGCGCCCGGCGTGTCGGCAGCGCGCACGTGTTCGGCGTCAGCCCCGGAGAACCTCATCTTCTGCGTCTGTTCTCTGCTGCCAGTTCCTGGCCTTGGACGCTTTCATCCTGCTCCGCAAAGAGCATACCCTGCGTGTGCCGCCTGCTATGCGTTTATCGATCCAGCCTTGCTGTCGCCCCGATCAGGCTTGCCTGCTTGGCATGTAAAGCCGCTCGACACTCGAAGCTGGTCAGATGTTGTCCGCCAGCCGGCTCGCCGGGTCAGCCGCCATCTTCGTGCTGGAAGCCGCGACGCCAGGTTTCGCGGTAGTATTCGACGCGTGCGCAGCGGGTATTGGATAGACATATATCCACGCTGGCTGGCTCTTGGCTTCCGCCTGACTGAAGAGGAACCTCATGTTGCGTATTGGAATCGACCTGGGCGGGACGAAAATCGAACTCGCCGCGCTCGACGAGGGTGGTCAGACTTTGCTGCGTCGGCGCGAACCGACGCCACAGGGTGACTATACCGCTTCGGTCGAAGCGATTGGCCGTCTGGTCGAGGCCGCCGAGAACGACCTGGGCGCGACGGGCAGCGTCGGCATCGGCATTCCGGGCGCCGAATCGATGCCGGACGGGAGAATCAAGAATGCCAACTCGACCTGGCTGATTGGTCAGCTTTTTCGGGAGGATGTGCAGACGCGGCTGGGGCGTGCGGTTCGCTTGGCCAACGATGCCAACTGTTTCGCCCTGTCGGAAGCGATCGACGGCGCCGGACGAGGCGCCGAGGTGGTTTTCGGCGTCATCCTGGGCACCGGGGTGGGCGCCGGCATCGTCGTTCGTCAACGCGTCGTTTCCGGTATCAATCGAATTGCCGGCGAATGGGGCCACAACCCGCTGCCCTTGCTGCACGAAGAGAGTGTGGCGCCGCTGCCCTGCTATTGTGGTCGCCTGGGCTGTGTCGAAACCTGGTTGTCGGGGCCGGGCATGGCGACTGATCATTGGCGACATTGTGGCGAGCGCTTGTCCGCCGAGGAGATCTGCGCGCGCGCCGTCGACGGCGAAACGGCGGCCGACGAAACGCTCTGGCGCTACGAGCGACGCCTGGCCAAGGCGCTCGCTGTTGTGGTCAACATCCTTGATCCAGAGGTGGTTGTGCTCGGCGGCGGTTTGTCGAACATCGAGCGGCTCTACGACACGATACCGCGCCTGTGGCAGGAACACATTTTCTCGCCGGTCGTTCTCACTCGGCTGTGCCGCAACCTTCATGGCGACTCCTCGGGTGTGCGTGGCGCCGCCTGGCTATGGAACGAGGTGTGAAATGGCGGCAAGACTCTGGCTGACGCTCTTTCTCCCCTTTGCTGGCGCGTATTTCCTGTCCTACCTCTATCGTACGGCGAATGCCGTCATCGGCCCGCTGTTGACCGGCGAACTGTCGCTCACCGCGGGCGATCTCGGCCTGCTCACCGGCGCCTACTTTCTTACTTTCGCCAGCGCGCAGCTTCCGCTTGGCGTCCTCCTCGACCGTTTTGGTGCGCGCCGCGTCGAGGCGGCGCTGCTGCTCGTCGCGGCAGTCGGCGCCGGGGTTTTCGCCGCCGGTCAGACGATTGCGCAACTGGCGATCGGCCGCGGGCTGATCGGCCTGGGCGTCTCGGCCTGCCTGATGGCGGCGTTCAAGGCGTTTTCTCTATGGTTTCCGGCCGAGCGCCAGGCCTCGCTGACCGGCTGGATCATGACGGCCGGCGGCCTCGGCGCGCTGGTCGCCACGACGCCGCTCGAATCGGCGCTGCATTTCACCGGTTGGCGCGAGATTTTCCTGTTCCTCGCCGGTTTGACGGCGCTGGTCGCGCTGTGGCTGTTTGTCAGCGTTCCCGAACGCGCCGAAAAGCCGCAACCGGAAAGCATGGCGACGCAGTGGGCCGGCGTCAGGAGCGTTTTCGCCAGCGCACATTTCTGGCGCTTCGCACCGCTCGGGCTGACCCTCATCGGTGGTTTCATGGCTGTACAAAGCTTGTGGTCGGTATCCTGGCTGATGCAGGTCAACGGCGACAGCCGGGCGCTCGCCGCCGACACGCTGCGCAGCATGAACGCCGCGATGCTCGTTGCCTACGTGCTGATCGGTCTGCTCGCCACCGGACTTGCCCGGCGCGGCATCGGACCGGTCGTCCTGCTCGCCGTCGGCGTCGGGCTTTCGCTGATCACGCTCGGACTGATCGTCAGCGCCAGGGGCGGCAGCAGCGCATGGCTGTGGGTCGCCTACGGCGTCTTTTCGAGCTTCGGAACGCTTGCCTACTCGCAGGCGGCGGCCGGTTTCCCGCTCGCCCTGGCCGGACGCGCCAACACTGCCTTCAATCTGATGGTGTTCATCGGCGCCTTTGCCGTGCAATGGGGTATCGGCGTTCTGATCGATGTGTTGCAAACGGCAAGTGAAAGTCCAGCGGCGGCTCATCGCAGTGCCTTTCTCGTCCTGCTCGGGACGCAGACGGCGGCCTACGCCTGGTTTCTGCTGGCTGGCTGGCGAAGACGCTCGGCGACCGCACGTGCGCCTCAGCGATAAAGCGGCAACTCGTCCAGGCGACGCTCGATCTCGCTGGTCAGTTGTTGATAGCCACGCCCCTTGACGCCGCCAAACAGCCGCCCGAACTGCGCTTCCGACAGATGCTCCGGCAGGCCGGCCAGCGGCGGCGCCAGATCATGGTCGGTGAGCGTCCTTTGCAACGCTTCGCCGAGCAGTGGCGATTCCTTGACGATCAGTTCGCCGAAGCGGGCTCCAGCCAGATCGGCAGCCAGATCAGCGAATGAAAAGCCGCTGCCCGAACGCGAGTCGGCGAGTTCCTTGTAGAGACCGATCGCCTTGGTCACCGGCTCGCCCGCCCAGGCAACGAGCGCGGCCGAAACGACGAAATGCTGCGCACTGTCGTGCCGGTCGGCCAGCGTCAGCTTGACGCGCCGCGCGCGTGGCCATTGTCGCGCCTGCGGCAATAGCGTCGCCAGGTCCTTGTCGGCCAGGTAAGTCGCCAGAACCAGCAGGACTGCCCGGCCGTGCGCGCTCGTCTGCTTGTCCGCCTGACCGAGCAAGGGCGTGAGCACCTCAGCCAGCGGGATCTTGGCGTACGGTGCGCGGTGGTCGAGCAGCCCCGCCAGATCGCGCTGCACGGCGCGCATGCGGGCAATATCGTCGTCCGCGAAGGCAAGCGAAACCGCCCTTTCGAGCAGTTTCGGCTCCCAGACATAGGTTACCAGGACGACCGTCCGGGCAGGCTCGAAGACCATCTGGCGGATCGCTCGCCGGGCAAGCCACCATTGCTCGGCCATACCGGCGATCCTCACCGCCCCGGCAATGAACCACTCGGCCAGAAAGGGCGGCACTGAAGATGAACCGATCGCCGCGGCAGCAACGCGCGGTTCGCCCTCGGCCTCGCGAAAAACCGCCCGCAGGTTAAGGTAACGCCCGCCAGCCAGGCGGGCCGGGACAGCCAGCCGGATTTCGGCGGTTTCCTCGGCCATCACGAAAGCGCCACGGCCACCCAGACTGCGGCTGACCACGTAGTTCACTGCTTCGTCGATCAAGGCGGCAGGAATTTCCGCCGTCCGCCTTTCGCCGCGGCGAAGGCGGCGCGGATCGTTCAGCGCGAGCAGCTGGCGGGCTTCGGCAATCGCGGTGGGAGCGATCGTCTCGCCGCGCCTGACGAGCGGTGTTTCCTCGAGCGTCGCCAGCAGGCCAGCCGCCAGCAGAAGGCCGACGCCGACGAGGAACGCGGCAAGCCAGGCGAAGATGCGTGCAATTCGCGCGGCAAGGCGGCGTGCCAGCGTCTGCCCGGTCGGCCGAGCCTGGCCAGCCGGCATGCCGGGCGCAGCGAGCGAGGCTGACGCGGTGCGCACTAGGCCCGTGCAAGCAACGGTCGTGCGACCTCGCCCGTATTCGCCTCAGCGCCATCGCCGATGGCGTCTTCCGCTCCCTTGCCGGCACCCTCGGTAGCGATGTGCAAGACAAAGCCGGCGGCGCGCAACAGGTCCGCTTCGATCTGCAGATCGGCCCGCGTCAGTGGGTGCGCGGCCAGCCAGGCAGTGGGAAAAACCAGCCTGAGCTGCCGATGATCGACGCGCAGCGCCAGCTTCGGCAAGGGCTCGCTGCTGCGGCTACGGTGCAGGACGACCGCCAGGCGAAGCAGCACGCACAGTTGCCGCGCCGCTTTCGCCCAATCGGCCGGCAGGTGGACGAAGGCGGACGGCGGAAAACCTCGCCGGTGTCGGCGAACGAGCGCGGACAGCAGGCGCTGGTCGTCGCGCGAATAGCCAGGCAGATCGGAATGCTCGATCACGTAGGCGCCATGCTTGTGGTATCCGTCGTGTGCCAGCAGCAAGCCGACCTCGTGCAGACGAGCCGCTCGCTCGAGCACGCAGCGCGCCTCCTTGCCGTTCAGATGCCACTTCGCGCGTGCCTGGCGCAACAGGTCGAGGGCGGTTGCGCTGACGCGCGCCGCCTGCGCCTCGTCCAGACCGAAGCGGGCGGTGACCTCGGCGATCGTCCGGTCGCGCACGTCCTCATGGGCGATTCGCCCGAGCAGGTCGTAGATCAGCCCCTCGCGCAGGGCGCCCTCGGAGACCTCCATGCGGGTCGCGCCGAGCGCCTCGCACAGCCCGTGCAGGACGACGAATCCGCCGACGAAGACGCGTGCGCGCGCCGCTTCCAGTTGCCAGCGGCTGGCGATGGCGGACGTCTCGCGGGTTTCCAGCAAGGCGGCGCGCAGACGGCGCAGCGCATCCAGCGTGATCCCCTGGCGGCTCCAGCCCTCGCTGACGAGCACATCCTGAATGGCCTTGATCGACCCCGAAGCGCCGGTGACGACTTCCCAGCCGCGCGCCAGATAGTCTTCACGCACCGGTTCGAGGTTCAACTGGACGAGCAACTCAGCTCGCCGCAGACTCTTGGCGGTAATCCGACCCTCGGCAAAGAATTCCCGGCTGACGCTGACGCAGCCCATGCGCAGGCTGGCCAGGTGCAGCGGATCGAACTGCTGCCCGATGATCAGTTCGGTGCTGCCGCCGCCGATGTCGATCACCAGGCGCTGACCGCTGACGTCGCCGACGCTGTGCGCAACGCCGAGATAGATCAGGCGGGCTTCCTCGTGCCCGGAGACGATCTCGACCTTGTGGCCGAGCACGCGCTCGGCGCGCGCGACGAATTCGGCGCTGTTGCGCGCTTGCCGCAAGGTGTTCGTACCGACGATGCGCAGGCGGGCGGGCGGAATGTGCCGTACGCGCTGCCCGAAGCGGGCCAGGCAGGCGAGTGCCCGCTGTTGCGCCGCGTTTGACAGGCGGTTGCGTTCGTCGAGTCCGGCGGCAAGCTGAACCATCTCGCGCAGCCGGTCGAGCACCTGCACACGACCGTTTTCGATGCGCGCGACGATCATGTGGAAGCTGTTTGAACCGAGGTCGATCGCCGCAACTGAATCAGAAGACACGATAAGACTCCTTTTTAATGAGTATTGCCCGGTCTGCAAGATCAGTCAATCCCGGCTGCGGCGCGTGCTGCCCGTGCCACCTGTCGACCTCGCCAGCCGAACGAGAATAGCGCCGAAGAGCGGGCGGTTTGCGGTACTTTTGCACACTCGCCGCAAGAAAATGGGCGGCAATGGCCAGGGCGAGCTACAACTCGAGCGGGTCGACTTCGAGATGCCAACTGAGCTGCGCCGGCAGCTTGAGCGCGACCAGGCGGAGCTGCCAAGTGCTCAGGAATGCCTGCAGCGCGCGCCGCGAGCCGGATTCGACGAGCAGTTGCGCGCGCTCGCGGTTGGCGCGGCGGGCCAGACGCATCGGCACCGGGTCGTAAGCGGTGACTGCCGCGCTGCCCAGTTCCAGCGCGAGGGCGCGCGCACTCGTCAGAAACACGAGCGCCTCGTCCATTTCGCGCGCCTCGGCGCGCAATACCGCCTGATAGGCGTACGGCGGAAAACCGGCCTGGCGTCGTTCAGCAAGCTGAACGGCGGCGAACGACGGATAGTCGTGCTCGACCAGTGCCTGATAAAGCGGGTGCTCGGGGAACTGTGTCTGAATCAGCACCTCGCCAGGTCGCTCGGCGCGCCCGGCACGCCCGGCAACCTGCATCAGCTGGGCAAAGAGCCGCTCGCCGGCACGCCAGTCGGCGGCAAACAGCGCTGCATCCGGTGCGACCACACCGACCAGCGTGAGGCGCGGGAAGTCGTGCCCTTTGGCGAGCATTTGCGTACCGACCAGGATGTCGGCCTCACCACGCTCGATGCGCGCGGCGAGCGCTTCCCACTGTTGGCGCGTGCTGGCCGAATCGCGATCGACGCGCAGGACGCGGGCCTGCGGGAAGAGCTCGGCGAGCGTTGCCTCGAGGCGCTGCGTGCCACGACCGAAGGCAATCAGATTCTGATTGCCGCAGGTCGGACAGGCTTTCGTCACCGGCACGGCAAAACCGCAATGGTGACAACGCAGCCGGCGATCGCGCAAATGCAGGACGAGATGCGCCGCGCAGCGCGGGCAACCTGACGTCCAGCCACAAGCCGGGCAACCGACCACCGGCGCGTAACCGCGCCGGTTGAGGAACAGGAGGCTCTGCTCGCCGCACTCCAGACGTTGTCCGAGCGCCACGCGCAGGGCAGACGACAGACCGTCTTCGGCTCGATCGAGGCGTGTGTCGATGCGCCGGACGAGCGGCAGCCGGGCGCCGGCGACCGCTCGCTCGCGCAACGAGAGGAGCCGGTAGCGGTTGCGGCCGGCATCGCCGCTGGCGTTGGCCCAGCTCTCCAGCGACGGCGTCGCCGAGCCGAGAACGATCGGAATGGCAAGCTGGCGCGCCCGGAAGACGGCAAGATCACGCGCCGAGTAGCGGATTCCATCCTGCTGCTTGAACGAAGGGTCGTGTTCCTCATCGACGATGATCAGGCCGAGCGCCGGCAACGGCGCAAACACCGCAAGGCGCGTGCCGAGCACGATCCGCGCCGTACCGGTCAGCGCGGCCTGCCAGTTGCGCTGGCGGGCCGCTTCGCCCAGGCCACTGTGCAGACTGACCAGCGCCACCGCCGGAAATCGCGCCGCCACGCGCGCTTCGAGCTGCGGTGTCAGGTTGATCTCGGGCACCAGCAGCAATGCCTGCTTTCCGGCGAGCAAACTGCACTCGATCAGGCGCAGATAGACCTCGGTCTTGCCACTGCCGGTCACCCCGTGCAGAAGGAAGGAATGAAAACCGGGGCCGGCCTGCCGGATCGCAGCGAGCACGGCTTGCTGCTCGGCGCGCAACTCGGGAAGCGTCTGCTCGCCCGCCGCGCGCACCGTGGCGCGAGCCGGCGGCCTGGGCCTTTTCGGCGATGGTAGCGAACGCAGGGCAACCGGCAGCGTTGCCAGCATGACCTGGCCGGGCGGCGCATGGTAGTAGCCGGCGCAGAACTCGGCCAGGCGCAGCCAGTCGTCCGGCAAGCCCGGCAGGTCGCGCAGCACCCCCTCGATCGGGCGCAACTGCTCGCTCGGAAGGTCGCTCGCTGCCGGCAGTTCAACGATGATTCCGACCATGGTCCGGCGACCGAAGGGCACCTGAACACGGCGGCCGACGTCGGCCGTCGTCACGTGCTCGCCGCCGGCAACCAGGTAATCAAAGTAGCGGTGCAGCGGCACGTCAAGCGCGACGCGAACGATTTGCGACAAGGGGCTCGGCCTCAAAAGGCACTGGCGGCGCGCTTCAGGGGGGGTCGTCAGTTACCGCCGGAAGCTCGCTCCAGTTCTGGCAATGCAGGGTAAAGCGTTCAGTTATCGGCGCTTTCGAGACGGTGCACAGCGCTTGTGAATAAAGGTGTGGACAAAATCGCGCGAAGAGCCCGAAAAGCCCGCGCAGCAAGGGTTTCAGGCCCGTTGCCGAAAAAATGGGCAACTTCAAACGACTTATAAATCAATGCGTTGAAAATATTCGCCAAGCCTCCGAAAAATCTCGTCACTTGGGCTTGACCTGTGGGACATTCTGTGAATAAGTGAGCGCCCGGTGAGCTCTTATGCTTCGTTTCTGGCCTCGATCTGGCTCATCCGATGTACCGCATCGACCAGAGCGGCGACGCTTTCCGGAGGCGTGAATTGCGAAATCCCGTGGCCCAGATTGAACACATGTCCCGTCCCGCCGGCTCCATAGCCGGAAAGCACGCGGTGCGCCTCGGCGGCGATAGTTTCCGGCGATGCAAAGAGAACGCCCGGATCGAGGTTGCCCTGAAGGGCGACCCGATCGCCCACCCGCCGACGCGCCTCGCCGATGTCTACCGTCCAGTCGAGGCCGATGGCATCGCTGCCGATGCGCGCGATCTGTTCCAGCCACAGACCGCCGCCCTTGGTGAAGACGATCGACGGGATGCGCTCGCCCGCCTTTTCCTTCGCCAGGCCGGCGACGATCCTTTCCATATAGGCGAGCGAGAACTCCTGGTACGCCGCCGTGGACAGCGAACCACCCCACGTATCGAAGATCATCACTGCCTGCGCTCCCGCTTCGATCTGCGCGTTCAGATACGCGGTGACGGCCTGTGCGGTCACCGTCAGAACCCGGTGCAGCAGGTCCGGGCGCTCGTAAAGCATGTGCTTGATCCGGCGATAATCGTTGCTCGCACCGCCTTCGACCATGTAACACGCCAGCGTGTAGGGACTGCCGGCGAAGCCGATCAGCGGCACCGAACCGTTCAGCGCGCGCCGGATCTCGGCCACCGCGTCCATCACATAACGCAGGTGATCCCAGGGGTCGGGCGCGCTCAAGTCACGAATCGCCCATTCCTCGCGTAGCGGTCGCTCGAAGCGAGGCCCCTCGCCATCGGTAAAGTACAGACCGAGTCCCATCGCGTCGGGAATCGTCAGGATGTCCGAGAAGAGAATGGCGGCATCGAGTGGATAGCGCGCCAGCGGCTGCAGCGTGACCTCGCAGGCGAGCGCCGGATTCTTGCACAGGTTCAGGAAGCTCCCGGCGCGCCGGCGGGTTTCGCAGTATTCGGGCAGGTAGCGGCCAGCTTGCCGCATCAGCCAGATCGGGGTGTGCGGGCAAGGCTCCTTGAGCAGGGCGCGCAGAAAGCTGTCGTTGCACGGTCGGGTCACGGCGAACTCCATCGGGGAAATGGCGCCCCGGAAAAACGCCGATTATCCGCTTTTCGCGCCAGCTTGGGCGAAAAAGCCCGGACCCGCCGTGCCCGGGAGGCGGCCCAGCCAGGGCGGGCGAACGCGTCGCGCGCTGGCGGCGCGCTGGGCTCGCTCAGTAGATTCCCGTTCCGCTCACCGCCGGAGCCGGCTGGTTGAAGCGCAGTTCGCGCCCGCTGCCGGCAAAGACCAGTGCGAAAGCCTGCAGGTTCTGCTGGTTGAACGGATCAGCCGGGAAGATCGCGGCGGATACCTCGACCTCGTACTCACCGGGGAGCGGGTTGGCGAGGACGACCTGCTTGAAGGTCTGGATGTTCTCATGCGCGTCAGCGGCGACCGGCGGATTGGCGATGGGTCGCGACAGGTGCGTCTGGCCGGCCGCCGTTTGCCACAGGTTGCCGCGAAACTCCGGTCGCTGGGCGGCACCGGTCGGCGCCGGTGCGCGCACGCTCAGGTGCAGATGGTTGATCAGGCGCGGCCCGGGCGGGTCGGTCCAGTTGAGCGTGACCCGCAGCAAGGCGCTGCCGGCGGGCAGGACGAAGCGGTAGCGCACGCTGCGACCGGGACCGATGGCGCAGTCGTCGCGCACGTGCAGCGTCACCGGCGGCGCCGGCGCCAGACTCTGGCGCAAATTGACCCGGCCCCAGCCGTAACCGGCGGCCGTGTCGGGCAGCGCACCGGGCGTGATGTTGGTCGCGCCGTTGATCAGCGTCGCACGCAACAGCGCGGCGCTCGGCAGTTCGTTGGCGTTCTGGCTGGCGTGCCGGTTGACCACGGTATGGCGGTGCCGCAGACGTCCGTTTTCCTCCTCGACCCAGGAGACGAAGAAGACGCGGCCGTTCCAGACCAGCTTGAAATCCTGCACGCGCGCCGTCGGCGAACTGAGCTGCAGGATGCCGACCGGCGCGCGCGCCGCGAGCGGGCCGGCCGGCGGTGGTGGCGGCGTAACGGCGAGTTGGCGGCCGTTCTCGTCCAGCGCAGTAAAGAACAGCAGGCGCGAACCGTCGGTTTCGACGCCGATCCAGGCCAGGCCGTAGGCCGGGCTCCATACCGGCAAGCTGGTCCCGGCGGGCAGCACCGCTGGCGGATTGGCCCACGCTTCGTGCGTGCAGGTGCACACGAGCAGCGGTTCGACGGCGTCGCGCGTCGCGCTCCAGCCGGCGGTCGCCGGCGTGATCACCGGCACATCGCTGACCGGCATCGGCGGCGCGTTGGCCGGTGGATTGGCCATCGGCTGCCCCTGCCGATCGAGGCGGGCAAAGTGAATCTCCCAGCGCGCCGCGTTGCTCGCGCGGTACTGCCAGGCCGCCGCATATTCGCGGTTGCTCGAGTTGGCGGCGGTCGGTCGGCGCGCGATGACGCCGTTGATCGCTTCACCGGCAGCCGCGCTGAGGTTGCGCTCAGCGCCGTCGGGCGTGCCGTCGAGGCGGTAGCGCCGGCAATGAACGCGCGTCAGCGCGCCGTTCACCCGGTGGTAGATGGCAATCGAGCGCGCTTCGCTATTCACGTACTGGAACCAGTCGTGGCGCGCGACGCCGTCGGCGCGTGCCAGATTGACCGCCGTGCCGACGCGCACGCCGAGCCGGTTGACGCGCTGCTGGCGCAATTGCAGCACACCGGCCTGCGTCGTTCCGTAAGCGACGACCAGGTGGAAAGCGGGCGCGGTGAAGAAACCGAGTTGCGGCGTGATCCGGTCGTGCACCGTCACGTTGTCGACCAGCGCCGCCGCACCGCCGGTTCCGAAGTCGGCGACGGGTGCGCCGAGCGCGTCGTGCAGGTGCAGCGTGATGCCGCCCAGCGCGTCGTTGGCGGCCGAGATCAGACGGTCGTTGCCGGTCCACAGCATTTCGCAACCGAGGACGAGGAAGGTCGTCGGCCGCTCGCGCACGCCGGCGACGCCGAAGCTCTCGTCGATCGCCCCGTCGGCGTGCAGGCGCAACCACTGCAGCCGGTCGTGCAGGTCGTCGCCGGGAGCCTGACGCAGCAGATAGTAGGCGCCGCCGCTCCACACCGCCGAGAGCGCTGAAATCGCCGTACTTTCGTGTTCGAGCAACGTGGCGACGACGTAGCGCCCGCTCTTCAAGAGCGGCGTGGTGGGCTCTTCCTGCGCGGCGAAAGCGCCGGCCCGCGTCAGATTGAGCAGGTAGACGCCGAGTCGGTCGGAATTGAGCTCGTCCGGGCTCTGATAGATCAGCGAGAACCCTTCGCTGTCGGCAAAGCTGGCAAAGCCGGCCGTATCGCCGGGGGTATCCGACAGGCGGCGCAGACGACGGCCGAGCGCATCGTCGGCGGCGATCGGCAGGCGGCTGTCGGGCGCCCCGTTGGCGTCGAGAAAAGCCAGGTACAGGTCGTAGTGGCCGTTTTGCGTGTCGTCTTCCCAGAACAGCGCGTAGCCGCCGTCCGGGTGATTGATGATGCGCGGTCGGCGCAGGTGCTGACCGGCGGCGAGGCTGACGACGAGGCGTGGCGCGCCGCTGGCGGCTGCGTTGCGGTCGAGGAACTGCAGCCAGATTTCACCGCCGGCGATCGTCCGCGCGTCGCACCAGACGAGGACGTGACGCGCCCCGCGCGGGTCCCAGAGCAGGCAGGGTTCGCGCAACTCGGCGGCCTGTTCGAGCACGGTCAGCGGGCCGGCGCCCTGCACCTGTCCGGCGTCGTTCATCTGGCGAAGCTGCAGACGGTAGTTGCCCGCGTGCACGACGCCGCAGACGGTGAAGCAGTTGCCGTTCCAGACCAGCGGACGATGCGGACCGGTAGCGTCGTGGAACAGGAAGCTGATCGACGCGGCATCGACCGCGTTGCCGTTGTCGGCGCGGAAGCGCTGGAAGAAGTAGCCGTTGCCGCCAACCGCCGGGAAGACGCAAACCAGCCGCTCGCCGACTGCGATCAGGTCGGGCGGCACCGCGTCGTCGGTGCGCGCGTCGGGCGCCAGGACGACGCTGCCGGCGCTGCCGAAGCCGGCGACCAGTTGCAGCGCCCGGTCGTAGCACGTCAGGCGCATCTTGCCGTCGCGCTGCCGGTGCAGCAGGTAGGTCCGCTCGCCGACGCTGGCCAGCTTCGGCGCCGCGTGCTCGCCGACATCGTCGTGCAGATGCACCGGCTGGGCATCGATCGGTGCCAGATTGCGCCCGATGCGCATGCCGACGATGTTCTTCTGCTCGGCCGGCAGCGCCGGCCTCAGCCAGGCGCAGACCAGCCCGTCGGCGTGCCGGGCAATCGCTGGCGGATGACCGAAGACCGGTAGCGGCGCCGCATCCGGCAGCGGCACGCCGTCGAGCAAGAGCGGCCGGCGCATCTGGGCAAAACGCGTGCGGTAGAACTGGCGGACGAGCAGCGCCGAACCGCTGACCACCGGCGTCGCCATGCTCGTCCCGGTCAGGATATGGTAAAGGTTGCGACTCAGCCCGGGTGGCAGCATCGAGTCCGAGTTGGCGTTCCAGAACACCGGCGCGATCGGCGGCGCCGGCAGACCGGGCGGCTGGGCAACGAACTGCGAACGGCAGGAAAGGACGTTCGTCCCCGGCGCGACGAGATCGGGCTTGACCCGGTTCGTGTTGACCAGACCGTTCGTCCGCACGCGCCCGCGATCGCTGAACAGTCCGATGTCGTCGGCGTTGTCCGACATGCTGAAGGCGTTCGCCGGCGCGTTCGCGGCGACGTTGAATGCGGCGTGCGAATAGCGACCGGGAAAGAACGCGCGGTAGTTGTCGCGCCAGCCGCTGTCCACGCGCAGGTTTTCCGAGGCGCCGACGGCGAGGACATTCTTCGCCGCCGCCTGCAGGCGCAGCGTACGCGCGTCGAGGACGCCATCGGCACCGCCAAAGGTATCGCTCTCGTCGTTGCCGGCGGCGAAGACGAGGAGAACGTCCGGGTGGTCGAAGCACCAGCGGTCGACCGCCTGCGACTCGTTGGGCGTGTAGCGGTTGTTGTTGCCGACGACAAACGAACTGCCCCAGGAATTGTTGATGACGCGCGCGCCGTTGATTTCGGCAAAGTTGAACGGGACGCGGAAGTTGTTGGGCAGCGGAGCCAGTCCGATCAAGGCGCTGCGCGGCGCCATCCCGCGGTTGGCACCGCCCGAAGCGCTGCCGTCGCCGGCGACGATGCCGGCCACGTGCGTTCCGTGCGGAGCGCCGTCGGGAACGCCGAGCGCCGTGTTTTGCGGCGTGTTGCTGTTGCGCAGCAGGCGCATGCTGGTCGCCAGATCGGGATGAAACGGCGTCATCGCCCCGGTCAGCGGAACGACCGCGCCAGCCAGGCTGCCGACATCGAAGCCGGAATCGACGACCGCGCCGATTTCGCTTGCCCCGTCGAGATTGACCAGAAAGTTGACCGTTCCCAGTTGGCGAACCTGGTTGGCGCCGACGATCACCCCGGCGTGGTGACTGCACAGATCGATGCGCGCGGGCAGTGCCGCATGGAAGACGCCGGGCACGGCGAGGATCGCCGGACAGCGCTCGGGCGCGACGCTGAGCAGAAAACCACCGGCCGTTTCGGCCACGATGGTAGCCCCGGCGGCTTCCAGCAGCGGGCGCACGCTCGCCTCGTCGAGCGCGTCGAAAAGCTGCACCTGCAGATTCCCTTCGCCGGTGGCGGGCGGAAGGTTCAACGTCAAGGTCGCCAGCGAGGCGGCGGTAAACGCTTGATCGACGCCAGCCAGATCGAGGTCGACGGCGTACGCCGGGTGGTAGGCCCCGACGAAATCGACCACAGGCAGCGCGCGCACACCGTCCGCCGTTGTCGCCGTCATGCTGAACACGGCGCTGCAGGCGTCGACCACCTGCACCTGCACAGCGCCGGCGAGCACGAGGTCGACCAGCCACGCCTTGTCGACCGGCGCGACGAAATGGACCAGCCAGAAAGCCGTCTGCTCGCCGCTCGGCAAGGCAGCGGTGAGCTGCGCCGGCGGCTGCGGCGTTTCGCTCGCCGGACGGAAACTCAGCGGGCCGAGGCTGAGTACGCCGGCGTTGGCGTCGGTCGTCACGGCAAAGCCTTCGGCAACGAAGGTCGCGACCTGCGCTTCGTCGAGCTCGACCCAGAACTGCCCGCCGGCTTCGCGCAGGACGCTCGCCCGGCTGCGCAGGAAATCGATCTGCTCGGGCGAGCGCTCGGGGTCAAGCTGCAGGAAAGCGTGAATGCGTGCCATCGTGGCCTCCGCTTCAGTCAGGACTGGACGGCGGGATCGACGTCGATCGGTTTGCTGCCGGAGCTGCGCCCGGGCGAAACGATATGCCGGATGGCATGCCCCTCGTCGGCGCCGAGCAGACGTTCGAGGCGCAGGTCGACCTCGGCTTCGAGCATCAGGCTGCGCGTCGCACTGGCTGGCGCGGCGCCGGCGGCGAACTTGAGTGCCTTCAGCACGCTCGCCGCCTGGTAGCCGTTGGCCGTCCAGCTCGTCCCGCCGGCGCGCAACAGCGCCGCGCGGTGCATGACGAGCACCGACAAGGCGAGCGCGCAAGCTCTTTCGGCCGCTGCCGCGTCGGCCGCGGCAATCTGCAGGCTGAGCTGGTGGCGTACTTTCAGGTGGGTTGCTGCGGCGACGACGCCGTAGAGAACCTGCACCCGGTTGAAGCCGAAAAGATCACGCCCGGGACGCGGTGCGAGCGAGAACGACGCTGCATCGGCCGGATTCCAGACCACCTCGGAAGGGGCAAGGGCGACGAGTTCGCCGGCAGCCGAGCGCAGATAGACGCGTTTGCTCCCCGGGTACGGCGGTCGCGTCAACAAATACGGCCCGCCCGGCACTGCCGGGTCGAACGACAGGTCGTCGACCGCGTCCTGCGGGCCGGGTTCGCCGGCGAGCGGGTCGGCCGACAGGCGGTCGAAATCCCAGGTCTGCTTCGCGAAGCTCGCGGTCGCCGCACCCGCGCCAGCGAACAGCGCCGGCAACTCGCTCCTGAGCAGCGCGTCGATGGCGTTTTCCAGAGCGAGCAACATGGGGCGGCCTAGCCGGCGGGCGGATCGGCTGCCGGCGGGGTGGCGGCCAGCGTCTCGCGCGGGCTCTCGCCGAGTTCCTCCTGCAGCACCTGGACGGCGCCAGCGATGCGCAGCAGCGTCGCACGTACGCTCGCCGCCTGCCCTTCCAGCTCGTCCAGCGTCTGGCGTCCCTTGTCGTATTCGGCGCGCAGCTCGCGCAGGCGTCGCCGCAGGCGGTCTTCCATCGCCAGATCACCCTGCGTCATCAGCTTTTCGCCCGGAGCACGATTTGCGCGCCGCCCGTATTTGGCACCGCGCCGCCGGCGACCGGCTGGACGACGCTTTTCGGGAAAGACGCCTTGATCGCTTCCAGCTCGCCCGGCGAGCCCGCCTTGCCGACCGCCGCGGCCAAGCGGTGGTATTCGTTGCGAAAGGCCTCGACCGTGCGGCGGATCGACTGCACGCGCTCGGCGTCGTAGATGCCGAGCGCGGCGTTGATCAGTTCGTGATCGGGGATCAGCTCGCGACGCGCGGCGAACGACGCATCGGAGAACTGCGCGAGCTTGCGCTGGCGCGCCTGATCGATCGACTCGACGAGGTTGACCGAGGCGGTCAGCGCGGCCAGGTTCTTGACCACGCCGTTCTCGATCGCGAACTCGGTCGGTACGTACTGCTCGGGCGAACGGCCGAAATCCATCGTCGCCGGATCGAATTCGGGAAAGACGTCCTTCGCCGCCTTCTCCTCGCCGGGAAACGAATTCGACATGTGCAGAATCGTTTTGCTTCGCTTGTCGATAACCAGATACATGCTGACCTCCGCTTACTGTTCGATGACCTGAATCTGCCGTATGTCGCCGTACCAGCAGCAGGTCAGGGTTCCACTGGTGACCGCCCACTGAACGGCAATCGTGTGCGACCCGGCGGCCAGGTAGAGCAGTCGGCTGAGCGTCACGCCGCGCAGTTCCCAGCCGTTGTGGTTGAACTCCTGGCGCGTGCTTTCCTGCACGCCGCCGTCAACCAGCAGGCGGAAATAGGCGCCGATCGTCGTCCCGCCGGTGGCCTGTACGCCATTGATCTGGACGTTGATCTGGAAATAGGCGCCGATCGCCGCGTTGATCGTCAGGCTCATGTTGGGCATATCGACGTAGCCAGTGCTCGCCGTACTCACCTGGTTGCTGGTCGCCACCGACGAGCGGATCTTCTGGTCGCGTGCGCGCCCGGCGATGTAGGCATTGCCATTGACGTAGAGGCTCTGCGACGACGCTCCGTAGACGTAGAGGCCGTAGGTCTTGTCGGTGCCATTGACGTAGAGTCCGACGTCGGGATGCGCCGAGGTACGCACGCCGACGCTGCCGTGCGTGACGTCCATGCTCAGCCCCCAGCCGATTCCCTTGCTGCCCCAGAAACCGACCGCGTCGTCGCTCACCATGCCGACGAAAGCGCGGTCCTCGTTCGGTGTCGTCTGGTACAGCCAGAGTCCGGCGGTGCCGCCGGCGCCCTGGCGCAGCCGGATGCGGTCGCCGACATCGACCTTGAACGCCGGCGTGGCAACGCCGATACCGACTCGCCCGTCGACCAGACGCAGCGCCTCAACCTGGCCGGTGCGGTTGGCGGCGCCGCTGCCGTTGGTGAGAAAGGCCAGACCACCGGTGAAACCACCGAGGTCGATCGACTGCAGCATGGCCGGGCGCCATTCCGTCGCGCTGCCTTGCGGATCGCTCCAGAATTCGAGCTGTCCCTGGCCGAAAGCGCGCGTGCTCTGGATGCGCAAGACCGCCGGCGTGTTGCTATCGACCAGGTGCAGCCGGCTGCCCGGCGTCGTCGTGCCGACCGCGAGCGCGCCGGCGATGGTCAGCGGACCGCTGATTGCATCGCCTGCCCGGTTGACCTTGGCGTTGTCCAGGCGTTGCGTTTCGGTGACCAGGTCGTTCCAGTCCTTCGAGCGAATCGCGTCGCCGGCGGTCTTCGGAAACGGTAGATCGGGGCTCAGTGGCATGGCGGTAGCTCCTCGAAAAACGCTTAGAACACGACGTCCCAGATCAGCGTCAGCTTGAACGTATCGGCTTTCGTCACCGGATCGAAGACCACCCGGTTGTACATCGTCCCGCCCGTTTCGGCGGTGAAGATGCCGGCTTCGCGCAGTGGCGCAGCGCCGTTCGCCTCACCGAAATCGAACACGGTCTGCAGGCTGACCTTGATTCGCTTGATCCCGCCGCTGTCGACGACTTCAGTGTAGATCGGCGCCGAAACGGCGTTGCGGTCGCGTTCGGCGAGCAGCGCCGTCTGGTCGTCGGTGGCCGGGTCGGCGCCGGTGCCGACCGCCATGTGGCTGACTTTCGACGGCGGCGTGCCGGTGACGCCGGCAAACAACTGGGCGGCGAGCTGCCGTCCGGACTTGACGATGCGGTTGGCGTGCGTCCGATCGGCGACGATGCGACCGTCGCGGTCTTCGACCAGCAAACGCAGCCGGCCTTGCATATCCATGGTTTCCTGCATCTCATCGCTCCTGGAATGGTTTACTGAAAGCCGAAACTGCCATCCGAGACGGCAACGTCGAAGACGCCGCCGATCGCGAAGCGTTCATGCGCGTCGTGCACTTCGCGCGCGCTTCCGAGCGCGCCGACGAGCAGGTCTTCGTCCGCATCGTGCTGCTCGCCGTGCCGGTGATCGAGTGCGGCGGAAAATCGCTCGCTCACGGCATGGTCTTCCCAGGGGACCCGCTCGGACGATTCACCGGGCAAGGAGAGCGAATACTGTACCATGCCGCGCACGCCGGCCGCCCGCTTGCTATCCACCACGCGCTGGATGGCGTCGAGCGAGAGGCCGGCAAAAACGCGGAAGCGCTTTTCGTAGCCAGTGCCTGCCAGGACGCGTTTGACTGCCGCGTCGACGAAGTACGGAACGACGACATCGAAGGTCAGCGGCTGATAGCGAATCCATGCCATACGGATGGCGAAAGCCGGCGCGTCGAAGGTCTCGCCGCTGTCGTAGGTCGAGAAACCGAATTCGCCGGCGCGCGCCGCTGAAAAGACCCATTTCGAATCGCCGGTGGGAACCTTGGGCAGCACTGCCGGCGCCGTACCGCCGATATCGACGAACCAGTCGCTGACCTCGCTCGTCCCGATCGAGGCCGAGAAGCGGCCGCTCGCGTCTTCGGCGAGAACCAGCGTGCTGCCCTGGGGAACGACGAACTCCTCGCGCGAGGCGACTCCAGCGCCGGAGTCCTGGCGGACGAGCGAAAGGTGGCGCCCGGCACCCTGCGTGAAGCTCCATTCGATGCGCGGCGCGACCGCTTCTATCGTCGCGAAATTGACTTCCAGCGTCACGCTGCTGCCGCCGGCGCTGGCCAGCGCGTTGCCCAGCACGACTTCGGCTTTCGGCGAGAACTCTTCGATCCTTACCAGCCGGTCGAGGCCGGCGATCAGATCGGCAATCCCCTTGCTCGTCTTGCCGCCGGCGCCGACCAGTTGACGCTCGAACAGCGCCAGGTCGTAGGGCAGGCCAAGTGCGGCGCGGATGGCACCCTTCAGCGCCTCGACCGTACCCCCGCCGACGAAGGAGAGAACAGTCGACTTGAGCAGAGGCCGGAAGGTATCGTCGCCCTCGCGCGTGCCGTCGGGCAGGTGGCGGCGCGCGACGCCGAGCAGGCTGCCGAGGCCGTCGAGACCGCCGCCGCTGGCGTGATCGATCCAGTGCGACTTGAGCAGATCCTTGACCGCCGCGTCGCTGTGCAGCAGCTCGGCGGCGAGCGCGTCGAGCAGGCGGTGGAGCAGCGAGTCGCCTTCGCGCGCGGCGTAAACGTCCGGAAAAAGGGCGCTCAGGCGGTCGGTCTTGAACGACACGGCGTCTTCTCCCGGCTACAAGGCAAGGTGCGCCGAAGCGGGAACGATTCCCGGATAGGCGGCGGCCTGCACGACGATTTCGGCGCTCGCCGCGTCGAGGCTGGCGCGGTTGGCGATGAGCACCGTGGCGAAGACCGGTGTCGCCTGCTCGGCGGCGGCCAGCGTCACCGTGCCGGCCACCTGCGCGACCTGCTGCAGCGGCTGATTCGGCGTGCTCGCCAGCTTTGCCCGCACGGTGGCGAGCAGCGCGAGCTGGAAGTTGCGAAAGCGCAAGGCCAGGCCGTCGTCGTCGGTGACGCGCAGCGACAGCGTCAGCCGGCCGTCGACCGCCAGGCTGGCGGTCGAAACGTGCAGCGCGTGCAGCGAACGCACGCTCAGCGCACCTTCGTCGGGCCGCGCCTGTTCGCCGGTGTCGATGACGAAGGGGTCGCGGTCAACCGCCGCCGGCGCCGCGCTGCCGCGCACGTAGTCGAGCTGAACCTCGCCGGTGTCGGCCAGGCCGGCAATCCGGAAAGCCAGCGCGGCCAGCTTGCGCGGCGAAACCGCTTCGCCGATGGCGAGCGCCTTGAGCGCGGCGATCGCCGCTTGTCGGTAACGCTGGCGGGCGTCGGCCAGATTGCCGCTGGCGTCGCCGATGACCAGGAAGCTGCCGCTCAGCGTGACCGTGCGCACCTGGCTGACGACGGCCTTGATGCCGGCCGCGCGCGTCCGCTCGACGATGTCGCTGACCAGCGGCCCGACGAGATCCGGCTTGCCGGTCGAAAAGCGCACCCAGACTTCGCCGAGCGGAATCGCCGCGTCGAGCGAGCAGTCGCGCACTTCGACGCTGTCTACGCCGTCGATCGTCATCACGGCGTAGCGAATGGCGTTCAGCGTCGCGTTCCCGGCGCGTTCGAGCGCGTGTTTGGCGCGCTCGCGCAGTTGTTCGTCGCCTTCAGCGGCGACACCGCCGCTCAGCGGCTGCTCGTTGACCACGCCGCCATCGACGCCGCGCGGCGGGGTGGGCATGACGGTCAGGCTGCCCGAACCGAGGTTCCCTTCCGGGCCATTGTCGAGCGCGATGACCGGCACCTCGACCTGCGGCCGGCGCGCCTGAAAAGTGACCACCAGCATCGACGAAGAGGGAACGGCGGCGAGCGTGATCGTCGTCTCGTCGTCGCCGAAGGGCTTGCCGGCCTTGCTCGGAATGGTCGCCAGGTTGCTCGTGCCGCCTTTCACCCGCACGTGCAGCAGATTCGCGATGGCGACGCTGGTGTGCGCCACCTTGCCGGCGGCCGCCACCTCCTCGACCAGCGTGGCGCGGATGACGCCCGGTGCGGTGACCTTGAACAGACGGCCGCGCGCGTCGGCAACGCGCGTGCCGACGGCGATCGCCAGGTCGTTGCGCGGCGCCTTTCTCAGCCAGAAAGTGACCTTGCCCTGCGCCGGCAGCGCCTGGTTGCGCGCTACGCCGAGCAGGGCGACGACATTGTCGAGCGCCGCTCCCTCGGCGAAATCGATGAAGGCGCGCCGATACGCCTGGTCCATCTGCTCGTAGAGCAGCTTGAATTCGCGCGCCAGCGAGCGCACCAGCGTACCGGCGACGCTACCGGCGTTGAAGTCGGTGATTCCGGAAGGCAGGTCGCGGAAGTAGTAGCCGACGTTCAGGCGCGAATTGTCGTCGGGAAACCAGCTGGCAGCGATTTCCGGGTCGGCCGCCGCCGGCAGCGGCTGCCAGACGAGCTGGCCGACGGCATAGGTGTAGTGCTGACCGAGCTTGAATACCGCCGGCCGGCCGGCGACGAAACCGGTGATCTGCTCGGCCAGCCCGCTGAGCGGGCCGACGCCGTGCAGCGAATAGCTCGTCGTCCCGCTGCGGTAGATCAGCTCCAGCGCCGCCGCTTGCTCGACACCAAGTTGCAGACTGCCGACGAGCCCATCGACCAGACTCTGGAAAGACTTTGAGAAGGGATGTCCGGGGTCGATCATGGTCCCTCCAGGGCAAGGTCGAAAACCAGGTTCAGCGGCGTCGGCTGGTCGATCAGCGCCACTTCCAGCGCCAGGCGCAGGACGGAACGCTCGCCGGGCAGCGCGAACACGTGCAGGGCCGACACCTGGCGGACGCGCGGATCGGCCTCGATCGCCTGGCGCGCGAAGGCCTGCGCCTTCAGGCGAGTGCGCGGCAGGTCGGGCTCGCCGATCAGCTCGTGCAGACGCGAACCGTAGTCCGGCCAGCCGAGCGGCGCCAGTTCGCCGACGCGCACGCGCAGGCGCAGCGTCAGCGCCTGGACGATGTTGTCGTTGCCGTGCGCCAGCGCCAGATCGCCCGACCAGCCGACCGGGCCTTCGAGGCTCAGATCGAGCCCGCCGGCACCGTCGCGCAGCCGCAGGTCGCTGCCGAAAAGCTGCCCTCGTTCGCTGGCCATTTCGCGCTCTCCCTCAGGCCACGAGAACGAGTTGCCGGGTCGCCACGGCACTCGCCCCGCCGGCGCTGACGAACAGGCTCAGGAGATAGTTACCGGTGGCCAGATTGCCCGGCAGCGGGCCGCTGCGCCGCAGCCAGGTGGCGTCGTCGGCACGGAAGAACGGCAGGCTGGCCAGATCGAGCGACCACTCGGCCGTATGCGCGGCGTCCGGCGGGCCGGCCGGTGCCAGGCGCAGGCTGAACGAGATTCCGTTGAGGCGCTGGTAGTCGGCATCGGCGACCCAGTTGTTGCTTGCCGGCGGCGTTTCCCTGGCCCAGCGCGCCGGCGCCAGGAACTCGAAAGTGCAGGCGCCCTTCGACACCACCTGACCATCGGTCGCCGGCGTGCGGATCTGTGCGACCAGGCGGTGCACGACGCAGGGCTGCGGCGCTTCCGGCGGCGCGCCGCCGGCCATCGCCGAGCGCCTGACAGATCGGAAGAGCGTCGTGTAGGGAAAGAGTGTAGATCTCGGTG
>ERZ761603.970-NODE-970-length-22513-cov-44.251536_pt1 | contig 22513 bp, 22 predicted proteins | sample MGYA00511879_ERZ761603 | MGnify/ENA primary metagenome ERZ761603 (study PRJEB28899, sample SAMN02850040) | bioreactor sludge metagenome | biome: EBPR Sludge; feature: EBPR Bioreactor; material: flocular biomat | place: Australia: Thorneside Wastwater Treatment... | reverse complement strand
TGATCACGGCCGAGGCCAAGAAGGAGAACATCATTGCCGCGGCGCAGGCCGGGGCCAGTGGCTATATCGTCAAACCTTTCACGGCAGCGACGCTGGCCGAGAAGCTGCAGAAGATTTTCGACAAGATGGGTGGCTGAGATGAGCGATGCGGATAGGTCTGGTGACTCGAAGGAACTTGAAGCACTGTTCGACAGCATTGCCTCGGGAATCTCATCCTCTCGTCCACCGGTGGTGGCAGCGGCAGAAGTGCCAGTTGCAGGACAAACGGCCAAGCCGTCGCTCCTGCAACAATTGCGTGAAGGCGACGGTGCCGATGATAGCGCCGAGTTGCAGGCCCTGTTCGACTCCGTCATTGCTGCCCAAGCCAGTAACGGGCGGCCTGTTGCCGATCCTGTGGCGGGTGGTGAAGCGTGGCAGGTTCAGGATCGGGTGTTCCACCGCGTTGGCCAGATGACCAGGCAGTTGCACGACACGCTCGGTCAGCTGGGTTACCACGAACTGCTCGAAAGTACCGTCAGCGCGATCCCGGATGCCAAGGATCGGCTCAACTACGTGGCTACCCTGACCGAGCAGGCTGCCTGTCGGGTGCTCAATGCGACGGATATTGCCAATCCCCTGCAGGAGCAACTCGAGGCTGGTTCGGCAGCGCTGGCGGCGAAGTGGGATGCGCTTTTCGCCAATCGGATGGGAGTGGACGAGTTCAAGAACTTGGCCGAGGAGACGCGTTCCTTCCTCAAGCAGGCTGTGCCAGAGAATACCGGGGCGACCAAGGCGCAACTGCTCGAGATCATGATGGCGCAGGATTTCCAGGATCTCACCGGTCAGGTGATCAAGCGGATCATCCAGGTGGCGCAGGACCTGGAGTCCCAGTTGATGGGCGTGCTTATCGAAACCCTGCCTGGCGAACGGCGAACCGATTCGGTGATGAGCCTGCTCAACGGGCCGGTAATCAATGCTGCCGGGCGCAACGATGTCGTTGCCTCGCAGCAGCAGGTCGACGAGTTGCTGGGCAGTCTGGGATTCTAGGAGGTTCAGGATGAGCGATTTTTCCGGGATGGAAGACCTGCTGCAGGATTTTCTGCAGGAGGCTGGCGATCTCCTGTCGGATGTCGACAACAAGCTCGTTGATCTTGAGCGGAGTCCCGACGATCGGCGCCTGCTCAACGACATCTTCCGTGGCTTTCACACAATCAAGGGTGGGGCAGGCTTTCTCAACGCCGGGGAGCTGGTCAAGCTTTGCCATCTGACTGAAAATCTTTTCGACAAGCTGAGAAACGGTGAAAGAAAACTGAGTCCCGACCTGATGGATACCATCATGGCTGCCACCCAGGGAGTTCGTCACATGTTTGGCGAGATCGGGCAAGGTCTCCAACCAGGCCCGGCAGCTGCCGAGATCATTGCCGATCTGCAAACCGCACTGGTCGGTGGCGACGGCGCCAAGCCGGGGGCAACATGTGCGGCCGGTGGCCAGGCCACGCTGGCCAAAGACTCTGCGACGTTACCCGCGGCCGGTCCGGATTGGCAGGCGCTGCACGCCGCCGTGACTGGTCAGAGTGCCGGTTCGCTGGCGGTCGCCGCACCGACCGGAACGCCGAGCAAGAACACCACGGTTGGCGAGGTCGACCTCGCCGCGCTGCAACCGCATTTCCCGCCGGAAGGGCGTCGCATCACCGACAAACCGGGCGCGGCGGTCAGTGGTGTGCCGTCTGGACGACGTGGCGAGGAACGAGCTGCCACCCGCGAAACGACGATCCGGGTGGACACCGCACGGCTCGATCAGGTGCTCAACCTGTCTGGCGAGATCGGGCTGACCAAGAACCGGTTGACCAGTCTGCGGGCCGACATTCTTGGCGGTCGAACTGATTCGGAGACCCTGCAGGCACTCGACCAGGCGGTCAGCCAGCTCGACCTGCTGGTTTCCGATCTGCAGAATTCGGTGATGAAGACGCGCATGCAGCCGATTGGCCGCTTGTTCCAGAAGTACCCGCGTATCGCCCGTGATCTGGCCAGGCAGCTCGGGAAGGATGTCGAATTGGCGCTGGTTGGCGAGGAAACCGAGGTCGACAAGACGATGATCGAGGACCTGGCCGATCCACTGATTCATCTGATCAGGAATGCCGTAGACCATGGTGTCGAGCCGGCGCAGGAGCGTCTGGCGGCCGGCAAGCCGGCGAAAAGCGTGGTTCGCCTCGAAGCGCGTCAGGAGGGTGATCACATCGTATTGATGATTGCCGACGACGGGCGGGGGATGAGTCCCGAACGTATCCGTGCCAAGGCGATAGAGAAACACATCATCAGCGAAGAAGAAGCGAATACGCTGGATGACCGGCAGAGCCTGAATCTGATCTTTCTTCCGGGATTTTCGACGATGTCCCGGGCTTCGGCGGTGTCCGGCCGCGGTGTCGGAATGGATGTCGTGAAGACCAACATCCAGAAGCTCAATGGTTCGATCGAGATCCGTTCGGAACCGGGCAAGGGATCGGTGTTCGTCATCTCGCTACCCCTGACGCTGGCCATTCTCCCCGTTCTGCTGGTGCGGCTGGGCGAACAACCCTTTGCCTTGCCGCTGTCGCTGGTGCGCGAGATCCTGCCGATCGACCACGCCAGGATGCAGGAGGTGGGGGGCAAGGAGACATTGGTCGTGCGCGGCGAGATTCTGCCCGTGATCGCGCTCTCGCGTCTGCTCGGCTGGCCGCAGCTTCGGCAGCCCGAGTTCGGTGTCCTGATGCAGACCGCCGAGCGGAGCTTCATCCTCGCGGTTGATGACTTTGCCGGACGCGATGACGCAGTGATCAAGGCGCTCGACGACTTTCGTCCGCGGGGAGTGGCTGGCGTAACGACCTTGTCCAACGGTCAGATCGTCTTGATTCTGGACATGAAGGAATTGCTGACCGATCTCGCGGCGCATGCCGAGCGCGATCTGCGCAGTCCGCCGGCACGGGCGCTCGAATTCATGGTTTAGGCGTCCGCACAAGCAGGGCCGTTGTACAGGGGGGCTATGGCCCCCTTTTTATTTGTAGCGCTACGACAATTGTTGTTCCTGTGCAACTATTCGAGAATCAATCTAAATAAACGGACATAGCTCTTTATTCTAACAACTATTTTTTTATAATAGGCTTGAGTAACCTGGAAACTCGAAATGGCAGAGGAAACTGACCTCGAACGAACCGAGCCTGCGTCAGCGCGACGCCTGGAACAGGCACGCGAGGAGGGGCAGGTGCCGCGCTCGCGGGAGGTCGGCGCGTTCCTGGTCATGATCGTTGCCGCTGTCGCGTTCATGCTGCTGGGACCCTGGATGGTAGATCGGGTGTCGGCGTTGTTTCGGCGTGGATTGGTGGTCGAGCCCGAACTGACACGCGATCCGTCGCTGATCCTGCTTCGTCTGGCCGACATTTCAGCCGACGCCATGTTGATTTTCGCCCCGCTGTTTGGCGCACTGGTCCTTGCCGCCCTGCTCTCGCCCTTCTTTCTGGGCAGCTGGAATTTCTCGACCAAGGCTCTGCAGCCTGATCCGAGTCGTCTCGATCCTCTCGCCGGAATCGCCCGTCTGGTTTCCTGGGCCGGGCTGGTCGAACTGCTCAAGGCGGTGGCCAAGGCCTTCTTGCTTGGCGGCATTGCTGCATGGGTCCTGTGGAACGAGCGCGGTGAACTGCTCGCCATGTTTGCCCAATCGGTGCCCGGTGGTCTATCGAGTGCCGGTCATCTGCTCAATTTCAGCTTTTTCGTGATCGTTTCGGCGATGCTGGTGATCGTGGCGGTCGATGTGCCTTTCCAGCTCTGGCAGTACCACGACAAGCTGAAGATGAGTCGTCAGGAAGTGAAGCAGGAAGGCAAGGAGCTTGAGGGCAATCCAGAAATCAAGGGTCGTATCCGCCAACTACAACGTGACGCAGCGCGCAAGCGAATGATGGCCGCGGTGCCCACGGCTGACGTGATAATCACCAACCCGACGCATTACGCAGTGGCCCTGGCCTATACCAAAGGCATGGCGGCACCGAAGGTTCTGGCCAAGGGCGTTGGCGAGATCGCTCTGAAGATACGCGAGTTGGGCGCTGCCGGCGCGATTCCCATGGTCGAGGCGGCGCCTCTGGCGCGCGCGCTCTATCGCCATGTCAATCTCGATCAGGAAATCCCTTCGACGCTTTACGCGGCCGTCGCCGAGGTGCTGGCCTACATCTATCAGTTGAACACCTGGCGCAAGAGTGGTGGCGAGTATCCGCTGCCGCCACGTGAGATCGCGGTGCCGTCGGCGCTTGTCCCGGAGGCACTGCATGGCTGATCCCAGCATCGCGCTGCAGGACCTCTTCGTGCGCTTTGGCCAGCGGCAACTGGCCGGGCCGTTGCTGATTCTGCTGATCCTGGCAATGATGGTGTTGCCGCTACCGCCTTTCCTGCTCGACCTGTTCTTTACTTTTAATATCGCCATCTCGGTGATCGTCATGCTGGTCGCCATGAGCGTGATGAAGCCACTTGATTTCTCGGTGTTCCCGACGGTGCTGTTGGTTACGACCCTGCTCCGACTGTCCCTGAACGTTGCCTCGACACGGGTAGTCCTGCTCGAAGGGCATACCGGTCCGGCCGCTGCCGGGCAGGTCATCGAAGCCTTCGGGCACTTTCTGGTCGGCGGTAACTACGGAGTCGGACTGGTGGTTTTCACGATCCTGGTGATCATCAATTTCGTGGTCATTACCAAGGGTGCCGGACGGGTTGCCGAGGTGGCCGCGCGGTTTACACTTGATGCCATGCCCGGCAAGCAGATGGCAATCGACGCCGATCTCAACGCAGGCCTGATCGGTGAGGACGAGGCGCGCAAGCGGCGCTCGACAATCGCTCAGGAGGCGGACTTCTTCGGCTCGATGGACGGTGCTTCGAAGTTTGTTCGCGGCGATGCGGTGGCCGGCATCCTGATCATGCTGATCAACGTTGTCGGTGGTCTTTTCGTCGGCGTCTTCCAGCACGGCCTCGACATCGGAACGGCTGCGCGAACCTACACTCTACTGACGATTGGTGATGGTCTGGTGGCCCAGATTCCGGCACTGATCGTATCGATCGCCGCTGGTATGGTGGTGACGCGAGTCGGCGACGAGCAGGATGTTTCGCAGCAGTTCGCTGCACAACTTTTCAGCAACCCGAAGTTGCTCTGGCTGACGGCGGGGATCATCGGCTTGCTCGGGCTGATTCCGGGAATGCCGAATTTCGTTTTCCTGTTACTGGCTGGTGGCCTGGCGGTTGCTGCTTGGCGGCTGGACAAGCATCAGACGACGGCGCGGCCGCAGCCTGTCGCCGTTGCGCCGGCGGTGACGCGCGATGTGCAGGAGGCTAGCTGGGCCGATGTGACGCCACTCGACGTGCTTGGTCTGGAGGTCGGTTATCGCTTGATTCCCTTGGTCGATAAGGCGCAGGACGGCGAATTATTGCGCCGCATCCGCGGTATTCGCAAGAAATTCGCGCAGGATGTGGGATTTCTCGTCTCGCCGGTGCACATACGCGACAACCTTGAGCTGAAACCCAACGCCTATAAGATTCTCCTCAAAGGCGTCGAGATCGGCGAGGGAGAAGCCTTTCCGGGTAGCCTGTTGGCGATCAATCCGGGACGGGTGGCAGGGCAGGTGTCGGGCACCGCAACGAAGGATCCGGCGTTCGGCCTCCCTGCGGTGTGGATCAATGCGGCCGCACGCGAGCAGGCGCAAGCGTTTGGCTACACGGTGGTTGACCCGAGCACCGTGGTTGCGACCCACCTCAATCATCTGATCCTCTCGCATGCGGCCGAACTGCTTGGCCGGCAGGAGGTGCAGGCCCTGCTCGATCACCTGGCGAAGGAAATCCCGAAACTGGTTGAGGATGTGGTGCCCAAGGCACTGTCGCTCGGAACGGTGCAGAAGGTCTTGCGCAATCTGCTGGAAGAGGGCGTATCGTTGCGCGACAAGCGAACCATCATCGAAACTCTGGCGGACGGCGCGCCACGCTCGCAGGATGCGGAGGTGTTGTCGGCGCAGGTGCGCATCGCACTCGGCCGGTCGATCGTCCAGGAGCTCTTCCCCGGGGGCGTCGAAATGCCGGTAATCTCGCTCGATCCCCAGCTTGAGCGTCTGCTGCAACAGGCGGTTGGCGGTGGCGGCGACAGCGTCGGGATCGAACCGGGTCTGGCGGACACCCTGGTGCGGGAGACGGTTGCCGCGGCACAGCGGCAGGAAGAGGCAGGTTTGCCGGTGGTCTTGCTGGTTTCGGGCGCCCTGCGCACCTTGCTGTCGCGCTTTCTGCGCCGCAGCGTTCCGCAGTTGAAGGTTCTGGCACACGCCGAGGTGCCCGAGAACCGCATCATCAAAGTGACTTCCATTATCGGGCAGAGAGCATGAATGTCAGGAAATTCATTGCGGCGACAGCGCGCGACGCTTTGCGCAAGGTCAGGGAGACGCTCGGACCGGACGCGATCATTCTATCCAATCGCGGAATTCCCGGAGGCGTCGAGATCATGGCGGTCGCCGCTCGGGACATGGAGATGATCGTGCCGCCACCGCGCGAAGCGAGCCGGACGTACGGCTTGGAACACGTCGGCGCATCGGCTGTTGGTCCGTCGCCAGAGTCGGTCGCGGGTGCCGAGAGCGCAGGGGGACGGCCGGCAGGACCCGACAGTGGGCAGCCCGATGTCCGCCCGACTCGTCCGCTACCGCCGCTTGCGGCACGTTCGATGCCGCAATGTGAAGTTTCCCGACGGCCGGACGGGAACACGGCGAAAGGCGAGGCGGAAGTGGTTCCTGCCGTGGTGATGGAGGAGATTCGCTGCCTGCGCAGGATCGTCGAGCAGCAGCTCGCGGGTTTCGCCTGGGGTGAATCGGCGCGGGCCGAGCCGGTGAAGACGGAGATGCTGCGCCAAATGCTCGATGCCGGCTTTTCGCCGCAGTTTGCGCGTGAACTGCTCGCCGACCTGCCGCGCCATCTGGACGTCGGACAGGCATTGACGTGGGTCAGGAGCCGCGCCGAGCGCGACATGATGACCATCGACAGCGAGACCGACATCGTCGATCAGGGTGGTATCTATGCTCTGGTGGGGCCGACCGGCGTCGGCAAGACGACCACCACGGCCAAGCTGGCGGCCCGCTGCGTCCTCCGGCATGGAGCGAGAAAGCTGGCCCTGGTGACGACCGATGGTTACCGCATCGGGGCGCACGAACAGTTGCGGATCTATGGCCGCATCCTGGGTGTGCCGGTGCACCTGGCGCGTGATGCGAGGGACCTGCGGGCGACGCTGCGCGACCTGCAGCATACGCACATGGTGTTGATCGACACCATGGGGATGAGCCAGCGAGATCGCTTGGTCAGTGAGCAGGTGGCAATGTTTGGCGACAGCCATGTCAAGTCCCTGCTGCTGCTGTCAGCGACCGGTCGCGGCGATAACCTGGACGATGTCGTGCGTGCCTATGGTGGTCTGGAGGTCGCTGGCTGCGTGCTGACCAAGGTCGATGAGGCAGCGAGTCTGGCTTCTTCGCTTGACGTGATCATTCGGCATGGATTGCGCCTGTACTATGTTTCGAATGGGCAGCGGGTGCCCGAAGATCTTCATTTGCCGAATCGCGCCTACCTGTTGCATCGCGCCTTCAGGGACCTGCCTGAACTCTCGCCACATCGTCTGGCGGGTGTTGAGCCCGGTTTGATGATGGCCAGCGCCGCTGCCGGCGTGCTCGCCGCAGGAGGCCAACGTGGCTGATTTTCGTGGCGATCAGGCGGCCGGATTGCGCCGCCTGCTGGGGCGCCCACAGTTGCGGATCATCACCTTTGCCGCAGGCAGCATCGGTGTCGGCAAGAGTGCGTCGGTGGCCAATCTCGCTGCGGCGCTGGCTCGCGTCGACAGGGAAGTGCTGGTGGTCGACGAACATGCTGAGGATGGCATCGCCGCCTACCACGGAGCCTTTGCCGCACATGATCTGCAGCAGGCAATTACCCGGGAGAAGCCGATTTCCGAGGTGCTGGTGGCGGTCGCGCCGCGTATCCGGATTCTGCCGGCGGCCACGGTGGTCAGACATCTGGCCCGGTTGAGCGCTGCCGAGCAACGCGTTCTGCTCACCTGCCTAGCGGAGATTGTCCCCCAGCCTGACGTTGTACTGGTCGATGCCTCGCTCGACCATCCACTGGGTTTTTCCCCGCTGGGCCTCGCGGCGCAGGAAACGGTAATCGTCGTCTCGCCGGATGTGCAGGCGATTACCGAGGCCTACATCCTGATCAAGAAAGTGAGTCTGGGGTACGCGCGCAAGCAGTTCCGCATCCTCGTGAACAAGGCGCACGGTGGCGGCGAGGCACGGGCCATCCATGACAACATGGCGCGCGTGAGTGATAACCGCGGGCTGGCGCGTCTCGATTACGCGGGGCATGTTCCGTTCGATGAATATCTGCGTCAGGCGGCACGGCTGTGCCAACCGGTCACCGCGTTGTTTCCCGAGTCACCGGCTGCCAGAGCCTATCAGCAGGTCGCTGACGACTTGTTGAACTGGCCGGTGGACCACACTGATTCTGGAGGCCTCCAACATTTTGTCCAACTGCTGCTAAACTTGAGCCAACGAATGAATCCGACGGCTATCTACGCCTGATAGCTCCTCCACGACGCATGTATAACGCTGCTGGTCAGCTCAACAAAGATCAGCTGATCCAGCGCTTCGCTCCGCTGGTCAAGCGCATCGCCTGTCACTTGGTCGCTCGTCTGCCGGCGAGCGTGCAGGTCGACGATCTGGTACAGAACGGCATGCTTGGCCTGCTGGACGCAATCGGCCGTTTTGAGGCGGGGATTGGTGCTCAATTTGAGGTCTATGCGGCGCAGCGCGTGCGCGGGGCAATGCTTGACGGGCTGCGCGACAACGACTGGTTACCGCGCAGCGTGCGACGGAACTGTCGGCGTATCGAAGCTGCCATCGCGCAACTGGAGCAGGAATGTGGTCGCGCACCAACGGAAACCGAGCTTGCCGATTCTTTGGGCATGGTTCTTGCCGACTACCAGGAGATGTTGCAGGAGGTTCGCGGGCATCAACTCGTCTATCTCGAGGACATGGTCACCGAGCGCGGCGAAGATTTTCTCGAACGTCATCTGGTGGATGAAGCAGCAGACCCTGCCAGGCTGTTTGAGGACGAGAATCTGCGGCAAAGACTGGTACAGGCCATCGAGTCGTTGCCGGAGCGCGAACGGCTGATGATGGCACTTTATTACGAGCAGGACCTGAATTTGCGTGAAATCGGCGAGGTCATCGGTGTCTCCGAATCGCGTGTCTGCCAGTTGCACAGTCAGGCAGTGATGAGACTGCGTGCCCGCTTGTTCGAATGCACCGACAGGCAGGTGCCGAAGATCGGGCGGCATGGATAGAACGAGCATCATCGGGTTGCTGGTCGGTCTCCTGGCGATCGTCGGCGGTCAAATCCTCGAAGGCGGGCATCTCGGATCACTGGCACAGCCAACCGCCCTGCTGATCGTTGTTGGTGGCACGCTGGGTGCGGTCATGTTGCAGAGCCCCTACGCCACCTTTCTGCGCGGCATGCGCATGGTGAAGTGGATCTGGTATCCCCCAGTGGTCAATCATCCCCAGTTGATTCAGCAGGTATCGAGCTGGAGCCAGGTTTCGCGGCGCGAGGGTTTGCTGGCACTGGATGCGATCGTCAGTCAATTGAAGGACGAGTTCATTCGCAAGGGCCTGCAACTGCTGGTCGACGGTGCTGAGCCGGAAAGGCTGCGCGAAGTGATGGAGGTCGAGATCAACACCTTTGAACAGGAAATGAAGCTGGCCGCACGCATCTGGGAGGCAGCCGGTGGTTACTCACCGACGATCGGGATCCTTGGCGCCGTGTTGGGACTGATTCATGTGATGGAGAATTTGTCCGACCCTTCGAAGCTCGGTGCCGGCATTGCCGTCGCCTTCGTGGCAACGATCTATGGCGTTGGCCTGGCCAATCTGGTCTACCTGCCGGTTGCCAGCAAACTCAAGACACACATCAATCGCTTGATCGTGCAGCGGGAAATGATCGTCGATGGCTTGGTGGGTATCGCCAACGGTGATAACCCCAGGATTATCGAGAGCCGTCTGCGCGGTTACATCTTCTAGCCCGATGGCACGACGCAAACACGAAGAGGAGCGCGACAATCACGAACGCTGGCTCGTGTCTTATGCTGATTTCATCACCCTCCTGTTCGCTTTCTTTGTCGTGATGTATGCGCTTTCTTCGGTGAATGAGGGCAAATACCGCATTTTGAGCAACTCGATGATCAGCGCTTTTCGCAACGTGACGGTCAATAGCGTGGGGCAGACGCCGACGGTGATCCCGACTCCCGCAGCCGCGAAAACGAACCTGTCGAGCAAATCATCCGAACCGGTACGCCAGAAGGAGCGTGACAAGATGCGGAATGTCGCCAAGAACATTCTCGAGGTGATGGCGCCGCTGATCGAGCAGGGCAAGGTGCGGGTGCTCGAAACGAGCCGTGGCGTAAGCATCGAGATCAACGACAGCATCCTCTTTTCACCGGGTCAGGCCTTGCTGCAGCCGCCGTTGGCCAAAGCCATGCAATCGGTCGCCGAGGTACTGGTGGCCTCGGATTTTCCGATCACGATCGAGGGACACACCGACAACGTGCCGATCAGTACCGCTCAGTTCCCTTCCAACTGGGAGCTCTCCGCGGTCCGTGCGACGACGGTCCTGCGTTTGTTTGCCGACGCCGGCATTGCCGCCGAACGCTTGACCGCCATTGGCTATGCCGATACTCGCCCGGTCGAACCCAATGTGCTGGCCGATGGCCGGGCGCGCAATCGTCGGGTGACCATTCTGATCGATTCGGAGATTCCGGAAAAAGGGACCGAGCTTGAATTGCAGGCGCAAACGGTGGTTCCGGGGGGTGCTCCGCGGGGAAGCACGCGTTAGGCGAAACCGGCCAGGCTAGGCGCGGTCGCTGATGCGGCGACCGCTGGCCGGGATGCCCTGTCCGTCGGGACCGTAAAGACCGAGCGCTCCGGTGGTGCCGAGCAAGACGTCGAGTGCCTGCGAGTTGTGCTGCATGCGAAGCTCGATCACTTCGCCGTTGACCCGATTGAGTTCGCGGGCCTGCCTGGCAAGGGAAAGCAGGACGGACCAGGCAGTGCGGGTCCCGGTTTCCTCGGTGTGCGATGCAAACCAGGCGTCGAGACCAACCCGATCGGCGCTCAAGCCTGCCGCTGCAAGCACCTGACTACGCTGGTCGGCGAACTCGGTCAGGCGTGTGCCAAGGAGGTTCTTCCTGGGCAGCAATTCCATCATTTGATCGACGCTGCCGTCAATCAGCATCTGCTGTTCCTGTTCGAGCAGCTCGACAAAGGATCGCACGGTGGCGATCTCGGCTTCGATCAGTGGCAGGAGCTGTGTCATGAACAGCAGTGTCCGGCGTGGGTGAGTCAGCTCTTGTTGCGTAACGCGACGAGCTCGTTCGCCGAAGCGATCAGGTGGTCGGCAATGGCTCCGGCATTGATCGTGAAGCGGCCTTCCGCGATGGCCTGCTTGATCTCCGAAACGCGTCCGGCATCGAAAGCCCCGGTATCATCAGGTGCCTGCAATTGTGTTGCGAGCGGACTCAGATGAACTTCTGCCGCAGCGCTTGCCACGGGCTGGGCGCCGGCAGAGCGATTACGGGTTGCACCGACAGTGCCTGCGGTGCTGCTTGTGCTCTCGATCTTCACGGTCGTGCCCTTTGAACGGTTGTACTCAATCCTGGTATCGGCGAACAGCATTCAAACTTTAGCACTTTTTCAAGAATCCAGAGGGGCTGTTCGCTCAATACGAGACTTCGACCACCCCACCCGTGCGGGCCAGACCACTGACCACTTGCCCGGAGGCTGTCCTGACCTGCACGACCTGACCCTGTGCGGCGTTGTTGAGCGCCTTTCCTTCGTTGCTTACAATGAAACCTGCTCCGGCCGATAACAGTTTGACACTTTGCCCTTGCTGTACCACCCAGGCTGCAGTCAACTGCTCACCGCGTAGCGGCTGGCCCGACGCGATACCGTTGCGCACCGTTCTGCCGAGTGCCTGGGACAGGTCGGTGAGAGCGCTGGCCGGTAGTGAGCCGAGATCGCCGTGCTGCGTAGATACGTCGGTTGGAGTCACGACCTGGCCCGCTGCAAGCGACCGGGCAGTGACCAGGTAGTTTCCCATGACCTTGATCTGGACCGGCACATAGACCGACCATCTGGTCGGACCGAGGCAACGTATGCCGAGCGTCGTGTTTCCCCAGAGCCGGCTTCCGGCCGGGAGAAAGGGCGCGAAGTTGTTGCAGGGGGTCAGCCTGGCGTATTGATCGAGTTGACCAATGGTGTAACTCACCTTGCCCGGCAAACCCTGTGTCTGCTGGCGCAGATAGTCGTCAATGGCTTCCGACAAGGATGTCTGTGCGCGTGCTGCACCGCTCGTCAGGGACAGCAGCAAGACAAACAGCATGGCGGGAGGTTTCGCTCGCGGGCGCCAGGGCTGGGTGACGGTGTTTGTGTTCATGCCCTCATTTTGCCTCAATCCGTCGACGCCGCGTAAGGGATGGCCGGCTGCTTCGCGCCTGTTCCCCGCTAGCGGCAATATTTGCCGGCAATACGGCAACTGCCGGTGGTTGGTGGCCGGTCGGGGGTGCCGCTGGTTCAATTGGGCGAGTGCTCATGCCATGGCATGATGCTTGCTTCTGCTCAGGGTAACCAATCGTTGGCGGAGATCCCGGTGCCGAGCAAGCTTGACAGCAACTTCCTGCTTCAACAACAGGCGCTTACCCTACGGGCGAATCGGCAGCAGGTGCTGGCAGGAAACATTGCCAATGCCGACACCCCGAACTACAAGGCGCGTGATTTCGAGTTTGCCGCTGCGCTGGAAAATGTCCTGAGTGGTCGACGCGAGGGAAGCCTGTTGCTGGCCATCACCTCTCCCCGACATCTGGGGGGAGCTGCGGGCTCCAGCCAGGTCCGTCTGCTCTACCGCCAGCCAATCCAGCCAAGTGCTGATGGCAATACGGTTGACATGGATGTCGAACGTTCCCGGTTCGCCGAGAATGCATTCCAGTATGAGGCTGGTCTGACCTTCATCAACAGCAAGATCAGGACCATGATCACGGCGCTGCAGGGCCAATAGGCGTGAGTCTGTTCAATACTTTTCACATTGCCGGCAGTGCGCTGACCGCGCAGTCGCTGCGCCTCAACGCGGTCGCCAGCAATCTGGCCAATGCAGATAGCATCATCGGTCCTGACGGTAAGCCGTATCGCGCCAAACAGGTGGTGTTTGCGGCGACACCGATGGGGAGTGCGGCTGCTCAAGGTGTGCGGGTGACGCAGGTGGTCGAGGATCGTGCTCCCGGGCGCATGGTGTATGACCCACGTAATCCTGTGGCCGACGAGCGAGGCTACGTCGCGATGCCGAACGTGGATGTTGCTGAGGAAATGACCAACATGATCTCGGCGGCACGCTCTTACCAGACCAACGCCGAGGTGATGAACACCGCCAAGCAGTTGCTGCTCAAGACGCTGACCATCGGCCAATAGAATAGGATCGGTCAGGCACAACCCGATATCCAAGGAGCAAGTCATGGCAAGTGTGCAATCCGGCAATTCCGCCAGCGAGGCCTTCGCTGCGCTCAATGCGCAGGCCAAGGGCGCATCCAGTGCTTCTGCGTCGACCAGTGAGGAAGTCCAGAATCGCTTTCTCAAGCTGCTGGTCACCCAGTTGAAGAACCAGGACCCGCTCAACCCTCTCGACAATGCGGCAGTAACCACACAGGTTTCACAGATCAGCACGGTAACCGGCATCGAGAAGCTCAACACGACACTCGAGTCTCTGCTTGGCACCTACAACGAGACGCAAGCGATGCAGGCCACTGGTCTGATCGGCAAGAATGTGCTCGTGCCGGGTTCGCGCCTGGCGCTGGCGAATGGCAGCGCTGCTGGTGGGGTGAGTCTTGCCGGACCGGCAGACCGGGTGACGGTGAAGGTTCTCGACGCTACCGGCAGCATCGTTCAGAGCCAGGATCTCGGTGCACGCGATGCGGGCAGCTTCAGCTTCGTCTGGGATGGCAGGAACGATGCCGGACAGGTCATGCCGCCGGGCAACTACCGTTTTACGGTGAATGCGGTACGTGGCAGTGACAAGGTGTTAAGCGAGGTGCTACAGCTTGGCACGGTGTCTGCTCTGGTAAGACGCGAGGGAGGCTTTGCACTCGAGCTGGCCGGTATCGGACGGGTCGACTTCGCGCAGGTTGAACAGATTCTCTAGAACGATCAGGAGCAAGAATGAGTTTCCAACAAGGCTTGAGTGGTCTGGATGCTGCGGCCGCGTCGCTTGATGTGATCGGCAATAATGTGGCCAATGCCAGCACGGTCGGCTTCAAGCGCGCCAACACAAATTTCTCGGATGTCTTCGCCGCGTCGCTGGGTATCGTCGGTGCATCACAGATCGGCATCGGGGTGGCTGTTTCGGGGATTCAGCAACAGTTTACCCAGGGCAATCTGACGACCACCGACAATGCCCTCGATCTGGCGGTGAATGGCGGCGGCTTCTTTCGCATGAGCGACGATGGAGCGATCAGCTACACGCGCAACGGCCAGTTCCATATCGACAACCAGGGTTACGTCATCAACGATCAAAGGCTGCGCCTGACGGGTTACCCGGTGAGCGTGACCGGGACGATCACCCCGGCGAATCCGATCGAACTGCAGCTCTCGGCGAGCCAGATTCCACCACGCGCGACAAGCGATCCGCTGTCTGGGGACATCAGTGCGGTGCTCAATCTCGACTCGCGGGACACTGTTCCCGCATTGCAGCCTTTCGACTATGCGAACCCGTCGACTTATAATTTTTCGACCGCGCTGACGGTTTTTGACACTCTGGGTGTTTCGCACAATCTCACGACCTATTACGTGCTGAATGCACCGACCCCCCCGGTCGGCGGCGAGTGGACGGTCTGGGCCACCCTCGATGGCGCGGCGCCGCAACTCGTTCCCGGTGGCAATCTGGTCTTTGATACGTCGGGAGCCTTGAGCTCGGCGCCGACACACACGCTGCCGTCGTGGCCTCTGAGCAGCGGCGCTGCGACTCCCTGGTCCCCCGGGCTCATCGACTACACGGGTACGACGCAGTATGGCAGTGCTTCGAGTGTCGATCGCCTGACCCAGGGCGGCTATGCCACTGGCAGTCTGGTCGGCGTTGGCGTGCTGAGCGACGGCATCATGCAGGGACGCTACAGCAATGGTCAGACACGAGCCATGGGGCAATTGGTACTGGCCACCTTTGCCGACCCCAATGGACTGCTCAACCTCGGCAACAACCAGTGGAGTGCGACTTCGATCTCTGGCCCGGAACTGATCGGTGCGCCCGCCTCGGGCAGTCGTGGCGTGATCCAGTCGGCTGCAGTTGAGGACTCCAACGTCGACCTGACGAATGAACTGGTTTCCATGATTACTGCGCAGCGCAACTATCAGGCGAACGCGCAGACGATCAAGACGCAAGATCAGATCATGCAGACCCTGATCAATCTGCGCTGATTGGTCGGGCCCGGACCAGTGGAGGTTGCATGGATCGTCTGATCTACACTGCCATGAGCGGTGCCAAGCAGATTTTTCTGCAGCAGGCCGGCGTGGCGCAGAATCTCGCCAACGCCACCACCACCGGTTATCGTGCCATGGAGCACAGGTTGCGTGCCGTGCCGGTAGTGGGTGTCGGGCAACCGACGCGCGCCTTCACGGTCGACGCGTCGGTGGCCAATATCTTCGAACAAGGTGCGGTCATCGCGACCGGCCGCCCGCTCGACGTTGCCCTTCAGGGTGCCGGGTGGATTGCCGTCCAGACAGCGGATGGGACAGAGGCGTATACACGTGCCGGCAACCTGAAGACTGACGCCAACGGGATATTGCAGACCACTTCGGGCTTCAATGTCCTGGGCGAAGGCGGGCCCATCTCTCTGCCGCCAGATAGCAACATCACGATTGCTCCGGACGGAACGGTTTCGAGCGTTCCCCGTCCCGGCGCCGGAGCGCTCAACAGTGCCAACGTGGTGGGGCGCATCAAGCTGGTCAATCCGCCAGAAAACGATCTGGTACGGGGTGACGACGGGTTGTTCCGCGTTACCAGCGGCATTCCGGGGATTTCCGACGAAAACGTCAAGCTGGTACCGGAGGCTCTCGAGGGAAGTAACGTCAATCCGGTTGATGCCATGGTCCGGATGATCAGCCTGGCGCGCCAGTTCGAGATGCAAATCAAGATGCTGCAGACGGCCGATGCCAACGCAAGGTCTGCAGACCAGTTGCTCGCCATCAACCGTTGATAGGACACCGATGATCCGTTCCCTATGGACCGCCAGCACCGGCCTTACTGCGCAACAGGTGCAGATCGACATCATTGCCAACAATCTGGCCAACGTCAGTACCAACGGCTTCAAACAGGCGCGCGGCATTTTTGCCGATCTGCTCTATCAGACCCTGCGCCAACCGGGGGCACAGTCGTCGCAGACCACCCAGATACCGGATGGTCTGCAGATCGGTCTTGGAACGACGCCGGTGTCCACCGGGCGTATCTTTACCCAAGGCTCACTGCAGCAGACCGGCAACAGCCTGGACATGGCAATCGACGGGGCCGGCTTTTTTCAGGTGTTGCTGCCTGATGGGACGACCGCGTACACGCGCGACGGGTCGTTCCAGAAGGATAACCAGGGACAGATCGTCACTGCCAATGGCTATCCTTTGCAGCCAGCGATCACCATTCCTCAGAATGCCCTGACGATTACGGTTGGCACCGATGGTGTGGTCAGCATCACGCAACCGAATTCGCCGGCCACGGTGCAGATCGGCACCATCCAGGTGGCCACTTTCATCAACAACGGCGGTCTGCAGAGCGTCGGTGAGAACCTCTACCTGGAGACCGCCTCGAGTGGCACCCCGACTCCCAATACCCCCGGCACCAATGGCTCAGGGGTGGTGGTGCAGAACTACGTCGAGGCATCGAACGTCAATGTGGCGCAGGAACTGGTGCTGATGATCCAGACACAGCGCGCCTACGAACTCAACTCCAAGGTGGTGTCGACCTCGGACCAGATGCTGGCGCGGCTGACGCAGTTATAAGAGGTGGTAGATGCTTAGGCAACAGAGCCTCCGGTTCATTGTGGTCTCGCTGCTGGTTGGTGGGTGTACCACGGTTCCGCCAACCAACGTCCACCAACCAATGACCGCGCGCCCTCAACCGCGTCCCGAATTGCTGGCAGCCAGTCTGGCGTCGACCGGGAGCATCTACCAGGCGGGGGCTTCGCGAACCCTCTTCGAGGATCGGCGCGCGCGTTACGTCGGCGACACGATCACCGTCACGATTACCGAGAATACCTCGGCAGCCACCAAGTCGAACAACAACGTGTCCAAGACCGGCAGCATCAATGCGTCGGTTGGGCCGAATCTCAACCTGCCCGGCAAGACGCTGACCGAGCTGAAGGCAAACAGCAGCAATGTTGCCAGCGGCAAGGGCGATGCGGCTGCCAACAACGTGTTTACCGGTACCATCACGGTGACGGTCATCGAGGTGCTGCCCAATGGCAACCTGCTGGTCTCCGGAGAGAAGCAGGTGGCGATCGGTCATGGGCAGGAGTACATCCGTCTTTCGGGCATCGTCAATCCCTATTTCGTCAACGCATCCAACACCATTGCCTCGTCACAGGTGGCGGATGCCCGCATCGAGTACAAGGAAAGTGGTGCAATCAGTGAAGCCGAGGTCATGGGCTGGCTGGCGCGCTTCTTCCTGACCGTCCTGCCATTCTGAGGAGACAGGTGATGATCCGCAGTATCGACCGGCAAGCCACCCGTTGGTTGCGTCAGGCGGCAATTCTTGCCGGCGTGGCACTCCTGCTCGTCAGCGAGCCGGCGTCCGCCGAGCGCATCAAGGATCTGGCGTCGTTGCAGGGGGTGCGCAACAATCAACTGGTCGGCTATGGTCTGGTCGTCGGACTGGACGGCAGCGGAGACCAGACAACGCAGACGCCCTTTACCTCGCAAAGCATCATCAACATGCTGGCGCAACTCGGGACCACGGTGACGACGGCTCAATCGCTGCAGCTCAAGAACGTTGCCGCGGTGATGGTCACCGCCAATCTGCCACCATTTGCGAGAATCGGGCAACAGATCGACATTACCGTATCGTCGATGGGTAACGCCAAGAGTCTGCGTGGCGGGACGCTGGTGATGACACCACTGAAGGGCGCCGATGGCCAGATCTACGCGCAGGCACAGGGGAATCTGCTGGTGGGCGGTGCGGGCGCTGCGTCGGGCGGCAGCAAGCTGGTGGTCAACCATCTGCTCGCCGGTCGTGTGGTCGGTGGTGCGACGGTCGAGCGCGAGGTGCCGACAGCCCTCGGGCAGGGGCCGTTTGTTCACTACGAACTGGGGATCACCGATTTCGGCACGACACAGCGGGTGGTCGAGGCGATCAATCGCGAGATCGGTCCGGGCACGGCGCAGGCGGTCGACGGGCGGGTGATTCGTGTATTCGCGCCCGAGGAAGCAAATAGCCGGGTCGCATTTCTCGGACGAGTCGAGAACCTCGACGTTCGGCCGAGCAAGACCGTGGCCAAAGTGATCATCAATCCGCGCACGGGGTCGGTGGTCATGAACCAGACGGTCACCCTGGACTCATGTGCGGTGGCGCATGGCAACCTGTCGGTGATCATCAACACCGAGCAGAAGGTCAGTCAGCCCAACCCGCTGGCAGCCGGCCAGACGGTCACCACGACGCAGAGCGAGGTCGACATCAAGCAGGGGGGCGGTTCGCTGATCCAACTCAAGCCGGGCGTCAATCTTGCCGAGGTGGTGAAAGCGATCAATGCTCTCGGTGCCGGACCGCAGGACCTGCTGTCCATCCTGCAGTCGATGAAGGCCGCCGGTGCGTTGCGTGCCGAACTCGAGATCATCTGAGCCGTTTTCCAGCCGAATCGATACGTTCACGTGATGAAAGCCACCGACCTTGCTGCCCAGCGCCTGATTCTCGACCCGGCAGTCGGGGCGGACCTGCGTGTCAGACTGCGTCAAGACCCGCAGGCCGGAGCGAAGCAGGCTGCGCAACAGTTCGAGGGCATGCTCCTGCATCTGATGCTCAAGAGCATGCGTGATGCGACGTCTGCCGGTGGTCTGCTGGATAGCGAGCAGAGCCGTTTTTTCACCGCCATCGGCGACCAGCAAATGGCGCAGGACCTGGCGGCCAAGCTTCCCTTGGGCTTCGCCGGGCTGGTCGAAAAGCAGTTGGCGCGCCAGATGCCGGCGGCAGCGGCGACGACGACCGCGACCACGTCGGATGCCCCGCTCGATACGCTGCAGCAGTCGCTGCTGGCGCAGTACGCGAACCGGTTTCCTGCGGTTGACCGGCGTTTTCCCGGTGTGCAGCGGCCGACCAGTCTGTCCACCGTCGAGGGCGGCAAAGACAGCGCTGGGGTGCCGCGTGGGCGCGAGTTTGTCGACCGTGTCTGGCCGCATGCTGTCGAAGCATCGGCCCGTACGGGAGTACCGGCGCATTTCCTGATTGCCCAGTCAGCCCTCGAGAGTGGTTGGGGCAGGCGCGAACTGCGTACTGCCGAAGGTTCGCCAAGCCACAATGTATTTGGCATCAAGGCCGGGCGCAACTGGTCGGGACCGACCGTCGAAGTGCAGACCACGGAGTTTGTCAATGGCGTGGCGCAAGCGGTACGTGCAAAGTTCCGTGCCTATGGCTCGTATGCCGAGGCGTTTCACGACTATGCACAACTCCTGACCAGCAATCCTCGCTTTTCAGGCGCCATCGGACAGCAGGATGGTGTGCAGTTTGCGCGTTCCCTGCAACAGGCCGGCTATGCCACCGATCCCATGTACGCCGACAAGCTGGCGCGCATCATCGGTGGAACGACCCTGCGGCAGGCGTTGTCAGCTGCTTGAGCGATTTGTTGCGGCGCTGCTAAATTTTTCCGCCGGGTTACCGTTTACCGACACAGCGACCTATCAACCAGGAAGTCAACGCATGGGCTCAGGAATTCTCGGTACAGGTGTCAGCGGTTTGTATGCCGCCCAGCTCGGGTTGCAGACGACCGAGCACAATATCGCCAACGCCAATACCCCGGGCTTCAGCCGCCAGCGGGCGATCCAGGGGAGCAATCCCGGGGTGGTGACGGGTGCCGGGTTTCTCGGCCAAGGCACGCAGGTGGTGACGATCGAACGTCAGTACAACCGCTTTCTCGCCGAACAGGTCGATCGCGCGCAGAGCAGCGCGAGCGAACTCGACAGCTACTCGGCGCAGATCAAGCAGATCGACAATCTGCTGGCCGACGCGAGCGCCGGTCTGTCACCGGCGCTGCAGGATTTCTTCGACAGTGTGCAGCAGGTGGCAGCCAATCCCTCTCATCTGCCCAGCCGTCAGGCGATGATCTCGACGGCGCAGGGTTTGACTGCACGTTACCAGTCATTGGGTACGCAACTTGCCCAGATGTACGAGAGCATCAATGGCGAGATCAAACAGAGCGTCACGACGATCAATTCCTATGCCGAACAGATTGCCGGACTCAACGATCGAATCGGCATAGCGCAGGCGTCGACCGGTCAGCCTGCCAATGATCTGCTCGACAGTCGGGACCACCTGGTTGCCGAGCTGAACAAGCTGATCAAGGCAAGAACCAGCAGCAACAGCGACGGCAGCATCAATGTGTTCGTTGGCAGCGGTCAGCAGCTGGTTGTCGGTTCGCAGTCGATAGGCCTGGCGACCACGGTGTCGGCCAGCGATCCGTCGCGTCTGGTGGTTGGTCTGAAGAGCGGTGCCGGGGTACAGGAAATGCCCGAGACATTGATCAATGGCGGTGCACTTGGCGGCCTGGTCACCTTTCGCAGGGAATCGCTGGATCGGGTGAGCAGCGACCTCGGACGCAACGCCGTCTCGCTGGCACTGACCTTCAATGCCCAGAGCGCCCTCGGGCAGGATCTGCTTGGTCAATCGCTGCTTTCGCCGCCGCCCTCGGGTTTTTCGCCGGCCATGTTTTCGGTGACCGAGCCGGTCGTGCTTGCCAATGCGAAGAATCCGGCGTCGAGCCCGACGGTGAGCGCCGCTTTTGTCACCCCGATACCATTCGGTGGCAACTTCTACACCGATCTCGGCGTCAGTGATTATCGACTCAGCGGTGATGCGAGCGGTGTCGTGTTGACCCGCTTGTCGGACAACAAACAGTGGGCGGGTGGCGATGTCGGGGCAATCAACACGCTGCTGGCCAGCGATCCGCAAGGGTTCACACTCAGCGCGTCGGGTTCACTGCCGGCTGGTGCCAGCTACCTCATTCAGCCGACGCGGGATGCGGCGCGAAAGATCACGGTCAATCCCGCGCTGGTGGCTGATCCGCGCTTGATTCCGGCGGGCGGGCCGGTTCGCACGTCGGCCGGAACGGGCAACAGCGGTTCCGGACAGATTTCCGCAGGTGCTGTCGGGCCGGGCTTTCCAGCCGCGGTGGGTGCATTGCCGATCAATCTGGTTTATGACAGTGGTCAGCTACGCAACTTTCCGGTAGGGGCGCGGGTGTCGATCGATGGCGGGCCGGCGCAGCTCATTGGCGCGGCGACGGATGGCGTCGCCTATACCAGCGGGGCAAGCATTATCCTGCTGGGCCCGGCCAATACCACACCGCCCAGCAGTTTCAGCTTGACGATCAGCGGTCGGCCGAACAACGGCGACACCTTCCAGCTGGTGCGTAACAGCGGGGCGACCGCCGATGGCCGCAACGCCCTGGCGCTTGGAGAACTGCAGACGCTGGACACGATGTCGGGCAAGACCGCATCGTTCCAGGAAGCCTATACGCAGTTGGTGAGTGAAAGCGGTAACAAGACTCGCCAGTTACAGGTGATCAGCGAGGCACAGCAGGCCCTGCTGGTACAGGCGCAGGCGAGCCGCGACGCGCTTTCCGGAGTCAATCTCGACGAGGAGGCGGCGAATCTGATCCGTTATCAGCAAGCGTATCAGGCCTCGGCCAAGGCGCTGCAGATCGGCGCCAGTCTGTTCGACACGATTCTGCAGATCGCTGCTGGATAGGGAGGTACCGATGCGCATCAGCACCAGTCAGCTTTACTCCTCCGGTACCGCCGGAATCGAGCGTAAGCAGGATCAGCTTCTCAAGTTGCAGAACCAGCTTTCCACTGGTCGTCGGCTGCTGACGCCGGCCGACGATCCGGTGGCTGCGGCACGCACCCTGGGGCTGACGCAGGCAAAAGAGATCGAGGGCCAGTACGCACGCAATCAGGCTGACGCGACCGACCGGTTGCGGCTGGTCGACAGCCAGTTGACTGCCTTGACCGATCTGCTGCAGAGTGTCCGCAGCCGGGTGGTTCAGGCGGGAAACACGGTATTGTCGGACAGTGATCGGCAGGCGATTGCCAGCGAGCTGGCGGCGCGTTTCGACGAGATGCTGGGTATTGCCAACAGCCGGAGTGCGGAAGGCGAGTATCTTTTTTCCGGTTACCAGGGAGCCAGCCAGCCGTTCGCGCGTAGCGCCGCGCTGCCGCCCGCAACGACG
>ERZ761603.969-NODE-969-length-22518-cov-45.912033_pt1 | contig 22518 bp, 17 predicted proteins | sample MGYA00511879_ERZ761603 | MGnify/ENA primary metagenome ERZ761603 (study PRJEB28899, sample SAMN02850040) | bioreactor sludge metagenome | biome: EBPR Sludge; feature: EBPR Bioreactor; material: flocular biomat | place: Australia: Thorneside Wastwater Treatment... | reverse complement strand
GCCTACTCAAGAAGATTTTCGGCAGCCGCAATGACCGGCTGATCAAGCAGTACACGCAGGTTGTGCGCAAGATCAATGCGCTGGAGGCGGGGATCAGCGCGCTGTCTGACGAGGCGCTGCGCGGCAAGACCGCTGAATTCAAGGCTCGGGTCGCCAACGGCGAAACGCTGGATGGGCTGCTGCCGGAGGCTTTTGCCGTCGTTCGCGAGGCTGGCAGGCGTACGCTCGGCATGCGTCACTTCGATGTTCAGTTGATCGGCGGCATAGTATTGCACGATGGCAAGATTGCCGAGATGCGGACCGGCGAGGGCAAGACACTGGTGGCAACGCTGGCCTCCTACCTTAACGCGCTCTCCGGGTACGGCGTCCACGTGGTAACGGTCAACGACTACCTGGCCAATCGCGACGCCGAGTGGATGGGGCGCCTGCATCGCTTTCTCGGCCTCACCGTCGGCGTCAATCTGTCGCAAATGGCGCACGAGGACAAACAGGCGGCCTACGCCGCCGACATTACCTACGGTACGAACAACGAGTTCGGTTTCGATTACCTGCGCGACAACATGGTCTACTCTGGCAGCGAGCGGGTACAGCGCAAGCTCAGCTTCGCCATCGTCGACGAGGTCGACTCGATCCTGATCGACGAAGCGCGTACGCCGCTGATCATCTCGGGTCAGGCCGAAGACCACACCGACCTCTACGTGCGCATGAACAAGGTCGCTCCCCTGCTGCAGCGCTGCCAGGAAGAAGAAGGTCCTGGAGATTACTGGGTGGACGAGAAAGGCCATCAGATTCTGATGACTGAAGCCGGCCACGAGCACGCGGAAGAACTGCTGGCGAGCGCCGGCCTGCTTCCCGACGGCGGCAGTCTGTACGACGCCTCCAACATCCTGATGATCCACCATCTGTACGCCGCCTTGCGCGCCCACAACCTGTTCCTCCGGGACCAGCAGTACGTGGTGCAGAAGGGTGAGGTGATCATCGTCGACGAGTTCACCGGTCGGCTGATGTCCGGTCGCCGCTGGTCTGATGGCCTGCACCAGGCGGTCGAAGCCAAGGAAGGGGTGAGGATCCAGAACGAGAATCAGACGCTGGCATCGATCACTTTCCAGAACTACTTCCGCATGTACGGGAAGCTGTCGGGGATGACCGGTACGGCGGATACCGAGGCGTACGAATTTCAGCAGATCTACGGCCTTGAGACGGTGGTCATCCCGACCAACCAGCCGATGCGGCGAACCGACAACAACGACCAGGTCTTCCGTACGGCGAAAGAAAAGCACGCGGCGATCGTTGCCGATATCCGCGGCTGTCGCGAGCGTGGCCAGCCCGTCCTGGTTGGCACGACGTCGATCGAGAACTCCGAGCTTCTCTCGGCTCTGCTCGACCACGAAAAGCTGCCGCATCAGGTACTCAATGCCAAGCAGCATGCGCGCGAAGCCGAGATCGTCCGTGAGGCTGGTCGTCCGGGAATGATCACCATTGCTACCAACATGGCCGGCCGCGGGACCGACATCGTGCTCGGCGGCAGCATCGAGAAGCAGATTTCGCAACTCCGTGACGACGAAACGCTGGCCGCTGCCGACAGCGAGGCACAGATCGCCGCGATCCGTGGCGAGTGGCAGAAACTGCACGACCAGGTCGTTGCTGCCGGTGGGCTGCATATCATCGGTTCGGAACGACACGAGTCTCGGCGGATTGACAACCAGCTCCGCGGCCGTTCGGGCCGCCAGGGCGATCCCGGATCGTCACGTTTCTATCTCGCCCTCGATGATTCGCTGTTGCGCATTTTTGCCGGTGATCGCCTGAAATCGATCATGGAGCGTCTGAAGATGCCCGAGGGCGAGCCGATCGAGCATCCGCTCGTCTCGCGTTCGCTTGAGTCAGCGCAGCGCAAGGTCGAGGCACGCAACTTCGACATCCGCAAGCAGCTCCTCGAATACGATGACGTCGCCAACGATCAGCGCAAGGTCATCTATGCGCAGCGCAACGAGTTGCTCGAGAGCGACGATATCTCCGAAACCGTGACCGCCATGCGTGAAGGCGTGTTGCGCGACACTTTCCGGCTGCATGTGCCGGCCGACAGCGTCGAGGAACAATGGGACCTGCACGGGCTGGAAAAAGCGCTTGCGGGAGAACTCCAGCTCCACCTTCCGATTGTCGAGTGGTCGAAAAATGAACCGAATCTGGGCGACCAGGACATGCTGCGGCGGATCGTCGACGCGGCTGCAGCTGCCTATGCCGAGAAGGTCGGGCTGGTCGGCGCCGAAGTGTTTCACCCGTTCGAGCGCAACGTCATGTTGCAGAGTCTGGACACGCACTGGCGCGAGCACCTGGCGGCGCTTGATCACCTGCGGCAGGGCATACATCTGCGCGGTTACGCGCAGAAGAACCCGAAGCAGGAGTACAAGCGCGAAGCTTTCGAGCTGTTCGAACGTCTCCTCGACAGCGTCCGCGTCGACGTGACGCGGACGCTGGTCACCGTGCAGGTGCGCGCTCAGGATGTCGAAGAAACGGCGCCGCACGCCGAGGTGCAGAATGTCCGCTACCACCATGCCGACTATGACGAGGCCTTGGGACTGGCTGACGAAGCGGTGGCCGCAGCTGCCACTCAGAAGCCAATGCATTCGGGCCCCAAAGTCGGCCGCAATGACCCGTGTCCCTGCGGTTCGGGCAAAAAGTACAAATACTGTCATGGCAAGCTGTCGTAGCGTCGTAGTCGCCCGGCGTAACCAGGATGTCGGGGTGCGCGCTCCCGGCGCCGGCCGCCGGCCAGGGTGACCCGGCCCGCCTCCATCCTCACCGCCAGCCTGTCTCCGCTCGCGAGGTTGCAATGCCCGTCAATTACCGTACCCCCTCCGCCCTGGACCTGTATCCGGTCGATGGCGTCCGTCTCGGTGTGGCCGAGGCCGGAATCCGCAAGGCTGATCGGCGCGACCTGACCCTGCTGTCGCTCGCTGCGGGGTCTCGCGTCGCTGGCGTGTTTACCGCCAACCGCTTTTGCGCTGCACCGGTACAGGTCTGCCGTCGGCACCTGGCGCTCGGCGACGACATCCGGGCATTGGTGATCAACACCGGCGTGGCCAATGCCGGCACCGGTGAGCACGGCTGGCAGGCCGCGGTAGAGACCTGTGCTGCTGTCAGCCAACTGCTGGGCATCGGCGACCGGCAGGTGCTGCCCTTTTCGACCGGCGTCATCCTCGAACCCTTGCCGGTCGACCGGCTGCTTGCCGGACTCCCCGGGTGTGTCGCCGATCTCCGAGCCGATAACTGGCACGCCGCCGCGCATGCGATCATGACGACCGATACGGTCGCCAAGGCCGCCTCGCGGCGCCTCGAGATCGATGGCCGATGGGTCACCATCACCGGCATCAGCAAGGGTGCCGGAATGATTCGGCCGAACATGGCAACCATGCTCGGTTTCGTCGCCACCGACGCCGGCGTCGCCACGCCGCTGCTGCAGGAGCTCCTGGCGCAAGCAGCCGACGCGTCATTCAACTGCATCACGGTCGACGGGGATACCTCGACCAATGATTCCTTCATCCTGATCGCCACCGGTCAGGCGGGCATCGAGTTTGCCGACTCGGCTGCGCCCGGCTACCAGGCGTTCAGCCAGGCAGTGGTCGCCGTGGCGATGGAACTGGCGCAGGCCATCATTCGTGATGGTGAAGGCGCCAGCAAGTTCATCACCATTGCCGTCGAGGGTGGTCGGGATCACCAGGAATGCAAGTGTGTCGGCTATGCCATTGCGCATTCGCCGCTGGTCAAGACCGCTTTCTTTGCTTCCGATCCCAATCTCGGGCGCATCCTGGCGGCGATTGGTTACGCCAGCATTGACGCCCTCGATGTGGATGGTGTCAGCGTCTGGCTGAGCAGCGCCGGAACCGAGATTCTGGTCGCCGAAGGCGGTGGCCGGGCAGCGGCCTACCGCGAGGAGGACGGCGCCGCGATCATGCAACAGGTGGAGATCGGTGTCCGCGTCAGCCTGGGACGCGGCCAGGCCAGGGCAACCGTCTATACCTGCGATCTCTCGTACGACTACGTAAAGATCAACGCGGACTATCGCAGCTAGACGCGTTTCAGGCGAATCAACCTGAACCAGCCGGCCGCCAGCGCCGGCTGGTCGCTCTCTATGACCAATTGCGGCGTCTTGTCGAGCAACTCCTCGAAAACCACGTCGAGTCGTGTCGCAACGCGCCGGACCACAGGATTGGCCAGTCGCCGCAGCGGTGCCCACTGCCCGGCCTGGAGGAACTTGTCGAAGATCAGCACGCTACCGCCGGGGACCAGCACACGTGCCGTCTCTTCGAGGCAGGCGAAGGGATTCGGCAGCACGGCGAGGATCAGGTGCAGGATGACGTGGTCGAAACTCCGGTCAGCAAAAGGTAGACACTGCGCATCCCCCTGAACACAGGAGAAATCGAGCTGCGCGGCGCGTGGCATGGCCCGACGCAGCATGGCATGGGTGAGGTCGATCCCGGTGTAGCTGTGCTGCAGTGGCAGGAGTGGCATATCGAGGCCGGTGCCAACGCCGCTCAGGAGCACGCGCGCCGGCGTCGACGGCAAGCCAGCCAGACTTCTGGCGCGCTGTGCGCGGGTAGCTGCGGTCAGCGCCGCGTCGTAGAACGGGGAGATCAGCGTGTAACTGTGCTTGAGGCTCAATGCCGGGCGATCAATGCAGGACGTGTGGTACCGCCAGCGTGAAGGCGGGAATTTCCGCCTCAAACTGCCGTCCATCCACGGCCGTCAGCTGGTAGCTGCCGCGCATTGTGCCAACCGGCGTGTCGATCTGGCAGCCGCTGGTGTAGACGAACTTCTCGCCCGGCTGCAATAGCGGCTGCCGGCCGACAACTCCCAGGCCACGGACCTCCTGCACCTCACCGCCGGCGTCCGTGATGATCCAGTGACGCGAGATCAGCTGCGCAGGCACTGTGCCGACGTTCTCGATGGTGATCGTGTAGGCGAAAACGTAATTGTCTCGCACCGGATCCGACTGCTCGGCGATATATTGTGGAACCGCGCTGACCGCGATTTCGTATTTCTTGCTTTCGGCCATCTTTGCTCAATGTCGGAACGATCGGAACCGGCATTGCACACCAAACGAGAGATCCTGACAAGCTTATTGTTGTGCGCCGCTGAAGCCAGGGATCGTTCCATCTCGCCTGTCGATCGTTTGGGCTTTGCCTCAGGTGCGTCGTTGCCGTGCCATCGAAGGGGTTGTCTCGCAGCGCGAAGTTCCGGCAAACGCCGAGAGGAAGCCTGGTCAGAACATGTCCATGTTGACGCACAGCCGGTTGTGGCCGGCTTCGCGAGCGGCGGTCAGCAGGGATGCGACGTGTTCGATCAGCACGGGCGTATCCTCGCCGGTGTACTCTGTGACCCCGCCGCTGATGGTCAGCAAAGGCTCGCTGCTGCTCCAATGGCTTGCTTCGACCAGTTCACGCAGGCGTTCGAGACCGAATATCGCCTCGCTGACGCGCACATTGGGCAGAATCAGCAGGAACTGGTCGTTGCCGAAGCGGCCAATCATGTCGAATTCGCGCAAGCTCTTGCACATCAGTTGGCCGACCTTGGCCAGCACAGGTGGCTCCGCATGGATCGCATCCGCCTGGCTGAAATCGCCAAAGCGGTCGATGGCAATCAGGGCGAGGGCGAAAGGCGTGCCATATCGCCGAGCCCGGCGAACCTCGTCGTCGAGCAGAAGCCGGATATAGCGCTGATTGAAGACCTCGGTCAATGGGTCGTGCGTTGGTAGTTGCTGTCTATCACTGGCCATCCGGCCGTGCTGTCTCAGATCGGCCAGGATCAGCAGAACGCGCCGCAGCTTGCCATCGTCCGAAAATACCGGAAATGCGCTGCCCTTGCACCAGGTGTGTCCGCCCGAGGGATGGTTCCGGATTCCCATGGCTCGCTGGTGGACGGCTTGCCGGGTATGCAGGACCTGCACTTCGAGGCGCTGGTCGTCGGTCAACGGCTGCCCGTTCTCGTCTTCCCAAATTGTCCGTGTGTCGCCGAGCAGGTCGCTGGCGCGGGTATTGCGCAGATGCACTGATCCGTCAGCGGCGAAGGAGAGCAGTCCGATCCCCAGGCTGTCGAGCAGCGCAGCGTAATGTTCGATCTCGAGGTCATCGGCACGCAGATCGACGAGCGGCAGGCGTGTCTGGCTATCGGGCATCAACTGACAGGTACGAGAATATCCGCGTATCGTAGCCCAAAAGGGCGGCCGGCGCACGGTGAAAAGCACCTGCCAGCGAGGTGCTTTTCGTGTCGGTGGGAGCGGTCACGCGGCAGCCAGCGCCTGCTCCAGATCGGCGATCAGGTCGTCGATATGCTCGATGCCGACCGAGAGGCGAATCATTTCCTCGGAGACGCCGGCCTTTGCCAGCTCGGCCGGCGCCAGTTGGCGGTGCGTGGTCGACGCCGGGTGGCAGGCGAGTGATTTGGCGTCGCCGATATTGACCAGACGGGTGAACAACTGCAGCGCGTCCTGAAAGCGGGCGCCAGCCTCCGAACCACCGCAGTCGGTGCCTTTGACACCGAAGGTGAGAATGCCGGAAGCCTTGCCGTCCATGTACTTCTGCACCAGTGCGTGGTCTGGATGGTCGGGCAAGCCGGCGTAATTGACCCACGCCACCTTGGCATGACCCCGCAGGTAGTCGGCGATCTTTTCGCTGTTGGCGCAGATGCGGTCCATGCGCAGCGGCAGCGTCTCCAGGCCTTGCAGAATCAGGAAGCTGTTGAACGGCGAGATGGCTGCGCCCATGTTGCGCAGCGGCACCACTCGCGCGCGACCGATAAAAGCCGCCGGGCCCAGGGCCTCCGTATAAACGACGCCATGGTAGGAGACGTCCGGCTCGTTCAGGCGCTTGAACTTCAGCTTGTGCTCGGCCCACGGAAAACGCCCGCTGTCGACAATCATGCCGCCGATCGAGTTGCCATGACCACCGATGTACTTGGTCAGCGAGTGCACGACGATGTCGGCACCGTGCTCGAAGGGGCGGCACAGGTAGGGTGAGGGAACCGTGTTGTCGACGATCAGCGGCACGCCATGCCGGTGCGCTATCTCGGCCAGTTGCTCGAAGTCGGTGACGTTGCCGAGCGGGTTGCCGACCGATTCGCAATACAGCGCCTTGGTCTTGCCGTTGATCAGCCTTTCAAAGCTGGCCGGGTCGGCATGGTTGGCAAAGCGCACTTCGATGCCGTATTGGGGCAGGGTATGGGCGAACAGGTTGTAGGTGCCGCCATAAAGCGTCGATGCCGAGACGATATTGTCTCCTGCCTCCGCGATGGTCATGATCGCGTAGGTAATTGCGGCCTGTCCCGACGCCAGCGCCAGCCCGCCGATCCCGCCTTCCATCGCAGCGACGCGCTTTTCAAGGACATCCTGGGTCGGATTCATGATGCGGGTGTAGATGTTGCCGGCGACCTTGAGGTCGAACAGGTCGGCTCCATGCTGGGTACTGTCGAAGGAATACGAGGTCGTCTGGTAAATCGGTACGGCGACCGCCTTGGTCGTCGGTTCAGGGCTGTAGCCGGCGTGGACGGCGAGGGTTTCGAGTTTCATGCAGGTTCTCCTTTGTGATTGGCGCAGTGTCTTTGCACGGGCGAATCTTAGCACCTCGAATTGCCGGTGTCGGACCGGCGGTTCGAACCCTGCGATCAAAGTCGTCGGCAAACTGCCAGCGCTGGGCAAGTACGAACTCCTCTGCCTGTGCTCAACCGCTTTCCGGGCGCTGGGCGGCAACGGATCAGAGCCGGATCAGCTCTCCCGCTCGGTCGTCGATCGCCCCCGAAGCCAGTCCGGCAGTGGCCGGTCGCCAGCATTCTCGATGATGTATTGACGAATCAACTTGCGCACGACCTGGGACGGCGTCAGGTCGTGAGACGCGCAGACCTCTTCAAAGATCTGTTTCTTGCGTGGGTCGATGAGGATGGTCAGGCGTGAAGTGCGATTTTCCATATGGGAGCATTAGATGTGAATTAGATTATCATTGCAATATTATCAGGAACTAATACAATTACCTGTGAATTAAAACAGGAGCAAAACGCAGGTCGACACGCCTAGTCTCGCCCGGCTCCGGGCACTTTTCAAGTGCCGTGTTCATTGACTGCACACGGTTTTGCGGAGGTCTGAATCGTATGATCCTCGCGTCTTGCGGCAAGGGGCTTTCTGCCCGCGGATCCGATCGCCCTGGCGGCGTGAGCCGGCCTCGCGGGGGCTGCCGCCTGTGACGAACGGTTGGCTGCCCGCTGCGGCGCAGTGGGTGCATATTGACTGGGTTCTGCTGGTGGCTGCCGCCTGGATGCTGATTGGCGTGGCCGGCGTTCTTGCCTTGCGCCGGCTGACGCTGGTGGCCAGGGTGCTATTTCCCCTCGGCGGCGCGTTCGGGCTGGTCTTGACGGGTATCGCCCTGAGTGCAGCGTTGAGCTCGCCCGAGGTCGCGGTACTCCCGATCGGACTACCCGGCCTGCCCTTCCATTTTCGCCTCGACAGCCTGTCGGCGTTCTTCCTGATCGTTATCGGCAGTGTCTCGGCCGGCGTATCCGCGTTCGCCGCCGGCTACTTTCGCAAGGGTGAAGGCACGCCGCCGGGCTTGCTCGCCTTCGAGTACCACCTCTTCCTCGCCAGCATGGCGCTCGTGGTGGTGGCTGACGATGCCTACGCCTTCATGGTGATGTGGGAGACGATGGCGCTGTCCTCGTTCTTTCTGGTCACTGCCAACCATCGAATCGTCGAAATTCAGCGTGCTGGCTACCTCTATCTGCTGATCGCGCACATTGGCGCCATCGGCATCCTGCTCTGCTTCGGCGTGCTGCAGGCCAATACCGGCGACTACACCTTCGCCAACATGCGCGCGCAGCAGCTCTCACCGTTCTGGGCGTCGCTGGCTTTTCTGCTGGCGCTGTTCGGCTTTGGCGCCAAAGCCGGCATCCTGCCGCTGCATGTCTGGCTGCCCGAGGCACATCCGGCTGCCCCCTCGCCGGTTTCGGCGCTGATGAGCGGGGTGATGCTGAAGACCGCCATCTACGGTGTGTTGCGGGTCTTCTTCGACCTGCTTGATACCCCGCTCTGGTGGTGGGGCCTGCTGCTGCTGGTGGTCGGCCTGGCCACCGCACTGTTTGGCGTCGTTTTCGCCGCCGTGCAGGTCGATATGAAGCGCCTGCTGGCCTATTCTTCGATCGAAAACATTGGTCTGCTGTTTGCCGCCATTGGCCTGGCGGTGTTGTTCTCGGCCTACGGCATGCAGCCGATGGCGGCACTGGCGCTGACCGCAGTGCTCTACCATGTCGCGGGTCATGCCTTCTTCAAGAGCCTGCTTTTCGTCGGCACGGGCGCGGTATTGCATGCCACCAGCGAGCGCAACCTTGGCAAGCTCGGTGGGTTGATCCGTACCATGCCCTGGGTGGCGTGGGCCATGCTGGTCGGCGTTCTGGCCAGCGCCGGTTTGCCCCCACTGGGGGGCTTCGTCTCGGAGTGGCTGCTGCTGCAGAGCTTTCTGTTCTCTCCGGCCTTGCCGAGTGCCTTCCTCAACATGTTGATCCCGGTGGTAGCGGCGCTGATTGCGCTGATCGCCGCGCTCGCCAGCTATACCATGGTCAAGTTTTTCGGAATCATCTTCCTCGGCCAGCCGCGCGAGGAGAAGCTTGCCCTGGCGCGTGACGCCAGCGGCTGGGAACGGATCGGCATGGCCTGGCTGGTTGGCGGTTGCGTGCTGCTCGGCCTGTTTCCGGTGCAGTTCATTGCCCTGATCGATCCGGTGACACGGTCATTGATCGGCGCCGGGATGGCCGATGGGGTTGCTGCCGGGGGCTGGCTGCTGGTACCAGTGGCGATCGAGCGCGCGAGTTATGGGCCGGCAATCTTCCTGCTTGGCGTCGCGGCCAGCTTCGCGCTTGCCTTTGTCCTCGTGCGCACGCTCTACCACGGCCGGCTGCGACGCGCAGCGCCCTGGGACTGCGGCTACCCATGGCAGAACGCCCGCATGCAGGATACCGCCGAGGGCTTCGGGCAGCCAATCCGGCAGATTTTCGAGCCCTTTTTTCGCATGGAACGCGAACTGCCGACGCCGTTCGACGTCGAGCCCCGCTATCGCGTCAGCGTGGGCGATCACTTCTGGCACTGGCTCTACCTGCCGCTGGCTCGCGCCGTCGAGCGCCTGGCCGGCGTCATCGGCCTGATGCAGCAGGGGCGGATTGCGGTCTACCTGCTCTACAGCTTCGCGACCTTGATTACCGTGCTGGTGGTGGTAAAACAATGACCTGGCTGGGCGTCTTCTCGCAACTGCTGGAGATTGTCGCAGCGCTGTTGCTGGCGCCGCTGCTCAGCGGCTGGATCAATCAGTGGCGCGCCTGGCTGCAGAACAGGTCGGCACCCGGACTCTTGCAGCCGTATCGGATGCTGCACAAGCTGTTCAACAAGGAATCCGTGATTGCCGAGCACGCGTCACCGCTGTTCCGCGGTGCGCCGTACATCATTTTTGGCTGCATGGCGCTGGCGAGCGCGATCATACCGACCCTGTCGACCGACCTGCCGCTATCGCCGGCCGCCGACGCGATTGCCCTGGTCGGCCTGTTTGCCCTGGCGCGGGTGTTCGTTTCGCTGGCAGCGATGGATGTCGGTACCTCTTTCGGCACGCTTGGTGCCCGACGGGAGATGCTGATCGGCTTTCTCGCCGAACCGGCGCTGCTGATGGTGCTGTTCTCGGCGTCGCTGATCTCCAAGTCGACCTCGCTGACCACCATCGTCGAGACGCTGGCGAATCGCGATCTGGGAATCCATCCCAGCCTGGCCCTCGCCGGCGTCGCCTTCACCATGGTCTCGCTGGCCGAAAACGCGCGTGTGCCGGTGGACAACCCGGCGACCCACCTTGAACTGACCATGATTCACGAGGCGCTGATCCTTGAGTATTCGGGTCGGCACCTGGCCCTGCTCGAGTGGGCCGCCAGCCTGAAGCTCTTCGCCTATTCGTGCATCGGCCTGGCCTTGTTTTTCCCCTGGGGCGTCGCCGAGGCCGAGGCGCCGCTGGCGCTACTGCTGGCGATGCCGGCGCTGATCCTCAAGCTGGCAATCGGTGGCGCTCTGCTGGCACTGCTCGAGACCCTGAGCGCCAAGATGCGCATCTTTCGCGTGCCGGAATACCTGGCCACCGCCTTTTTGCTCGCGGTCATCGGGATGCTTGTCCACATTCTCCTGGCCGCATGAGATGACCGAACTCGTCGGCCAGTTGATCAATCTCCTTGCGGCAATCCTGCTGATGCTATCGTTCGCGATGATTTCGCAGCGGCGGATTCTGTCCCTGATTCACCTGTTTACGGCCCAGGGAATGACCCTGGTCGCAGCAACGGTGCTGGTCGGCTACGCCACGCACCAGCCACACCTCTACGTTTCGGCGGGTATCACGCTGGCCTTGAAGGTGATCCTGATCCCATTGCTGCTCTATCGGGTCATCAATCGTCTCGACGTGCGCTGGGACGTCGAGACGCTGATCAACATCCCGATGACCATGGTCATTGGTATCGCCCTGGTCATCTTCGCCTTCAACCTGGCGCTGCCGATCTCCAAGCTCTCGGTCAGCGTCGCCCGGGGAACGCTGGGCATTGCACTGGCCTGCGTTCTGCTCTCGTTCATGATGATGATTACCCGCTCGAAGGCGGTGCCGCAGGTAATCGGCTTCCTGTCAATGGAAAACGGCCTGTTCTTTGCCGCTACCTCGGCGACTTACGGTATGCCGATGGTTGTCGAGCTGGGCATTGCCCTCGACGTGCTGGTCGGCATCCTGATTCTTGGCGTGTTCATGTTCCATATCCGGGAAGAGTTCGACAGCCTCGACATCAGCCACCTCGAAAAGCTCAAGGAGGACTGAACTGGAAACGCTGTCTTTCGTCCTCGGCATTCCGCTGCTCGGCAGTGTGGTTCTCGCCCTGACCGGGCAGCGCGACAGCGCGCGCGAGGTCAATGTCGCCTTCAGCCTGGGGACCTTCGTCGCCACCTGTGTGTTGACCGTCGAAGTGATCTCCGGTGGCCCGCTGTTCGCCTGGTCGCGCGAGTTCTACATCGATCCACTGAACGTGTTCCTGGTCACCCTGACCGCCTTCGTCGGTCTGACCACGGCGGTCTTCTCGCGGCCCTACATGCGCGTCGAGCACGACCACGGCAAGATGACGCCGAATCGCATGCGCCTCTACCACAGCATGTACCAGTTGTTCAGCTTCACCATGCTGATCGCGCTGACGACCAACAACCTGGGCATTCTATGGGTCGCCATGGAAGCGGCGACGCTGACCACTGTCCTGCTGGTCAGCGTCTACCGGACCCCGGCCAGCCTCGAGGCCGCGTGGAAATACTTCATCCTCTGCGGCGTCGGTATCGCCCAGGCCCTGTTCGGTACCGTGCTGCTCTACATGGCAGCGGAAAAGGTGATCGGCATCGAAGGCGGCGCCTTGCTGTGGACCAATCTCGACGCGGTCAAGGCGCGGCTCGATCCGAGCATCATCACCCTGGCTTTTGCCTTCCTGTTCATCGGCTATGGCACCAAGGTCGGCCTGGTGCCGATGCACAACTGGTTGCCCGATGCCCATGCCGAAGGACCGACGCCGGTCTCGGCAGTGCTTTCGGGCCTCTTGCTCAATGTCGCCGTCTATGCCCTGCTGCGTTGCAAGGTGTTGACCGATGGCGCGCTGCAGAGCCACCTCGCCGGACAGTTGATGATGGCTTTCGGATTGCTGTCGGTGGTCGTGGCAGCGTTCTTTCTGTCGCGGCAGAAGGACGTCAAGCGCATGTTCGCCTATTCGTCGATCGAACACATGGGGCTGATCACCTTCGCTTTCGGCATGGGCGGCCCGATCGCCAACTATGCCGGTCTGCTGCACATGACGGTGCATTCGCTGATCAAGTCGGGTATTTTCTTTGCCGTCGGCCATGCGACGCAGAAGGCCGGGACGCAGAACATGGCCGACATCCGCGGCCTGATCAAGGTCAGCCCGACGGTCGGCTGGGGTTTGATGCTCGGCTCACTGGCCATCCTTGGCATGCCACCTTTCGGGGTTTTCGCGAGTGAATTCCTCATTCTCACGACCGCCATGCGCGAGCAGCCATGGGCCACACCCTTCCTGCTGCTGGCGCTGGGCGTTGCCTTCGCCTCGGTTTTCAGCCGCGTGCAGCCGATGGTCTTCGGCGACACCTCGGTCAAGCCGTTGCGCCACCCTCCAGCGCTGGTCCCGGTCTTTGCCCACCTCGGTCTCGGCCTGATGCTGGGCCTGTACATTCCGCCTTACCTCGACGCCTGGTATCGCCAGGCGGCGCAGATGATTGGAGGTTGAGTCGATGCGGATTGCCGGCTTCAGCCTGGACTGTGAACGATTGCCGGCGCCGCTGCCGATCTGGCGCGCGACGGTCCGCGCTGAAACCTGGCGCGTGCTGGCACGCGGCGTGTCTGAGCAGGGCGGGCGCCTGCTGGCGCTGTGGGCGTCTGACTGCACGCGCGGCGCGGCCGGCAGTCTGGTCGTCTCGGCCGCGTATGTCGTTCGCGAAGGTCTGCTCTGGCTCGACCTGCCGCTCGGCGAGAGGCGTTCAAGCTATCCGGATCTGGCGCCAGTCTTTCCCAGCGCGGCGCGCATGCAGCGGGCCGCTGCCGATCTGCTGGGCGTGACGGCCGACGGCACCGCTGACCAAAGGCCGTGGCTCAATCACGGAGCCTGGGCAGCGGGCTGCCTTCCCTTGCGCCACGGGGCGCAGGAAAAGAATGCCGAGGTGGCGGGAGAAGTCAGCGATTACGCCTTCGTTCGGGTCGAAGGTGACGGCGTCCACGAAATTCCGGTCGGACCAGTGCACGCGGGGATCATCGAGCCAGGGCATTTCCGCTTTTCGGTCGTCGGCGAGAAGGTGCTGCGTCTGGAGCAACGCCTGGGCTACAAACACAAGGGGATCGAACAGCGCTTCACCGAACTGCCGCCGCTCGAAGCGTATCGCCTGGCCGGGCGGGTCTCGGGGGACTCGACGGTGGCATACGCCTGGGCCTGGTGCATGGCGCTCGAGTCCCTGGCCGGCTGCCGGGTTTCCGAGCGCGCTGCTTCGCTGCGTGCCCTGCTGCTGGAGCGTGAGCGGGTCGCCAATCACCTTGGCGACCTCGGTGCGCTTGGCAACGACGCCGCTTTCGCCTTCGGCCTTGCCCAGTTCTCCCGCCTCAGGGAAGACTGGTTGCGCCTGGCCAGGGAAGCTTTTGGTCACCGCCTGATGATGGACTGCATCGTTCCTGGCGGCGTGGCCGCGGACATCGACCAGGCGACCAGCGACCGGCTGGCGCGCCAGTGCGACCTGGTCGAGCGCGAGGTGCAGCAGTTGCGCCACATCTATGACGAGCATGCCGGCCTGCAGGATCGCTTCATGACCACCGGCCGCGTGACGCCGGAGTTGGCCGCTCGCCTCGGGCTGACCGGCCTCGCCGGTCGTGCCAGTGGCCGGGTCGCGGATCTGCGCCACGATCAGCCCTGGCCGCCCTATGACCGACTGGCAGTGAAGATTGCGACGCAGCGCGACGGCGACGTCGCCGCGCGGGTGGCAGTCCGTTTCGATGAGATCCACGAGTCCCTGCGCCTGCTGCGCCTGCTGCTTGCGCAGCTCGGCGCGGGTGAGACGCGCAGCGCATTGCGGCTGCCGGCGAAGACGGTGTTCGGCGCCGGCTGGGTCGAAGGCTGGCGCGGCGAAGTCTTCGTGGCGCTGGTCTGGGACGGTGAGGGCGGAGCCAACGCCATACGCCGTTGCCACCTCCACGATCCTTCCTGGCAGAACTGGCCGGTGCTCGAGCACGCGGTGATCGGCAACATCGTCCCGGACTTTCCGCTGATCAACAAGTCCTTCAACCTCAGCTATGCAGGACACGACCTCTGATGTGGCGCATTCTCCGACAGATTACACGCCAGGGCCTCTGCAGCGAACCGCCGCCCGAATGCAGCGATGCTCCGCGTGTTGAAGCCGGGCGCATCCATGACGAATTGCTCACCATTCTCGGCCAGGCGCTGGCCGTTCGCCAGGTCGACGCCGGCTCGTGCAATGGCTGCGAACTCGAGATCAACGCGCTCAACAATCCCTACTACAATATCGAGGGCCTCGGCATCCGGTTCGTCGCCAGCCCGCGCCACGCCGATCTGTTGCTGGTCACCGGGCCGGTCTCGCGCAACATGGCGCTGGCCCTGCGGCGGACCCATGACGCGACGCCGGCACCGAAGCTGGTGGTTGCGGTCGGCGACTGCGGCTGCAACGGTGGCGTCTTCGGCGAGGGCTACGCGAGCTGCGGTCGCGTAGCCAACGTCATTCCAGTCGATGTCACGGTCGCCGGTTGTCCGCCGGCGCCGATCGATATCCTGCGCGGGATTCTGACGGCAGTGAGACGGTGCCGGGTGGCCCCGGGGTGAACGGCGGCTGAGGACTCAATCCGGAGCCCTCTCGACGCCGGCTATCGCCAGAGGGTCACGCAGCGCGCGTTTCGTCTGCCGCGACCGCGTCCGCTGCCAGCCGATTGACGCCGTTGACCAGTGCCCGGATCGACGCAGTGACGATGTTCGCATCGATACCGACGCCGTAGCATTCACCAGCGCCAGTGGCCCGCGTGACCTCCAGGAAGGCGCAGGCATGCGCGTCGCTGCCTTTGCCGCCGCTGGCCAGCGAGCGTTCTTCGTAGCTGCGCACCTGCACGACCCGGCCGACGCCGCGCAACGCATGCACTGCCGCGTCGATCGGACCATTGCCTTCGCCGGCCAGCAGGTGGACCCTGCCGTCGATCTCGACGCTCAGGCGGATTCCCTGGGCATTGCCATGCTCGAAGAGATGGTGTTCGAGGTAGCGCACGGGATGCTCGCTGCCGAGATAGGTCCGAGAGAACAGCTGCCAGATCTCGGCGGCTGTGATCTCGCCGCCATGGTGATCGGTGTGACCCTGGACGACGCGGGAGAATTCGACCTGCAATCGACGCGGCAGGACGATGCCGTATTCCGCCTCGAGGAGATAGGCAACGCCGCCCTTGCCGGACTGGCTGTTGACCCGGATCACCGAATCGTAGTTGCGGCCGACGTCGGCCGGGTCGATCGGCAGGTAGGGGACGTGCCAGAGCGCATCCGCCTGCTGCACGGCAAAGCCCTTCCGGATCGCGTCCTGGTGCGATCCAGAAAAAGCCGTGAACACCAGGTCGCCGACATAGGGATGGCGCGGGTGGATCGGTAAGCGGCTGCAGTACTCGACAGTGCGTGCGACGGCGTTGATGTCCGAAAAGTCAAGGCCCGGGTGGACTCCCTGGGTGTAAAGATTGAGCGCCAGGGTGACGAGGTCGACGTTGCCGGTCCGTTCGCCGTTGCCGAACAGGCAGCCTTCGACGCGCTCGGCGCCGGCCATCATCGCCAACTCCGCGGCGGCCACTGCCGTGCCTCGGTCATTGTGCGGATGGACGCTGAGGATGACGCTGTCGCGGCGGGCGAGGTGGCGGTGCATCCACTCGATCTGGTCGGCATAGACGTTGGGCGTCGTCACTTCGACCGTCGTCGGCAGGTTGAGGATCACCTTGTCGTCGGGTGTCGCTCCCCAGGCGGCGGTCACTGCATCGCAGACCTCGAGAGCAAAGTCGAGTTCGGTCGCGGTGAAGGTCTCCGGACTGTATTCGAGCACCCATTTGGTTTCCGGCTGTTCGGCCGTCAACTGCCTGATCAGCCGAACGCCGGCAACCGCCATATCCACCACTTCCGCCTTGCTCATCCCGAACACGTTCTCGCGAAACGGCCTAGACGTAGCGTTATAGACATGAACGATCGCCCGCCGTGCCCCCTTGAGCGATTCGATGGTGCGCCGGATGAGCTGCTCGCGCGCTTGCGTCAGTACCTCGATCGTCACGTCGTCGGGGACATGACCCCCCTCGATCAGCTGGCGGACGAAATCGAAGTCGGTCTGCGACGCCGACGGAAAGGCGATCTCTATTTCCTTGAAGCCAATGTCGCATAGCGTGTGGAACAGCCGCATCTTGCGCTCGGCGTTCATCGGCTCGAACAGTGCCTGGTTACCGTCGCGCAGGTCGGTACTCATCCAGACTGGCGCGGCGCTGAGTGTACGATTCGGCCACTGGCGGTCAGCGAGCCTGATGGCCGGGAAGGGGGTGTACTTGATCGATGGATCGTTCAACATGGTTGGGCTCCTGGGGTTCGGTCTTGAATGTTCCTGATGAGCCAGATGCTACGCCGGAAGGGCCGGCAGGTGCTTGCGTTGTTGTCTCGAATATCGATCAAGATTGGCAGAAAATTGCGTAAAATTGAGAGTATTCGATATAAAAATCCCACATTGAAAAAAGTAAGGCAATCGCATGCAAATCGATCGCTTTGACCGGCAGATCCTGCAGGTACTGCAGCAGGAGGGCCGCATCAGCAACCAGGAACTGGCCGACCGTATCGGCCTGTCACCGTCGCCTTGCCTGCGCCGGGTGCGCGCGCTGGAAGAAGCGGGGTTGATTACCGGCTACCGGGCGCTGCTGGATCCGAAGGCGCTGGGATTGTCGCTGATGGCGCTGATCCACATTTCCATGGACCAGCACACCCCGGAGCGTTTCAGCCACCTCGAAGCGGCGATCAGCGAAATCCCGGAGGTGATGGAGTGTCTGCTGATCACCGGCCAGTCAGCCGACTACCAGCTCAAGGTGGTGGTCAAGGACATGGATGCCTATCAGGATCTGCTGCTCAATCGGATCACCGGTATCAAGGGGGTGACCGGTGTCCATTCGAGCTTTGTTCTGCGCCGGGTGGTAAACAAGACGGCGCTGCCGATCGGAGAGACCTAGTAGTTCGTTCCGCCAAACCAATTACATGAAATCGCGCCTTCTCGCGCCATGCGGCGTTGCAAATCCTCGCCATAGCTACGGCTATGGCTGTGGTTTGCGCCTTGCCTTGCACGAGAATGCATCAATTTCATTTGTAATCTTATTGACGGCACGAACTACTAGTCGCGGTCACCGCGTGGCTGTCGGTTGCGCCCGCGCAGCTGGAAGCGGCCCGGATCGACGGCGCCGGCCAGATCTTCGGCGACGGGTAGCGGGCGCGCTGGTGATCAGGTAGGCGAGCAGTTCGCCGGCCAGGCGATACCGCGGGCGCCAAAGCCGTTGATCAGGTAAAGCTCCGGCAGGCGGGGCATTTCGGCGAGCGGTCGCGAAGGGCGCGCCGGATCAATCGCGGCGGCATCGGCAACAGCACCGATCATCGGCAGGCGATCCGCATTCGGCGTCTCCCTCCGGCCGAATCATGCGACGACAGCGGGGTGAGGCCCCTGATCAGGAAGGAAGTGCCGCAGTGCCGGCATCAGCGGATCAATGGTGCTGGCGGCCAGTCGCGGCGACGGGGAAGCGAGCTCGGCATAAGCCGCGAGCGCTTCGGCGCTCGGCCGTCCGACCAAAGCCGCCAGGTCCGAGAAGCGTACTCCCTGTCGCACGAGCCAGGCGATGCAGGTGTGTCGAAGGTCCTCCGGTGTCAGGCTAGCAGCATCCGCCAGACCCGCGTCGAAGGCGGCGCAGATCACTACGGACTGGAGGTGGGCCGCGGCGATTGGTGCGCCGGCTGCATCGGCCAGCATCGGCGCCGAGCCATCGCCAGGCAGTGCCGCCCGGCAGGCCATCAGCCATGGTGGGACGTGCACGTGGCGCGGGGCATTACCGCGGACACGCAACGTTCCGGCGGCAGGATCGAAGTCTTCATGAGCGAGATGGATCGCTTCGTCGGCCGTCAAACCTAGCATCAGGAGGGCGATCAGGAAACGTTCCTCGCCGGCGGATGCCGCGAGGAGCGCCGCCACTTCCTCTTGGCTCAATTCGCGCGCCGATTGCCACTGGTTGGGAAGCAGGTCAATCGGCGGCCGAATGCCGGCCGACAGCGCGCCGGCCATGTTCCCCGCCAGCTGCCTGGCAGGATGGCTAGGCATCGGCCAGGTTTGTGGAATGACGACTGTCGTCGTCGCCGCGCCTTGGGCAGGAGGCGAACGCGTAAACAGCTCGACGAACCAGATCGCGAGCAGTCCGAGAGCGAAGGCCGCAGCCGTTACGAGCAGTGCATCACGCAGATACTCTGGTCGAAATGGCGACTGCGGAACGCTCGCCGCCTCGACCACCTGGAGTGCCGGTAGCCGGCTGCTCTCGCTGGCACCCAGTCTGGCAAGACGCTCGAGCGCCGCACGGTGTGCTTTTTCGATCTGTGCGAGATCGTCTTCGAGCGACTTCGCCTGTGCGAAGCGTTGTGAAAAGACCTGCACGTTCGCGCGCTGGTTCCTTATCTGAGTCTGCAGGCGCTCGACCGTTGCCCGGGCGCTGGCCAGATCTTCCTCAGCGGCGGCGAACCCTGCCTCACGACCCGTCGCACGCTGGACCTCGATCTGCCGTTCCAGTTCGCTCAGGCGAATGCGCAACGCCCGCGCTTGCGGATCGAGGCTCATGAAATGCGGGGTGTAAGTCCGCTCCAGCTCGCGTATCTCCTGGCGCACCTGCGACGCGCGCTGTTCCATGCCTGCCAACGTCGGATCATCCTTCGCTGCCATCGCCCGCGCGCCACCGCCCTCGCGCAAGGCGCGCAGTCTGGACTCGGCGATCGCGGCGCGCTCGGTTGCCGTATTCAGTGCGGTGCTCAGCCCTTTCAAATGAGCGACGGCATCGTTCTCCTCGCGCTCGCCGGAAACGACGCCGCTCGTGTTGCGAAAACCTTCCAGACGCTCGCGTCGCTCGCTTACTGCCTGGCCAAGCCGCGCGACTTCCTCGCCGGCCTGCGCCAGTCCCTCGTCCGCGACCACTTCATGCGACGCCTGCATCTGATCACGATACGCGTCGACCAGCGCGTTCAGTGCGGCGGCGAGCAGATTCGGCTTTGCACCGGTTGCCTGCAGCTCGACGACAGCCGTGCCGGTCACCGGCACCGCGTGGATCATCCCCTTCAGCTGCTCGACGAGGTCACCGTCGATCGTCGACGCGTGACCGGCCGAGGCAAGCAACGCGGCCACTTTCTCCAGCAGCGGACGGCTGGTCAGCACCTCGACCTCGGTCAGCACTCCGGCTCCGGCACGCGGCGCAGACGGCTGGCCGGCCTCGCCAGCCGCTGCCGGCGTCAGCGGACGCGGCTCGTGGCTTCCGGGCGTGATCTCCACCCTGGCAGTCGCCCGGTACTCGGCCGGCCGCAGGAAATCCCAGGCCAGGCCGGGCAGCATGACGAGGAAAAAGACCACCGCAAAGACCCGTGCCCGCCGGCGATTGCTGATCCGCGTGGCCGCTGCCCCATCGGCGTCCGGGGTCACATCAAGTTCGAGGAAGGCGCGCAGCGAGGACATCACTTGCATCGTGGAATCCTCATAGTGAGGCGGCAGTTGGCAGGGCGAAATACCGAATGCGCCGCCAGCCGTCGGCAGATGCGGGAGTGCCGCAAGGATAGGAAATCCAACGGCATCAGCGAAAGTATATGGGCTCCCGTGAAGCGGCGTCAATCTCGGATTGGCTCGCAGGAACCCACGGAAGGTCATCCGAATCACGCTTCGCCGAGTGTCCGTGCCTATTTGCCCGGTCGCACGGATGACCACAGCACGAGTCCTCCCACGACAGGCAATGACAACTCGTCTTGGGTCACTGTGGATCCTTGCTGATCCGGCCGGTTGCGCGCGGCGCCAGCAGCTGCTCGTCTGGCTGGCCGCTCCACACTGGAAGCAACCAGCGGGCGCGGGCTGGCCCGCCCCGGCCAGTCGTATCACAGCACACCCCGCCAGGTGTGGGTCCAACCGCTGACCTCGGATTATCGCGACCGACTGTGCGCCGCGCCGGGGAGCCCGCGGTCATTAGCAAACCTGGCCGTCGCCCGACACGCGTTACCATCAAGGTACTGCGCTCAACAAAGAAGCGGCAGGAAAAGGCGCTGAACTTGAAACTGAGCGCGACGGGGGCGCTGCCCAGCGCCCCCGTTCCCTTGCCCAACCGATGTTCGACTTTTACCACCGTCCAGAGGAACAAGCAGCTCGCGAGGAGGCCTTGAGCCAACAGATGCGGCTCCTGCGCAAATAGCTGCCCGCCATGCTCGCGCAATTGACGACGATTCCAGACCCGAGAGACCCAAAAAAACGCTGGCACCAGCTCACTTCGCTCTTGCTCTACGGCTTGCTGATGTTCGTCTTTCAGTTCGCCTCCCGGCGCGAGACCGGCGCCTTGCTTGCGCCGGGTGGTAAACAAGACGGCGCTGCCGATCGGAGAGACCTAGTCGCGGTCACTGCGTGGTCGTCGGTTGCGCCCGCGCAGCAGGAAGCGGCCCGGATCGACCGCGCCGGCCAGATCTTCGGCGACGGGTAGCGGCACGCCGGTGATCAGGCAGGCGAGCAGTTCGCCGGCCAGCGCCGACCAGACGATGCCACGGGCGCCAAAGCCGTTGATCAGGTAAAGCCCCGGCAGCCGGGGCATTTCGGCGAGCGGTCGCGAAGGGCACGCCGGATCAATCGCGGCGGCGTCGACCACAGCGCCGATCAGCGGCAGGCGATCCGGTGACAGCGGCCGAAAGCCGACCCGGCCACCGAGCTCTGCCCGTTCGGTGGCCTTGCTGTAGCCCGGCAGGATGAAATCGAGTCTGGCGAGGTTTTCGGCATGGTCGGCCTCGCGCAGTTCAGTTTGCTCGTCATCGACCGCAAAGGTGGCGCCAGCGCAGCGCAGGCCATCGATTGCCGGTGTCACGTAACCGAGGCGGCAGACGACGATGCCGGGCGCTGACCCGCTGGCCGCCGGCAGATGCGAAACCTGCCCGCGCGCCGCGCGCAACGGCAGGTGCGCGGCGGGGGCGAAACGTCTGGCGTCGCTGGCGTTGGCCAGGATCAGCACGGGCGCTGCCGCGATGAGGCTGCCGCCGGCGCCGTACGTCCGCCAGAGATCACCGTGGCGCTCGATTTTCGCCACTTCGCAGCCGTAGTGTGCGGTGATCGCCGCAGCGTGGCGTGCCAGATTGGCCCGACACAGCGATGCCGGGTCGACCCAGCCGCCGTCGGGAAACCACCAGCCGCCAATGGCGACGGGCCAGCCAGCGAGTTGCCTGGCGCGTTCGCGGTCGACGAAGCAGAACTCGCCGGTAGTGGGCTGCTGCACCGCCGCCACCTGCTGCTGCGTGGCGGCGTGCCGGTCGTCACGCGCCAGATGCAGCACGCCGGTCTGTCCCCAGCGCAGTGGCAGACCGGCGGCGGTCAGCGCGGCGAGATGTTTGCGGGCATGGCGGAACCCGGCAGCGGTCAGCTGCGCCAGCCGATTGTTGTCGAGTGAGGGCAGGGGGCGCAGGACGCCGGCGAGATTGCCGGATGCGCCCTGGCCGGGCGCTGACGCACGGTCGATCAGCGTGATCGTCCAGCCGCGTGCGGCCAGCCGTTCGGCGGCGCTGCTGCCGGCGAGGCCGGCGCCGATGACGATCGCGTGGCGGTCCATCGGTTGTCGCGTGGCTGCCTGCCCGCCGCGCTCCTATTCCGGGCGCATCTGCGGGAAGAGGATGACGTCGCGGATGTTC
>ERZ761603.968-NODE-968-length-22529-cov-37.778989_pt1 | contig 22529 bp, 17 predicted proteins | sample MGYA00511879_ERZ761603 | MGnify/ENA primary metagenome ERZ761603 (study PRJEB28899, sample SAMN02850040) | bioreactor sludge metagenome | biome: EBPR Sludge; feature: EBPR Bioreactor; material: flocular biomat | place: Australia: Thorneside Wastwater Treatment... | reverse complement strand
CACCGAGATCTACCCTCTTTCCCTACACGACGCTCTTCCGATCTGGCCGGGCTGCCCTTTGACGGCGCGATCGCGCCCGGGAGTTCGACCGAGGCGGTCCGGGCGGCGGTTCGGCATGATGGGACGCAGGGCGTCGCGCAGAGCATGCCCGAGCCCAAGCCGGCGCCAGCAAGCCCATCGACGCCCGCCACGAGCGAGACGTCCAAGCGCGTGGAAACGCCGACGGCTGGGGAGATCGGCGACGAATCGATCGTGCGGGCGATGGTGCGCGGGCAGGACATCACCTCGGCCGCGGTCGAACACCTGCGCACGAAGCTGGGCGATCACAGCGTCGCGTTCGTGCCCGGCGCGGGGGCGGCCGCGGGCAGCGGCGCGGCGAACGTCGCGTGGGAGGGGCGCGTCTATGGCGTGCTGCGGGCCTCGGGCGTGGGTGGCGCAAGACTCGCCTCCGCGGCGGGGTGGCTCGGGGCGTGGCTTCGACTCGCGGAGCAGCAATCGACGCTGCGTGAGGCGGCCTTCACGGACCCGCTGACCGGGGCGTGGAACCGGCGGTACTTCGATCGGTTCCTGTCGCAGGCGATCGACCAGGCGAGGCAGCAGCGACGCAGCGTCACGGTGCTCGTCTTCGACGTGGACGACTTCAAGCGGTACAACGACCAGTACGGGCACGATGCGGGCGACGAGATCCTCCGCGAGATCGTCGGGCTGCTGACGAGCGCCGTCAGGCCGACCGATCGCGTCTGCCGGATCGGCGGGGACGAGTTCGCGGTGATCTTCCACGAGCCGGACGGCCCGCGCGAGCCGGGGAGCAAGCACCCGGGGTCGATCTTCGAGATCGCGGAACGCTTCCAGCGTCAGGTGCGCGAGCACCGGTTCCCCAAGCTCAGCGAGCACGCGCCGGGCCCGTTGCAGATCAGCGGCGGGCTGGCGACGTTCCCGTGGGACGGCGGCACGCCCGAGGCGCTCCTCAAGCGGGCCGACGAACTGGCGCTCTCGAGCAAGCGGCAGGGCAAGAACGTGATCACGATCGGGACGGATCACTCGCCTGGGATGTAGCCGATCACGCCCTCCCAGGGGCTGCTCGCGGTGGCGTAGAGCTTCTTCGCGATGCGTCCGGCGAGGTAGCTCTGTCGGCCGGCGACGCAGGCGTGGCGCATCGCGTGGGCCATCATGACGGGGTCCTTGGCGTGGGCGATGGCGGTGTTGAGCAGCACGCCGTCGGCGCCCAGTTCCATCGCGACCGAGACATCGCTCGCCGAGCCGACGCCCGCGTCGACGATGACGGGGAACGAAGGATCGCCCTGCTTGAGCAGTTCGAGGCAGAGGACGATGTTGTTGCGGTTGAGCACGCCCTGGCCGCTGCCGATGGGGCTTCCGGCGGGCATGACGCTCGCCGCGCCGGCCTCTTTGATGCGCAGGGCGGCGATGGGGTCGTCGCTGGTGTACGCGAGGACCTGGAACCCTTCCTTGACGAGGATGCGGGTGGCTTCGACGGTGCCGGCAGGATCGGGCAGCAGGGTCTTCTTGTCGCCAAGCACTTCGAGCTTGACCCACGAGGCGCCGGGGTTGCCGAGCTGTTCGAGCAGGTCGCGGCCCAGGAGCGAGACGCGCACGGCGTCTTCGACGCTGAAACACCCGGCGGTGTTGGGCAGGATGGTGTAGCGGGAGAGGTCGAGGAACTCGAGCAGGCTCTTGCCCTGCTCGTTGTAGAGGCGCTCACGCCGAACAGCGACGGTGACGACGCGGCAGCCGCTGGCGTCCAGGGCGTCGCGCATCAGCTCGGGGGACTTGTACTTGCCCGTGCCCACGAGCAGGCGGCTGTCGAAAGATCGGCCGGCGATTGCAAGGGGAGTCTGCCCGGGCTCGGCGGCGTGGTTCGGGGTCATGCCACGAGGGTAGGGTCAGCCCCCGCCGACGAGCGTGACCAACTCGGCCTTGTCCCCCTCGCGGAGAAGGGTTTCGGCGTGTCGGCGTTTGGGGACGAGCGAGCCGTTGACCTCGACGGCGACGGGCTTGCCTTCGAGGCCGGCGTGCCGGATCAGGTCGGCGACGCTGGCCGACTCGGGCAGTTGCGTGGGCTTGCCGTTGACGAGCACGAGCATGCCCGAGCGTAGGGGGCGTTACTGGGGGATCGCCTTGGCCGGTTCGTCGGCGGCGGGGGCCGGCTGGGCCTGCGAAAGCACGACGGCATCGCGGCGTCGGACGGCCGCCGAGGCCTGGGACGCGGGGCCGGTGACGACGCGGCCGGCGGTTTTGATGGAGCTCGCGACGACATCTCCGGCGGCGTCGGCCATCCCGTCGACGGTGCGCCCGACCATGTCGGTGTCGGCGCCCTGCGAGGCGAGAGCCCCCGCGGCGGCCCCGGCGACGACCGCCGCACAACCACCCGAGAGGAGCACGCCCAGACCGGCGAGGGCAACGAGCACGAGGTGGCGACGCATGGCGGAACTCCGGGAAAGGGGATATGGGCGCGCGGAGGCGGGCCCAACGGAAGACAACCCGGGGCGTGGCCGGTCCTTTCCGGATAACTCAAAAGGGGCGCAATCAATCAGCGATTGGTGCTGATGGTGACCTGGGCGGGCTTGGGCTGCTTGGGGGCCTGCTGGTGCATGGAGCGGGCGCGGTGGGTGCTCCAGTCGGAGACCTGGCGGTCGGGGGCGCCGGGCCCGTCGTGGATGCGGAGCACGTCGTACGAGTTGTTGCGCTGGGCGGGGACGAAGCCCGACTCGCGGATCAGCCTGCAGAGCACGGCCTCGTCGAGGCAGTATGTGGTGCCGGCGGAGGAGACGACGTTTTCCTCCATCATCACGCTGCCCATGTCGTTGGCGCCAAAGGCGAGCCCGACCTGCCCGATGTGCGGGCCCATGGTGACCCAGGAGGCGCCGATGGAGTAGATGTTGTCGAGGAAGAGCCTGGAGATCGCCTGCGTGCGGAGGTAATCGGTGGAGCCCGACATGCGGACGCGGCGGCCGAATTCGGCGGCGTCCGCTCCGAGCGAGCGATAGTCCACGTCGGGGTTTCGGCCCCAATCGAAGGCGGCGGCAACGACATCGCCCGGGAAGGGCTGGCCCAGCTCGCCCGGCGTGGCGCCCCAGTCCTTCACGCGGCCCAGAGGCGTGTTCTCACGCTGGAAAGGCCAGGAGATGAACGCTTTGTAGTGCCCGCGGGGCTCGCCCTGCGTTTCGCTGAGCACGCGGTCCTGCCAGCGGCGGACCAGGTGCATGTGGTGGACGCGGTCGGCGTAGCCCTCGATGTGCCCGAACATCATCGTCGCGCTGGTGAACATGCCCAGGCTGTGCGCGACGTACATGACGGTGAGCCAGGCCTCGGCGTCGCACTTGCCCAGCCCGATCTTGCGGCGGACGGGCTCGGCGAAGATCTCGCCCCCGCCGCCGGGAAGGCTGTCGAGCCCGGCGTCGCGCAGACGGATCATGACCCAGCGGACTTTCTCTTCGAGGGTTGCGCCCGGGGGGTCAAAGAAGTGGACGAACTCGATGAACTCGGGGGGGCTGAAGGCGTGAACGTGGATGTGGGGGAACTTGTCCTTGATGCTGCGGAGCAGCGTGGTGTAGTAGTCCAGGGGCAGGTTGGGGTTCATGCCGCCCTGCATGAGGATCTGCGTCCCGCCGATGGCGGAAAGTTCGGCGATCTTCTGATGGATGGTCTCGGTGGGCAGGACATACGCGTCGTGATCGTCGGCGTCGCGGCGAAAGGCGCAGAACGTGCAACGGGCGGAACAGACGTTGGTGTAGTTGATATTGCGGTCGATGATGTACGTGCGGATCGCAGGGCCGTGGATCTTCCGGCAGCGTGCGTCGGCCCAGCGGCCGAGGGTTGGGGTCGGCGCGGTGCGGAGAAGATCGAGCGCCTGCTCTGGGGTGAGTCGCGCCGCACCATGGGCGACCGCGTCGAGCAAACCTCCGTCGGTCGCGGGAAGGTGGGGGTGTTCTTTGGGAGGGGTGAAAATCGACATTGAAGGTGCTCGCTCCACGAATCCCCGAGGCGGGCTTCTACCAGACTCTTCGATTCTTGGCCGGGCGCGGACGCATCGCCAGCCGGTTCCGAGAACGTGCGAAATGCCTGATCGGGGCGGTAGACTGTTCGTGGCGGAGTTCAGCACGCGAGGACAACGGCACACGGAGGACCACGATCATGCGATTGCACTCGGGCGGATTGGCCCTCGGAGCGTTGATGTTGTCGGTGCTCGCGTCGTGCACGCCGGGTGGCACTGCACCGACGCTGGAACCCGTGGTGGGCCTGCCCTGCGAGGGGTGCGAGGCGATTTTCGACGGCCTGCCGGCGTCGATGGGCCCGTCACTGCGGCTTGGGTCCGCGGACGAGCCCGGGGAGCCGCTGCAATTGACCGGCGTCGTGCGCGACGGAGCGGGCAACCCCGCGGCGGGGGTGATTCTGTACTTCTATCAGACGGACGCGACCGGGCTGTACCCGCCCGGAGGGAGGGCCCGTACGGCGGAAGGCAAGCGGCATGGGCGTCTGCGCGGGTGGCTCCGCACCGATGACACGGGGGCGTACACGGTCGAGACGATCCGCCCCGGCGGGTATCCGGGGGACGTCGAGCCCCAGCACATCCACATCCACGTGCTCGAGCCCGGTCGGTGCACGTACTACATCGATGACGTGGTGTTCGAAGATGATCCGCGATTGACGGAGCGGATGCGGGCGCGGATGACGGGGCGCGGGGGCAACGGGATCGTGACGCCGACCAGGGACGAACACGGGGGGTGGCTCGTGACGCGAGACATCACGCTTGGGAAGTCGATCGCGGGGTATCCGCCGCGATAGACGCGGGCGCGAAAGGTCGGGCGAAGTTCGGCGGCTAGGATGCGCCACGCATGGCGGGCGACAGCGACATCACCCTGCAGACGATGATCGGGCCCTACGGCGGGTGGTTCCACCTGACCGACCCGGACCGTGCAACGATCGGGCGTGCGGTCGACTGCGACGTGTGCCTCCTGCACGAAACGGTGGCGAGGCAGCACGCGACGATGATGCGCCACGGCGCGAACTGGTTCATCGTGGATCACGGGGGGACGTCGGGCACGTTCGTGAACGGGGTGCGGCTTGAGCCGACCACCCCGACGCCCATCGCCAACGCGGATCTCCTGCGGATCGGCCCGTGGACGTTCCGCGTGCTGGTGGGCGCACCGCCCACGATGACAGCGACCGTCGATGAGCCGCTGAGTTCCGAGCCGATGCAGGGCGGTCATGTACCTCGGGCGACGTTCCGGCTTCGGCTGCTGTCGGAGTGCCTTGGAAAGCTCGGCTCGGCGTCCGGCGAGGAGGAGATGGCCGAGATCGCGCTCGAAACGGCGATCGAGGGTTCGGGCTATCGGCGTGGGCTGATGCTCAGGCCGCTGGAATCGCCCGACCCTTCGCAGCAGGACGTGACGGTGGTGGCGGCGGTTCGGACGGGCCCCTTGACGGAGCGTGAGCGTCGGCTGGGGCGAGCGATTCTTCAGGCGGCGTGGGACTCGGCCAAGAGCGGGCGGGCCCGGGCGGTGTCGCCGGCCTCGGTCGGGCTGCCCTCGGATTCGCAGGCCGGCGCAGAGACGCTGCTGTGCGCTCCGGTGGTGCTTGGGAACACGCTGGTGTCGTTCCTGTTTCTTGATGCGCGGGGCGCGGAGCAGCAGGTGTTGCCCGACGCCGCGGACTTTGCCGAGGCTGTCGCGTGCGCGTACGGGTTGGCGCTGGCGAACGTCCGCCGGCACGAGCTGGATCGTCGGCAGCAGGCGTTGGCGGCGGAGCTTCACGCGGCACGCGAGGCGCAGCAGTTCATCCTGCCCCCGGCGCGGGGCGAGCTGGGGTTTGTGCGTTACGCGATGCAGATGACGCCGGGTCTGTTCGTCGCGGGCGATCTGTTCGACGTGGTGCCACTCAACGACGGGCGCGTCGCGTTCTTCATCGGCGATGTGGCCGGGCATGGGGCGGGCTCGGGCATGGTGATGGCGACGACGCAGTCGCACCTGCACGCGGAGTTGCGCGACGGGCGCGGGGCGGCGGCGGCGGTGGGCGCGGTCAACGAATATCTGGCGTCGCGCACCCTGGGCGGGAGGTTTGTGTCGCTCTGGGTCGGGATTTTCTCGCCCGATGGGTCCGTTGAATATGTCGACGCGGGGCACGGGCACTGGCTTCGGCTTCCCGAGAACACTCCGGCGGAAGAAGCGGACATTCCGCTCGGGATTGACCCGGGCCGAACGTTTTCCGCCCGGCAGATCAAGCTCTCGCCGGGGTCGCGGATCGTCGCATTCAGCGACGGGCTGATCGAGCAGCGTCGGTCGTCGGGCGTGGCGGGATCAAACGAGTTCGGGCTGGAGCGCTTCCGGGACGCGATCGCGGGCAGCGCGACCTGCGACGAGGATGTCCGCCGGGCCTTTGCCGCCGTGACCTCCTTCGCGGGCACGCCGACGCTCGCCGACGACGCCACCGCGGCGAGCATCGAGTACCTCGGGCGGGCGTGAGCGGTTGATGGCACGAACGCGCACGAACGCGCGGATTGTCGCATCCGAGAACCGATTCTCATGCGAACTTGGGTCGGGGCCCGGCAGCCCGATCGGGGATCGGTGCGCCACAGGCCTCACTCGTTGGCCCCGTTCGGGGCGAAACAGGAGCATCCCATGGCTGGTCTTCAATTCCATTCCCACCCGTTTGGTCTGCTTTGCGCGATGCCGGCGCTGTTGGGCTCTTTCGCCCATGCGGACGTGATCCGCGTGCCGGCCGATCGCCCGACGATCCAGTCGGCGATCAACGCGGCCCGAGCGGGCGACGAGATCCTGGTCGCGCCGGGCCGATACGCCGAACTGATCAACTTCGCGGGCAAGGCGGTCACCGTGCGGTCCGTCGCGGGGCCGGAGAGCACCATCATCGACGCCGACGGACGGGCGGGATCCGCGGTGTCGTTCATCTCGGGCGAGACATCCGCGTCACGGCTGGAAGGATTCACGATCCGAGGGGTGCGCGGCACCGCGCAGAGCCGCGCCAGCGCGATCCGCATCACGCAGGCCTCCCCCACCATCGTTGACTGCATCATCACGGAGAACGTCGGCGTGCCCGCGGGCGGGGCGGCGGTCGTAGGCGGTTCGCCCGCGTTCATCGGTGTGCGATTCGTCGCCAACAGCGGCGTGGAGGCCGGGGGGCTCAGCGTCGTCGGAGCCTCGATCGACCTTTCCGGCGTCGTCTTCGACAACAACATCGGGAGCGCGGGCGGGATCTTCGCGGCGGCTTCGTCACTCTCGATCGAACAAGCCACCTTCTCTCGCAACGGATCGAGTTCCAGCGGCGGAAGCGGCGCGGGTCTCTCCCTGCTCGGCAGCCAGTTTGAGATTGAGCGATCCACGTTCGTGGGCAACGGGACGGCGGAGGATCTTCCCGGCGGTGGGCAGGTCTTCGCCACCTTCGCTGGCGGCGGTGTGTACGCGATCGAGTCTCGCGGCACGATCGATGCCTGCCGATTCGTGGGCAATGCCGCCGCCCGCGGCGGAGGGGTCTACTTCCGAAGCACGGCCGAGGGCGAGCAGATCGTGGTGACCAACACGCTGTTCAACGCGAACGAGGCGGGCGCGGCGTCCGGGGCTGTGTACACGGCGCAGCAGGACGCGGCGTTCATCAACACCACCTTTGTCGACAACGCGGGCGCCCTGTTCACTGACTTCAACGCCGAGGCGCTGATCGCCAACTCGATCCTCTTCCGCAACGTCTTCGGCTCCCCCGCGGGGCAGGTCAGCGGGAACGGCATGACGCGGATCGTCTACTCGCTCGTCCCCACGCAGGCGTCGCGGTCCGTCACGCTCGGCGAAGGGAACATAACGGATCGAAGCCCGAGGTTCATCGACAGCAACGGGCTTGACAACATCGCCGGGACGATCGACGATGACTTCCGCCTGGCCAACACGTCGGCGGGAGTCGACGCGGGGCGGAACGACTTCCTGTCGGCGAGCATCCTGCTGGACCTGGCGGGCGAGAGCCGATTCGTCGACGATCCGGTGGTCGACGACACGGGCGTGGGCACGGGCGCGATCGTGGACATGGGCGCCTTCGAGTTCGCGCCGAACGCTCGCTGCAGGGCCGACTTCAACCGTGACGGCTTCGTGGACTGGTTCGACGCGGAGCTCTACTTCGAGCGGTTCGAAGAGGGCTCGGCGTCGGCGGACTTTGATGGCGACGGCTTCATCGATTGGTTCGACCTCGACGCGTTCCTGACCGCGTTCGACCGCGGGTGCTGATCGCACCCGAGGTCGACGTCCCGCGAGAGAGTCGAAAACGAACGCCGGACCGACTGAGGGGTCGGTCCGGCGTGTTCATGTCGGGGATGTGAACGGATCAGTTGAGGAGGAGCGCGGCGAGGGGATCGGTCGTGTTCCTCGGGGGCATGCCGGGCTGTTCGGCGCCTTCGGCGGCGAGGGCGGCCTCGACTTCCTCGGGCTTCTTGGTGCCCAGGAAGCTGGCTTCGAGCTCGAGGCGGATCTTTTCCATCGCCTTGTTCTGAATCTGGCGGACGCGTTCCTTGGTGACGCCGATGATCTGCCCGACCTGCTCGAGGGTCATGGGCTTTTCCTGCTCGCCGCTCTCGAGCCCGAAGCGGTGCTCGATGACGGTGCGTTCGACGTCGGTGAGGTCGGCGCGGTTCTCGAGGACGATGCGCTTGACTTCCTCGGCGGCGTCCTTCTCGAAGGTCGACCGCTTGGTCTCGAGGAAGTTGCTCTTCTCGAGCTTGGGATCAAAGTCCGTGGGGAAGCGCTGGCGATACTTGCTGAGCTTCATGCCCTGGCGGCTGAAGGCCTTGAGAATGGCTCGACAGGCGTAGGTGCTGAACTTGTACCCGCGGCCGGCGTCGAACTTGTCGACCGCGCGGAGGAGCGCCATGTTGCCCTCGCTGACCAGATCGGCGAAGTCCACCTCGCTCATGCGGGTGCGCTTGGCCATCGCGAGCACGAGCGCGAGGTTCGTCTCGGCGATCTGCACGCGGATCTTGTCCGCGATCCGGTACCAACGGAGGACTTCCTCGGCCTGCTCGGCCGTGGGCTTCTTGCTGGGGCTGCCCCAGACTTCCTGCTGAAGCTTCCAGACGCGATACCGCGCGTAGTTGAACTTGTGGAAGAGGATCTTTTCCTGCTTGCCCGTGAGGATGACCTGCTGCGCGCTCTTGACCGTGCGGTTGCGCGTGCTGCTCGAGAGATCGTCCATCACCGGGTGGTACCAGGAGGTATCCGGGAGCGGAACGGCGTCGGCCTTGTCGTAGATGGTGGCCTCGGCGGCGGGCTCGTAGAACTCCGGGCTGTCGATGAAGTCCTGCTCGCTGGCCATGACCTGGCTCAGGAGACGCTCGTCGTCGACACTCAGGACGCGCTTGGCCTTCTCCCGAACGCCACCCTTCCCCGCCGGCTCGGTTACGGCCGTGCCCACCCGACGGCGACGACGCACCTGGTCAAGGGGACTCAACGCTCGCTGTGCTTTCGTGTTTCGCATCGCTCTTCACCCGCCCTTCCTTCGGAACGGGATTCCCTTCTTCGCCAACCCACTCTTCGCCAACCCACCGGCCTTACCCACCGGCTCACCCAACTCGTCGGAAGTTCGCGAAGAACTCCCTGAACCGGGTCCACCACGGCCCGATCCACTCCCCCACCCGAGCCGATCCACCGCCACGAGGCGACGTCGGACACACTCCAAACCTACCCGAACTTGACTCAACTGATCAACGAATCTAACGTTTACCAAACAAAGACAGCGACCAACCCGCTATTCTACGGAGAACGGCGGGAAATGTTCCGCCCTTCCGCCGCCGGAAGCCCAAGCCACCGGGAAACTCCCGGGATCTCTCTCGATCACGCCTGTGCGACGGCCCCTCACGAGAGATAGAGCGCCGACAGTCGCTCGCGGTTCGATTCCGCATCTCAATAGATGCAAAGAAATCTTGACTCCCCGCGAGCGTCCGCATAACTCACGGTTTCCCCGGGGTTCCAACACCCCGTGGACCTCCAAGATAAACGAAAACACCGACTGTGCCAACTCGGCTCGGAACTTTTTCCACGGTTGATCTGGATTGGGGTGGAATCCTGTGGAGAACACGCCATGAGGCGGGGCCCGGCCTAGGGTGACGGCGAGCGTGCCGCACGAGGTGTGCGGGCGAGTGAGATGTAGGGATCGGACCGATCCCCCCTGATATGGAGAACACGTCATGCCGATGACGCTGCCGAATCTGCCGTACGCCCACCAGGCCTTGGAGCCGCACATCGACGCGAAGACGATGGAGATCCACCACGGCAAGCACCACAACGCGTATGTGACGAACGGGAACAAGGCGCTGGAGGGAACGGCGTTCGCGGACGCTGACCCCGTGACGATCATCCGTTCGCTGGGCGAAGTTCCCGAGGCCAAGCGAGCCGCGGTGCGTAACAACGTGGGCGGGCACGTGAACCACTCGATGTTCTGGGAGCTGATGGCGCCGGCGGGCAAGGGCGGCGGCGGGGAGCCGGGCGGCGCGTTGGCGGCGGCGATCAACGCGGCGTTCGGCTCGTTCGCGGCGTTCAAGGAGAAGTTCGAGGCTGCGGGCACGGGTCGGTTTGGTTCCGGCTGGGCGTGGCTTTGCGTGAACGAGGGCGTGCTGGAGATCTGCTCGACGGCGAACCAGGACAATCCGCTGATGGGCAAGGCGGTCGCCGGGTGCGGGGGGACGCCGATTCTCGGTTGTGACGTGTGGGAGCACGCGTACTACCTGAACTATCAGAATCGCCGGCCCGATTACCTCAAGGCGTGGTGGAACGTGGTGAACTGGGGGAAGGTGGCGGAGTTGTACGCGAAGGCGGGCGGCCGCTGAGCGAGAGATTGAATTTCGCCCAAGTCTGTCCCGAAGGGTCGCGCAGGAGCGCGGCCCTTTGTTGTTTCGTGACGGGCGTGCGGCGCGTGGAGCGGTACAGTTAGAGCATGATGACGACCTCTGCGCCACAACCCCGCCGCAATCGCCCATGGCTTGTGACAGGCGTGTTGCTCGGGCCTGTGGCGGTGCTGACGGTGCTGATCGCGGCGATCGCGTACAAGGGGCCGGGTGGTCTGTTTGCGCCGCCGGTTGGTGCTGGGGCGGGGCGAACGGGCGGGGCGAACGCGATCGGGGAGCTGTTGTCGGGTCGGCCCGCGGACTACAACGCGCACGCGCCGGCACCGGCACCGGCGGGGACTGATCCAGGGCCGAAGGAAGTGGACCCGGAGAGCCTGCCTCAGGGGTTCATTCTTGTGGTCGAGGACAAGGCTCGCTTGGCGACGCAGACCTCGCCGATCTTCATCGCGAGCAATCTGTACAACAACTGGAATCCGGGCGATCGGTCGATGATGCTGACGCCTCAGAGCGACATGCGTTGGCGGATCGAGTTGCCTCAGCCCGTGCAATGGCGCGAAGGAAAGCGTGGGCCGAAGCTGGAGTTCAAGTTTGCGCGGGGCTCGTGGGAGCTCGAGGAGTTGCGGGACGACATGTCGGCGACGGCGAACCGGACGCTGGGCAAGATCGACGTGTCGGGGCTTGCGCCGGGGGAGAAGCCGACGATCGAGCTCTCGGTGTCGAAGTGGGGCGACCAGCGGCCGGAATATCGGCTGAAGGGTTTGGCGGATCCGTACGCGCCGATCGTGGCAACGGGTGATGTCCGGCGGCTGGAGGTTGTGGGCGGCGCGGGCGGGGCGGAGGGGCTGACGCGCGAGGTGCTGGTGTGGCTGCCGCCTGGGTACGACGCGCCCGAGAACGCCAAGCGGGTGTATCCGGTGGTCTACCTGCACGACGGGAAGAACGTTTTCGCGAAGCCGACGGGCGTGCCGGGGGAGTGGGGCGCGGACGAAACATCGACGAAGCTGATCGCGGGGCAGACGGTCGAGCCGTTCATCGTGGTGGGGATTCCCAACTCGGGCGCGAGCCGGATCTCGGAGTATCTGCCGACGGCGGCCTTGCCCGACGTGGCGGCGGCGGGCGGCGCGTACGCGGAGTGGTTCGTGGGGCAGGTCAAGCCGAGGGTCGAGCGTGCGTTCCGCGTGTCGCGTGAGCGTGAACGTGTGACGGTCGGCGGGAGCTCGCTGGGCGCGGCGATTTCCATGCACCTGGCGCTGGAGTATCCGGGGCAGTTTGGGAATGTACTGGCGGAGAGCCTGCCGCTGACGACGGGCGATGCGTCGGCGTGGTCGGGATGGGTCGAGGGATTGCTGTCACGGAAGGGCGAGAAGCCGATCCGTGTGTATCTGGGGGTCGGCGGGCGGGAGTTCGGCGAGTCGCGGGCGGAACGAAGTGCCGCGTTGGTCAAGGCGATCGAGAAGCTCTCATCGGATCTGGTTGGCGCGGGCGTGCCGACCAAGGGTGTGAAGCTGGTGGTTGAAGAGGGTGCGGAGCACACCGAGTCGGCGTGGGCGGGGCGGCTGCCTGGGGCGCTGGAGTTTCTGCTGAGCAAGTGAGGCGAGTATGGGCACCGCGGGGATCGTCACGCTGATCCTGGTGATCGATCTGGTGGTGATGTCGGTCTTGGTGCGCGCGATCGTGTCGACGAATTGGGAGCCGATCGTGCAGCGGTACCCGGCGGTGGAGCCGCTGCCCGGGTCGCGTCGGTGGAACTTCCGCTCGTTCCAGGCTGGGGGAATGCTGAACATGGGCTGGTCGGTGCATGTGATGTCGGACGCCGACTTCCTGCATCTCAGGCCGGCGAAACTGCTGCGTTGGATGGGCATGCGCGGGGCGAGCGTGCCTTGGGACGAGGTCGAGGTGAGGGAGCGGAAGCGACGGACGCTGTCGGTGCGGATCGCTGGGATTGACCTGAAAGGTCCGGCGGAGTGTCTGACGGCTCCGGCGGAGGCGGGGGTCGCCTCGAACCCTTAACGCACTTTGCGGGGATTGGTGGCGGGCTTGCCGTCGGCGTATTCCCAGACGGTGACGGTGAGCCAGCGGGTGCCCCAGGCGCGGGCCTGGGCGTGGGTGGGGTAGAGCAGGTCGAGGCGGCTGCCCTTGATCGCCCCGCCGCAGTCGAGCACGGGGACGATGTTTCCCTGGGCGTATCCCGGGACGGTGACCATCGAGCCGTAAGGGAGGACGCGTGGATCGGCGGCGACGAGCTGGGAGTTGTTGGTGTCCACGGAGTGAAGGGTGGCGGTCAGGCCGTCGGCGGAATCGCCGCACGAGCGCCAATCGGGCGAGTAGGCGGTGACGCGCATGCGCATGGTCTTGGCGGGGCGGACGGGGCGGCCGTTGAACCAGCGGATGTTCTCGTCGTGGGTGGCGGCTGCGGGGCTGGAAGTCGGCGCCGGAGCGGGGCTGTTGGAGGCCAAGGCGGCGACAGCAAGGGAGAGATCCGGCAGCGCGGCGGTAGGGCGTTCAGAGGAGAGTGGCTGTTGGGTGTGGACTGGGTTGTGTTTGCGGGAGCCCGGCTCTGTAGGGACGCGTGTGAACTCGGCGAGGGGGGCTGGAGTCGCGGAGTGCTTCGCGAGGACGGCGGAGTAGGCCGTGAGGCAGGCGATGGCGGCGAACGCGATCGCCTCGAGGAGGAGTCGGAGTCGGCGGGGGCGCGTGCTGCAGGCGGAGAGGCGCCAGGGGGCGGGCGTCCGGGGACGCAGAACCATGTTCGAACTCCCACCGGCGTCCGTGCCGCTGTTGGGAAGACGGGCCGCCATGCCCGCAGGCGAACCGGCCCACCACGGCCGAGCTCGCGAGGAAACCACGCAAGGACAAGGAGGATAGGGGGTTGTGTCTTTCGGGGCCAGTGGCATACGAACGTTACCCTACCATATGTGGGCCGTTCGTGTGCGTTCTTTGTTTGGGTTGATTGGCGGATGTGGAAAGTCTGAAGGCGGGGCTGAAATGGCAGTGCCCGCTGCCAGAATGACGTCGTGATGAGTGGTGGGACACGGGATGGGCCCGATGGTTCCGATAATATCAGCGGCCAGTTGATCAGGGATGGCGGTTTGACGCATCGGAAGGCCGCCGGGGACGAACTCGATTGGCCCGCGGTTCGTTGAGGAGAGCAAGGGGCTGGGGAGCAGGAGGATCGATGATCCGGTTCATGAACAATGTGAAGACGGCGCTGCTGCTGGGCGGGCTGATGGGCCTGTTTCTGCTGGTGGGCGGGGCGATGGGCGGCAAGGGCGGGCTGCTGATCGCGTTGGTGCTGGGTGGGCTGACGAACGTGGTGGCGTTCCTGTTCAGCGACAAGATCGCGATCGCGGCGATGCAGGGGCGGGAGGTGGACGAGCGGACGGGCGGGGACCTGTACGCGATGGTGAAGGAGCTGGCCCCGAGGGCGGGCGTGCCGATGCCGCGGGTGTACATCTGTCCGCAGGAGGCGCCCAACGCGTTCGCGACGGGCCCGTGGCCGAGCCGGGGTGCGGTGGCGGTGACGCAGGGCGCGCTTCGGCTGCTGGATCATGAGGAGATGCGCGGGGTGATGGCGCACGAGCTGGCGCACATCCGGAACCGGGACACGCTGACGAGCACGATCGCGGCGACGGTGGCGGGGATATTGGCGTACCTGGCGCAGATGAGCCTGTGGATCGGGATGCCGAGGGACTCGGAGGGGCGTGGGAGTCCGTTGGCGTTGGTGGCCGTGATTCTGGCGCCGCTGGCGGCGATGCTGATCCAGATGGCGATCAGCCGGAGCCGGGAGTATGTGGCGGACGCGGACGCGGCGGAGATCGCGGGGACGCCCCACGGGTTGATCAGTGCGCTGACGAAGCTGGACGGGTATTCGCGGCGGATCCCGATGCGGAACCCGAACCCGGCGCAGAACAACCTGTTCATCGTGGAGCCTTTGTGCGGGAGCTCGCTGGCGGGGATGTTCGCGACGCACCCCCCGACGGAGAAGCGGATCGCGGCGTTGCGGAAGCTGGCGTGAGGCACGTTCCAAAGAACGGAGCCCCGGAGTTGGAATGCTCCGGGGCCCGTTTGCATTGGCAGAGAGGGGGTGAAGGAAGGAGCGTGGCGATCAGCGGGTGGCCTGCTCCGCGTCGACCCTGAAGGGGGCGTACTTGATGGCGAGCTTGTCCCCGACGACGACGCCGCGGATCACGGCACCGCGGGTGACCTGGAAGACGAGCTTGACCTGCTGTCCGGGGACGGCGCGGGAGAGCTGCTGGGGGAGGTCGGCCATGCCCTTGAGGGGGCTGCCGGGGGTGTATCGAACGCCGGTGAATTCGTTGTCCTTATAGACGTAGCCGATGGCCTCGTACAGGCGACCTTCGGAGTCGAGGAGAGCGACGGGCTGGTCGATGGCGAGGCCCTTCTCGCCGAGGCGCCAGGGCTTGTCCATGGAGATGTCGACCTGGCAGACGACGACGCCCGCGCGGGGTGCGAAGTTGGAGACGCGGAGGGCCATGTCGGCGTTGACGCCGGCGGAGACGGTCTTGGCGTCGAGGAGGGTCTGGCCGTCGGCGATGGTGTTCTTGCCTTCGGGGAAGGTGATGCCGTTGAGCGTGTCCTTCTGGAGGGACATGCCCAAGGCGATGGTCATCTGGAAGCCGGAGTCGGCGGGTGGCTGATCGGCGACGCGGTTGCCGGCGTTCTGAGCGCCCGGGAAGACGTAGGCGACGGCTTCATCGAGCTGACCTGCGGTGCGGCCGGCCATGATGGCGTCGAGGGCGGCGTCTCGCTGGGCGGCGGAGGTGAAGGTGCGTTCGACGGTGGCGGAGACGTCGCGGCGGGTGTTCTTGACGTAAAGGGCCTTGGGGGTGAAGTTGGAGGGGACGAGGAATTCGAAGGCGAACTTGGCGTCGGACTCGCCGCCGACGGAGGCGATGTGGATGCCGTTGCCGCCGGTGTTGAAGGGGTAACGGGCGAACTTGGGTGCGTTGCGGTTGCGTGCCGAGGCACCGGTGGGGGCGGAGGCGTCGGGCGGGATTCGGCCGACGGCGGAGATGGGGAAGAGCATGTGGGAATTGCCGTCCTTGTCGGTGGCGAGGAGGCGGACCTGCCCGTTGCCGATGAGGACCTGTCCGTTGCGTTCCTTGGCTCCGGAGTTGAAATTGACGACGTAGGCGATGAGTTTGGCGTCGGGGCGGACGGGCTCGCCCTTGAAGTCGACAACGCCGCCCTGCCCGGCGGGGCGGTAGCGGTCGCGGGTGAGTTCGACGAGCCGGGCCTTGGCGTCGGCGATGCCCGAGGGATCGATCTGGTAGGTGCCTTCGATGGCGAACTGGGCCGGCTTGATGGTGTTTCGGCCGGTGTCGCCCTTGGGGATCATGCGGAGGAGGGCGGGGACGGCGTGGGCGTTGGGGTAGTAGGTGGCGAGGTTGCTGTCGGTGTGGAAGGCGTGACGGCTGAGGAAGCCGTAGAAGTTGGAGGTGAGCTTGTCGGAGGGGACCCAGAGGGATTCGGAGAGCTTGACGGAGCCTTGGGCGTCGAAGTCGGCGGGCTTGTATTCGAGGAAACCGCCGTCCTTGGGGAGGTGGAGCATCCCGGCGGACATGATGGCCAGGCCTGAGATGATGACGCCGGCGAGTGCGCCGCAGAGCCCGCCGCCGATGTTGTTGACGACGGTGGGGAAATGGAGATTGTGGCGGATGACGCCGTCGGAGATGCCGCGGAAGATGGCGAGGGAGAGGATGAAGGGGGCGGCGAGGCCGAAGGCCCAGGCGTTGCCGGAGAGGAGATCGGCGACGAAGCCGCGATCCTCGGCCTTATCGAGGAGGAAATAGGCGACGGGCTCCCAGAAGGCGAAGGCGATGGCGCCAGCGGCGACAACGCAGAAGAGATTGATGAAGGCCGAGAAGAACCCGCGGTTGAGCCAGATGAGAGTGCTCACGACGATGAGCACGATGACGGCGGCGTTGGTGACCATGGTTGCGATTCCTGTATCGTCGGGCGATCGTTAGGCCTTGGCGGGTGCTTGCGGCTGAGCGGGCTGGGCGGGTGCGGGGGCGGGCTCGGCGGTGATCCGCAGGACTTCCTCGATGGTGGTGAAGCCATCGACAGCCTTGCGGAGTGCGGCCTGCTGGATGGTGACCATGCCGCGCTTGCGGAACTCGGCGCGGAGGCCGTTGATGTTCCCGGTGCGGATCATCTCGCGTTCGGCCTCGTCGAGGGGGGAGATCTCGAAGCAGCCGTCCTGCTGGATGTAGCCGGTGCCCTGGCAGACGGGGCAGACCTCGGGCTTGTTCTTGATGAGGACCTGCCCGCCCTTCTTCATGAGCTGCTTGACCTTGTCGGCGGGCAGGCCGAGTTTCTTGAGCATGTCGGGCGGGGGCTGGTAGGGGACGCGGCAGTTGATGCAGACCTTGCGGAGGAGACGGAAGGCGATGACGCCGCGAAGGCTCTTGGCGGCGAGTTCCTGGTCGCCGACGAGCTTGACGTACTTGATGATCGCGTCGATGGCGTTGTTGGCCATGAGTCCGGCGTAGATACGGACGCGTTCGTGGTCGGCCTTGGCGATTTCCTTGGCGCTGTTGGCGTCGGGGACTTCGGCGATGGAGACGACCTGCGGGTCGCGCCGGAGGATGGAGCGGAGGGTGGTCGAGTACTCGGCGCCCTCGGCCTGGGGATCGAAGCGGTTCTGCTTGGCGCCTTCGAGGATGTCCTGCGGCTCGTATTCGAGCGTCTGGACGTTCTGGGTGTAGGCGTCGTGGAGTTTGGTGACGGTGTAGAGGGCGGTGGTCCGGCCGCCGTCGGCGAGGCCGGCGATCAGCACGACACCCTGGGTGGATTCGGTGAGCTTGCGGAGGTCGGCGAGCTGGTTCTCGAGCAGGCCGATCTCTTCGACCTTTCGGCGGACCTGCATCTCGGGGTCGAGGAGCATGGAGAGGCGCGGGCCGGCCTGAGAGCCGACGGAGGTGACGCGGATCTTGGTCTTGTTGGGCCCCTTCTCGACGGTGAGGTCGCCGGTCTGACGTTTGCGCATGTCGGCGACGTCGAGCTTGGCGGCTGCCTTCCAGAAGGCCATGATGGCCTGGGCCTCGGCGGCGGGCATGGCGCGGTTCTGGATGCGCTGCCCGTCGACGAGGAAGGAGAGGGCGAAGTTGGGGTCCTTGCCGGTGGGGGCGAGGGTGATCTCGGTGGCGCGGTTGTCCATCCCGGTGAGGACGGCGCTCTCGGAGGCGACGCGGGCCTGGAATTCGGGCGTGTCGGAGTTGGGGACGGCGACGACGTTCTTGTCCGGGCCGCGAACGACCAGTTCGACCTTGCCCTGCTTCTTCGCGGCGGCGCGGGCCTCTCGGGCGGCGGTGAGCTTGGAGAGGTTGATGCGGAGGCGGTGGGTCGCGGGGACGCGTTCGTCCTTGTTGACGATGGAGACGAAGACGGCGACGTGGATCGCGAAGAGGACGATGACGAGCCCGAGCGAGGCGAAGATCCCGCCGATGCCCTGGACGGGCATGAAGAGGGCGCCGGCGAGGGCGATGAGCCCGACGACCATGTGGACGATGTTCCACTGGGCTCGAGGGAGGAAGAAGCGGGCGCAGTGCTTGTCGAAAATGGTGGAGATGAGCCAGCACCATCCGATGAACGGAAGGAGGAGCACGACCGGCTTCCAGATCGACAAGAGGATGAGGCCTTCGGCCAGGATGGCTTGGGCTGGGCTCGCGGTGGAGAACATCGCGCAGTGTTCCTTTCAACGAACGGCGGTCGTACGTCCCGGACGGCCTCTCGGGCGGAGCCGACGGCGGGCGCCCCGGCCGCGGATGTCGTGCCCGCGGAGGGGTGGGGAGGATATCACGCGGGCGGCCGCGACGCCGTGGGACGCCCGACCATCCGACGGATCGTTTGCATCTTGAACGGTATTCGGAAGGTGTTTGAGCAGTGTCTCAGCCGAGTTTCTTGAGGCGCATCTGGAGTTCGTCGGCGTTGGGGGTTGCCTCGAGGGCGACCCGCATGTGGATGAACTCCTTCTCGACGAGCTCGACGAGCGACCCGTTGAAGTCGACCATGCCCGACTGGCGAGCTTCGATGGACTTGAGGTACTCGCGGAGCTCGCCCTCGCGGCCTTCGAGAATGTGCTTGCGGACGACGGAGTTGTTGATGAGGATTTCGAGGGCGGGGATGCGGTGGATCGTGGGGTGAAGGGTGGGAAGCAGCTTCTGGTAGACGAAGGCTCGCATCTGGTAGCCGAGGATTCGGCGGACCTGTTCGATTTCCTCCTGCTCGAAGAGGCCGTAGATTCGGCTGAAGGTCTGGGTGGTCGAGGAGGCGTGGATGGTGCCGTAGACGAGGTGGCCGGTCTCGGCGGCGTGGAGAGCGGCTTCGAAGGTTTCGTTGTCGCGCATTTCGCCGACGAGCACGATGTCGGGGTTTTCACGGACGAGGGCGCGGAGAGCGATCTTGAAGTCGAGGCAGTCGATGCCGATTTCGCGCTGGTTGATGGTGGCTTTGCGGTCGGTGAAGATGTACTCGATGGGGTCTTCGATGGTGACGATGTGGACGGGCTTGCGCTCGTTCACGTAGTCGAGCATGGCGGCGATGGTGGTGGACTTACCGGAGCCGGTCACGCCGCTGAGGAGCACGATGCCCTGAGGCTGCATCGCGATCTCGGTCATGATCGGGGGGAGGTAGAGCTCGTCGAATCGGCGGATTTTGGATGTGATGAGACGGAGCGCGGCGGAGAGCTTGCCGCGGGCCTGGAAGAGGTTGACGCGGAAGCGGTTGTGGTCGTCGTAGTCGTAGGCGAAGTCGACGGAGCCAAACTTGTGCAGGTCGGCCATCTGCTCTTCGTCGAGGATGTGCTTGGTGATGTTGATGAACTCTTCGGTGGTGAGCGGCTCGGTATCCAGGGGCTTGAGCGCACCGCGGAGTCGGACACGGGGGGAGGTGCCGGCCTTGAGAATCAGGTCGGAGGCCTCGAGCTTGATACAGGCCTGGAGGAACTTGCCCCAGCGGGTGGCGTGCGGGTCGGCCCGCTTGGTCTGCAGGGAGACGTGGCCGGCGGCGGCCACGGTCTGGGGCGAATCAATGTCGATGCTCATTCCTTCGTTCCTTCGTGCGGGTTGCTCGCCCTTCGGGGGCGTGTGGGACGTGATGAAGCTGGCGACAGAATAATCGATCTGGGCGCGTAAATCGACCCGGCCGACAGGTGGACGATTCGCGGGCAAGCCGCTCGGTGTTCCGCCGCGGCGAAGAGGGGGCGGGTGATCCGATAAAGAGTGGCGTGCCCGGAGGGGGCCTGAGAAACGCTGAAATCGTGTTGCCTCGGCGTGTCGATTGTGCGAACATCGCCCCACTCGGCGCGCGTGCGTGCCGGGCGAAGAACGCTCGTGGAGGTCCGTCGGTGTGAGGCCGGCGGGGGTCTCGGGCGTTTTTTCGTGCGCCGGAGAGGGCCCGGGTTCAGGGGCGGGGCTTGCGCGGGGGAGCGAAGGGGCACGTGCGAAGGTGGTCGTTGACCATGCCGCTGGCCTGCATGAAGGCGTACATGATGGTGGAGCCGACGAAGCGGAAGCCTCGCTTCGCCAAGGCTTTGGACATGGCGTCGGAGAGGGGCGTTCGGTTGGGGATGTCGGCCATGCTGGCCGGGCGGTTGATGATGGGCGTGCGTCGGCCGCTCGGGTCGGGGAAGGCCCAGAGAAAGTCGGCGAGCGTGATGCCCGCGTCGCGAAGGGCGAGATAGGCCTTGGCGTTGGAAATGGTGGAGGCGACCTTCAGGCGGTTGCGCACGATGCCGGGGTTCTGGAGGAGCGTGGCGACCTTGGCGGCGGAGTAGCGGGCGATGCGCTCGGGGTCGAAGTGGTCGAAGGCCTCGCGGTAGTGCTCTCGCTTGGCGAGCACGATGGACCACGAAAGCCCGGCTTGTGCGCCCTCGAGGGTGAGCAACTCAAACAGGGCCCGATCGTCGTGGAGCGGAACACCCCATTCGGTGTCGTGGTAGCGCCGGTCGAGGTCGTTACGAGGCCAGGGGCATGGGGTGGAACGGGGCATTGGCCGGACCTCGGGGCGTGCCGCCGATCAGGGGTTTGTCGCGGGGGTGGGTGCGGGAAGAGGGTTGCCGGTGCGTTCGGCGATGGCGCGGAACATGCCATCGAGGCCCGGTCGATGGATGTCGTGGGCCATCCCCGGAACGATGACAACCTGGGCGTCGGAGTTGAGCCCGGCGAGGGCGTCCTTGAGGAGCTTGGCGGCGCCTTCGAGGAGGAAGGTGTCGACTTCGCCCGCGTAGACGACGATCTTGCCGGCGAGCTTGGGCCCGCGTGAGGACCACTCGCGTTCGAGCTTGAGGCGGATGTCGAAGGGCTCCCAGGCCCGAGCGACGGCGGGATCGACCTTGCCGGTAGCGCGGTCGAAGAGAAGGACGGGGTCGCCGGCGAGGTTGCGCGGGGAGAAGACGGCTTCGAAGGAGTGGATCTGCCCGCCGGGGCCCATGGCGGTTTCCTGGGCGACGAAATCGTCGAACCAGAGGAGGGGCGTGTCGCCGCGTCGGGCGATGGGTCGGCGTGCGCCGGCGGGGTCTTTGTACATGTTGGCGTCGGGGGCGTAGAGGTTGATGCGTTGGAAGTCGCGGAAGTCGACGGGGTCCGGGCAGTGGGACCAGCAGCCGTTGAACGCGTCGGGGTATTCGACTTGGAGCCAGAGGCTCGACCAGCCGCCGGAGGACATGCCGGAGACGAATCGGCGTTGGCCGGACTTGGCGCCGTGGAATTGTTGCTCGACGTGGGGGATGAGCTCGTCGATGAGAGCGCGGCCTCGCGGGCCGTTGGTGGCGCTGTCGGCAAAGACGGAGTGCCCTCTGAAGCAGGAGGGATCGGGGACGATGACGAGGCAGCGGTCGGCACCAGGGATTCGGTCGAACATGCCCGAGAGGGCGAGTGCGGAGGCGTGATCGGAGCCGAACCCGCCGACCCAGACGAGGGTGGGGTGCGATGCGTTGGGGTCGTCGGTCCAGCCCTTGGGGAGGATGACGCCGGCCTTTTGGCGAATCTCGCGGCCTGCGAACTCGCTGAGGGCGTCGCTCTTGATTTCAACGAACTTCACGCGGTCGGTGTCGCGGAGTTCGCGGGGCTTGACGGCGGAGGCGAGTCGGAGGGTGGCGACCTTGGAGGTGGCTTTGGCGGGGTCGATACGGACTTTGACAGGCTCGCTGTACAGGTCGCCCGCGCCGCGGCCGGGCTTGGGCGAGTCGGGGTTGACGCGAGCGACCGCCTGCACGATGTACTCCCCCGGGGGGACGTCGCGCGGGGCAACGGGCCAGCCGATGGAGGCGCCGTCGAGGGAGAGGGACTGCCCGCTGGTGAGGGCGCGGACGTCGGCGGCGATGAACTGGACCTTGCCGAACCAATCGCCGAACTGCAGGCGGGGCTCGCGGGTGGCGCGGGTGGCGAAGATCAGATAGACGCGGCCCGAGTATCGCTCGGGGAGCAGCGTGTGATCGAAACCCAGAATGAAGGAAGTCGCCGAGGGAACAACGGGAACAGACTCGTCTGTCGCTGGGTCGGCGGGCTTGGATGCCGGCGTGGGCGCGGGTGTGGGCGCTTTGCGGGCGGGCTCCGCGGGCTTGGCCGGGTCGGGCACCTTGGGGATTGGCGGCGTGGGGATCGGGGGGGGCGGCGGCGGCGGCAATGTCGACCAAGATCGGAAGAGCACAAGTCTG
>ERZ761603.965-NODE-965-length-22617-cov-15.021895_pt1 | contig 22617 bp, 18 predicted proteins | sample MGYA00511879_ERZ761603 | MGnify/ENA primary metagenome ERZ761603 (study PRJEB28899, sample SAMN02850040) | bioreactor sludge metagenome | biome: EBPR Sludge; feature: EBPR Bioreactor; material: flocular biomat | place: Australia: Thorneside Wastwater Treatment... | reverse complement strand
CGGCATACGAGATTACAAGGTGACTGGAGTTCAGACGTGTACTCTTCCGATCTGGGCGCACCGGCGTGGCGAGGTCGGCCCCCGCGTCGAAGAGGTCGTGCTGGATACGGCGGAGAAGGTCGGCGATGTCGCGCTCGCTGGGCGAGGAGGCCGCGGCCACCGCGAGGCCGATCGCGGCGTTGGCCTCGTCCACCGTGCCGTAGGTCTCGACGCGCAGGTCGTCCTTGCTCACGCGGGATCCGTCGGCCAGGCCGGTGGTCCCATCATCGCCGGTCTTGGTGTAGATTTTCGTCAGTCGGACCATGTCGCCTCCGGCTTGTTGTTCCTATGCTGGTGCCTCGCCCGCCACGGACGGCCCGCATGCCCGCCACCGCACTCGATTCGCCGAATCCTTCGCCACAGATTAGCCCGTGCGATGCGCGCGAGGTCGTTCGGGGTCTGTCCCGAGTCTGGCACCCGCGCGGTGCGAGCGTGCTCGGACCGTTGCTGGGGCGGGTCCTGGCGGCGCGCGGGCTGACCGATGGCCCCGCCGCGGCGGCCTTTCTCGATCCGTCGCTGCGGCACCTGCACGATCCATCGGGCATCCCGGACCTCGACCGTGCCGCGGAGCGGTTGCTCGGAGCGCTCGGGGCCGATGAACCGATCGTCATCTACGGCGATTACGATGTTGACGGCATCACGGCGACGGCGATTCTGTACCACATGCTGCGGTCGATCCGGCCCGGGGCGAGGGTGTCGAGTTACGTCCCGCACCGGCTTGAGGAGGGGTACGGCCTCAACAGCGCCGCGCTGCGCGAGATCGCTGCGGCGGGCGCGCGTGTGGTGGTGAGCGTTGATTGCGGCATCACCGCCGTCGAGCCGGCGAGGGCGGCCCGCGAAGCGGGGCTGGACCTGATCATCACCGACCATCACACGCCGCCGGCATCGCCCGACGGGCTGCCCGGGGCGTACGCGGTGGTCCATCCGCGCCGGCATGATTCGGCGTACCCCTTCGGCGACCTGTGCGGCGCGGGCGTGGCGTACAAGCTCGCGTGGCGTCTGGCGACGATGTCGTGCGGCGGGTCGCGGGTGTCGGATGAACTGCGGGCCTTGCTCCTTGAACTGCTCGCCCCCGCGGCGCTGGGCGTGATCGCCGACGTGGTGCCGCTGGTGGGGGAGAACCGCGTGATCGCGCGGTTCGGGCTGTCGAAGGTGAAGAACTCGGCGATCCCCGGGCTGAGGGCGCTGGTCGAGGCTTCGGGCCTCGCGGGGGAGAAGATCAGCGCGGAGGATGTGGGGTTCAAGATGGCCCCGCGGCTCAACGCCTGCGGGAGGATGGGGCACGCCCGCGAGGCGGTCGAACTGCTGACGACGGCGGAGGGGGCGCGTGCCGCCGAGATCGCGCGTGAACTCTCCCGCCTCAATGATCGCCGTAAAGCCACGGAGCGCGGCATCTTTGATACGGCGTGCGAACTCGCCGAGGCCGGGGGCATGACCATCCCGGATCGGCGGGCGATTGTTCTCTCTCATCCCGAGTGGCACGCGGGTGTCGTCGGCATCGTCTGTTCGCGCCTGGTGGAGAGGTACCACAGGCCGGTCATCCTGCTGTGCGAGAAGGAGGGTGTCTGTCACGGCTCGGGGCGCTCGATCGAGACGTTCAATCTGCACGACGGCCTGGCGGGGTGCGCCGGCCTGCTCGATTCTTTCGGCGGGCACGACATGGCCGCGGGCATGAGGCTTTCCGCCGCGAATCTGCCCGCCTTTACGGAAGCGTTCACCGCTGTGTGCAACCAGCGTCTCTCGGAGCACGACCTCGTGGGCCGCGTGTCGTACGACGCGGAGGCGCACCCGGGCGAACTGACAGTCCCCGCGGTAACCCGCCTGGCTCAGATCGGCCCGTTCGGGCGCGAGAACCCGGCGGTCAGACTGCGCCTGCGCGGGGTGCGCATCGCGGGACGGCCGACCACGTTCGGGAGTTTGAACAAGCACCTGGCCTTCTTCGCGGCGGATGGGGATGGGCGGGCGCTGCGCATCGTGGGATGGAACTGGGCCTACGCCGCTCCGCGCATCGCCGCCTGTGGCAGGGCCGACCTGCTCATCACCCCTCGCCTGAGCACGTGGGGAGCGCCCCGCGTTGAGTGCGAACTCTGCGATATCGCCCCCGCCTGATCGGGCGGCGCGCTTCAGGGGCGTCCCGGTCTGGATCCCTGTCTTTCGCGGCGCGTCGTTCCCGGATGACCGATATTCAACCTGTTATCCCGCAGAATCTTCGGTCTTTTTTCACTTCGTGTAATCCTTTTCTTTCGTGGGGCGTATCTGTTCCCGTTATCGTTCCCGGGACGCTCGATTTCCCGGTGGTTGGTCATTCTCCTCGGCCCGTGTGATGGGCCGTGAGTTGGTATCCAGAGAGAGGTCTTCATGGCACACGGCGGCTTTGTGCGTTGTTCGATCGCGGCATCGGTTCTCATGCTCGCGGCGGGGTGGGCGGTCTCGGCGGACAACGCCGCGGACGGGCACCAAGAGTGTCTTCACTGCGGTTCCGGGTTGCCGGCGTTCGACATCCGACTGGATGCCCAGGAACGGCCGACGGGCTTGGTCCTTCGTGTGCTTGAAGAGCACAGGAGAAGCGACGCGTGGCGGCGCCGTGAGGAGGCGAAAGCCCGTCTCGCGTCGAAGGTGGACAGCATGCGCGTAGATGATGATCCCGCGCTGGGGACCGTGCAGTTCATCCGTTCGCCGCGGGCGCTGCTCACCGATCCGGCGCCTGGCGCCCCCCGCGACATCGTGATGGGGTTCGTGGATCAGTACGCCGATCTCTTCGGCACCGACAGCAAGGCGCTGGCGGATTCGCCGCTGGTCCGCGACTTCACCACATCGGAAGGGATGATGCGCCACCTGACGTGGGGGCAGACCATCGACGGGGTGGAACTTTTCGGCAGCGAACTGCGGGCGAACGTGGCGGGTGACGGTCGGGTGATCAACGCGGCCTCGACCTTCATCCCGGTCCCCGATGGCGGTTGGAACCTGCCGAAGCGAACGCTGAACGAAGTGACGGCGATTGTCGCCGCGGCGGCGGGGGTCGGCGTCAAACTGAAGTCGGCCCCGGTGCCGACTCCCGAGCGCGGCCCGCACGGCGGGGTGATATATGGGCAACACCCGGACCTGGGCAATCAAGACCCGTTGGAAGTTCGCCCGGTCTACTTCGCGCGGACGCGTGAAGACATCGTGCCCGCCTGGTGGGTGAGCGTGCCCGAGCGCGGCGTGGGCAACACCTACGACGTGGTGGTGGACGCGACCAACGGCGATCTGCTCTGGCGCGTGAACCGTCTGGTGTGGGAGACGACCCAGCCCGTGACGTACCGGGTATACGCCGATGACAGCCCCGCGCCCGGCTCCCCCGGGACGCCCACGCCCAGCGGGGCGCAGTTCCCGTTCGTGTCACGGTCGCTGCTCACGATCCAGCCCGCCAGCATCGCCCCCTTCTCGCCCAACGGGTGGATCCCAGACGGACAGAACGCGACGGTGGGGAACAACGTCGATGCGTACAACGACAGCGCGAACGACAACACCGCCGCCGCGGCGGACCGAGCAACGGGGGCCTCGCGCGTCTTCGATTTCCCGATGAACGTCGGGTTCGAGACCGGTGATGCGCCGGCGACCTACCGCAATGCATCGATCACGCAGCTCTTCTACTACGCCAACGTCTTCCACGACCGCCTGTACGCCATGGGGTTCAACGAGGCGGCGGGGAACTTCCAGATCGACAACTTCGGCCGGGGCGGAGTCGGCGGTGATCCCGTCCGGGCCGAATCGCAGGACGGCGGTGGCACGAACAACGCCAACTTCAGCACCAGCGGCACCGATGGATCCGGAGCCCGCTGCCAGATGTACATCTTCACCGGCCCCAACCCGGATCGTGACGGCTCCTTCGACGGGGAGATTGTCTATCACGAAATGGGGCACGGTTTGTCCATCCGTCTGCACCGCGGCGGCCTGAACGGCACCCAGGGCGGCGGGATGGGCGAAGGGTGGAGCGACTTCTTCGGTGTCTGCCTCAACGCCCGCCCGGGCGATGATTTCGCCGCGGTGTATTCCACAGGCGGGTACGCCACGTACAACATCACGGCGGGGTACAGCACCAACTACTACTACGGCATCCGGCGTTTCCCCTACTCGCCGGACTTGACGAAAAACCCGCTGACGTTCGCGGACATCGACAACAACCAGTACAACACCGACGGCGTGCCGCGCGGGCCGGTCGGTTCGGCAACCCCCAACGCGGTCCACAACGTCGGCGAGGTCTGGTGCAACACGCTGCTGGAGGCCCGGCGCGAGATCGGCCTGACCCAGGGGTTCGCGGCCAACGACATCATCATGCAACTGGTGGTTGACGGGATGAAACTCGCTCCCTCAACGCCCGACTTCCTCGACGAACGCGACGCCATTCTTCAGGCCGACATGGTTCGGTACGGCGGGGCCTTCCAGGTTCCGTTGTGGCGGGCCTTCGCCAAGCGTGGCATGGGTTTCTCGGCCTCAAGCCCGTCGGGCGGGACCACCGCGGGCGTGGTCGAGGCCTTCGACACGCCCGAGACCGTGAACTTCACGTACCCGGACGGTCGGCCTTCCATCCTGCTCCCGGGCGTGGCGACCACGTTCACCGTGAGCCTGACTCCCCGGTTCATCACCATCACCCCCGGCTCGGCGGCGATTTCGTACGCCGTCAACGGCGGCTCGTTCACCAGCGCGCCGCTGCAGCACATCTCGGGCGATACGTACCTCGCGACGATCCCCGGTCAGGCGTGCTTCGACGACATCTCGTACTTCATCTCGGTGGACACGAGCATCGGGACCAAGTCCGACCCGGCCGCTGGCGCCGGCGCTCCGTATTTGGCACGCGTGCTCAGCGATATCCCGGTCGCCTTCGCCGATGACATGGAGACGGATCGGGGCTGGGTGGGCGGTCAGCCCGGCGACACCGCCACCAGCGGCCAGTGGCAGCGCGCCGATCCGCAGGGGACCGCGGCCCAGCCGGAGAATGACCACACCGAGAACGGCACACTCTGCTGGGTGACGGGCGCGGCGGCTGGAACGGGCGTGGGTTCGTTCGATGTGGACGGGGGCTTTACAACGCTGCTCAGCCCCGTCTTCAACCTCGCGGGCCAGCCCGATGCGATCATCTCCTACTGGCGGTGGTACTCGAACAACCAGGGCGCAGCGCCCAACGCCGACATCTTCACCGTGCAGATCAGCAACAACAACGGCGCCTCGTGGACCAACTTCGAGGTCGTCGGTCCGGCCGGCGCGGGGACATCGGGCGGCTGGATCCAGGCCTCGCGCCGCGTCGGCGATGTGATCTCGCCGACGGCGACGATGCGGCTGAGGTTCATCGCGGATGATTCGGGGAGCGGATCGATCGTGGAGGCCGCGATCGATGATGTGCTCATCACGCTGCCCCCGGTCTGCACCCCGCCCGAGTGCATCGCCGATTTCAACCAGGACGGCGGCATCGACGGCGCGGATGTTGATGCCTTCTACGCCGCGTGGGAGGCGGGCGAAGCGTCCGCGGATGTGAACGCCGACGGCGGGATCGACGGGGGCGATGTGGACGCTTTCTTCACCGTCTGGGAACAGGGCGGTTGTTGATCGGGGAGGGCGGGGCTGCACCTCATACACTCGCCCGCCCATGCCCTCCGAGTTTGAACTGACGATCTCCCGCTACCAGACGTTCCTGCGCGATGTGCTCGACCCGGCGGTGTGCGCCGAGAGCGCGCCCCTGTCGGTGGGCGTGCATCAACTGCCGCCGGGCGCGGCGATGACGCCGGAGGAGGCGTGCGGAGCGGCGTACACGCCCGTCACAGCCGGGTGGCGGTGGGGGCCGAAGTGGTCCACGGCCTGGTTCAGGGTGAGGGGTGAGATTCCGGCATCGCACGCGGGTCGGGCATCGGTGCTCCGTTTTTCGAGCGGGACCGAGGCGCTGGTCTGGGGGAAGCACGGCACGGGAGAATGGGTTCCCGTGCAAGGGCTGGATGTGAACCGCGACCGCCTCCCGCTCGCCGATCCGGCCGCGGGGGCCGAGACGATCGACGTGCTGATCGAGGCGGCGTGCAACCACCCCTTCGGCGTGCTGGGGTTCGAGTGGGATCCGCCCGACACGCACGCACGCTGGCAGAGCGATGCCCCGGGCCTGCTGGAGCGGTGCGAGGTCGCGGCCTTTGACCCCGCGTTGTGGCGATTGAGGCACAGTTACGCCTTCGCGCTGGGGTTGTTGAAAGAACTGCCGCGGAACTCGTCGCGCGCCCAGGACCTTTACGGGGCGCTGCGCCGGGCCACCAACGCGGCCCGCGCCGTTTTTCATCGGGCCGCGGGCGGGCCGCCCGTACCGGTGCTCGATCCCGAAGGCGTGATCGCAGCGCAGCGGGAGCTGGATGAGGCGCTGGCTCGGAAGGCCCCCGGCTCCGCCGCGCGGTGCATCGCCGTTGGCCACGCCCACATCGACACGGCCTGGCTCTGGACCATCGCCGAGACGAAGCGCAAACTCCTGCGGACCTTCTCGACGCAGCTGCGCCTCATGGAGTCGGACCCGGGGTATGTCTTTCTGTGCAGCCAGGCGCAGCAGTACGACTGGGTGCGGGAGCGAAGCCCGGCCCTCTTTGCGCAGATCAAGGCCCGCGTCGAGGAAGGTCGCTGGGAGCCGGGGGGCGGGATGTGGATCGAGCCGGACGCGAACTGCCCCAGCGGCGAGAGCCTGGCGAGGCAGATCCTGCACGGCACGCGGTTCTGGGAGTCGCAGTTCGGGGAACGAGGCCGGCAGTCGTTCCTGTACCTGCCCGACACGTTCGGCTTCCCGGCGAGCCTGCCGCAGATCATGGCCCGCGCCGGGCTGCACACCTTCATCACGAACAAGATGGTGTGGAACCGGGTCAACACCTTCCCGCACACGACGTTTGTGTGGCGTGGCATCGACGGGAGCGAGGTCATCGGGCACAACACGCCCGGCCATGATTACAACGCGGTGAACACGCCCAAGGAACTGGCGCGGGGCGAGGCCAACCACCTCAACCGCGATCGCGCGCCCGAAGCGGCGGACGGCACGCGGGGCGCGCCGTACCTGCAGCCCTTCGGGTACGGGGACGGCGGGGGAGGGCCGACCGACTGGTCGATCCTGTACGCGCGCCTCGCCCGTGATTGTGACGGGCTGCCCCGGGTGACGCTCGGGCGGGCCGATGAGTTCTGCCGGGGCCTGATCGAACACGCCGCGGCGGTCGCGGGGACGCCGGAGGAGTTGCCGACGTGGTGGGGGGAGTTGTACCTGGAGATTCACCGCGGCACGCTGACGACACAGGCGTGGATCAAGGAAGCCAACCGGCGCGCGGAAGAAGCGCTGCGTCTGGCCGAACTGTTGACGTTCGCGGGGCCGCGGTTGCCCGAAGGGGCCACCGAAGCTCCTGCCAAACTCGACAAGGCCTGGAAGACGCTGCTGCTCAACCAGTTCCACGACATCCTGCCGGGCAGTTCGATCGGCCCGGTGTACGAGGATGCACGCCGGGATTTCGCCCGCATCGCCAAGACGACCGAGTCGCTGATCGACCGGGGTACCACGGCCTGGCTCGCGGGACTTTCGACAATCGGGGCGCGCGGCCCGATCGGGGTGTTCAACCCTTGCTCGGTGGAGCGCTCTGGCGTGATCGACCTGGACGACGGCCCGGTCTTCGCGCGGGCGGTCCCGGCGCTGGGTGTGGCCGTCATCGACCGGGCCGCGCCGCACGGGTGCGTGCCCGCTTCGGCGCGAGAGGGGCCGGAGGGGACGGTGGTGCTCTCCAACGGCCTGATCCGCGCCGAGGTCGACGCGCTCGGTCGCGTGTCGAGCCTGCGGCGCGAGGGTGGCGGGCGTGAGTTGTGCGGGCCTGACGGCGAGGCGGGGACGCTTCCGCTGAACCAGCTGGTGTTGTACGAGGATGTCCCGCACATGTGGGACGCCTGGGACATCGACCCGACGTATGAAGACAAGGCTTCTCCGGTGGAGCACGAGCCGGAGTCGGTGGAGATCGTCGAGGACGGCCCGCTGCGCGCGGCGGTTCGGGTGACGCGGACGATGGGCCGATCGAGCCGCATCGTGCAGACCTATGTGATCGAGGCGGCCTCACCGCGGCTGGACATCCTGACGACGGTGGATTGGCGCGAGAGCCGGGCGTTGCTGCGGGCGATCTTCCCCACGTCCGTCGTATCACCGCGCGCGACCTACGAGATCCAGTTCGGACACGTCGAGCGTCCGACGCGCCGCAATACGAGTTGGGATGCGGCGATGTTCGAGGTGTGCGCCCACCGCTGGATGGACCTGTCCGAACCCGGGGCCGGCCTGGCACTGCTCAACGACGGCAAGTACGGACACTCGTGCCACGAAGGCGTGATGGGCCTGAGTCTGCTGCGCTCACCCCATCACCCCGATGCTGGGGCTGATGTCGGTTCGCACGAGTTCACCTACAGCCTGATTCCGCACGATGGGGACTGGCGGGCCGCAGGGGTGGACCGCGAAGCCGAGGCGTTGAACACGCCGCTGATCGCGTATCCGCTCAACCCCGATGAGGAAGGTCCACTCGGGCGGGCCTGGTCACCGATCGAAGTTGTGTGCAACGGCAGTGCCGGGGTGGCGGTTTCCGCCTTCAAGCGGGCAGAAGATGGCAAAGGGTTGGTGCTCCGGCTCTGGGAGTGCCGGGGCGGTCGGGGGACGCTCTCGATCCGCTGGAACCTGCCCGCCGGATCGGTACGCGCGACGGATCTCCTGGAGCGCGATGCCGATGGCGAGGGTCTGTCGCACTCGGGCGGCGTGACGACCGTGCCGCTGCGGCCCTTCCAGATCGTGACCCTCCGCTCGGAGTAAGGAATACCACCAATGAAAAACCGGCGGCACAACCTGGGTGCGCCGCCGGGCTTCATGTCATGTGATGGTGCCGCGGACTCGCGGATCAGTAGGTGTTGTACTTGACGCCCCGGGCATCGACTTCAGAATCGGGGCAGTTGGCCTTGATGGTGCCGGTGGTGGCGTCGTAGACCCAGCCGTTGCCGGCGGTGTAGGTGCCGATGATGCCGGATTTGCCCTTGTCGGCGCCGACAGGCAGGGCGGGGATCTTGCGGAGGTAGGGTCCGTAGATCACACCGTTGGCGACATCCTTGGGGCCGTAGGTCGCGGCGGACTGGTCGGAGTATCCGGTAAGCGCCTTTTCCAGATCGGCCAGGGTGGGAAACTTGCCGTCGTGCTCGGTTTGGAAGAGGTCGATGGCGTTGCGGAGAACCGCGAGGTTGCCGGCGAGGGCCGAATCACCAGCGGAGGATGCGCCGCGGCTCATGCGGGGCACGGCGATGGCGGCGAGGATCCCGATGATCAGGACGACGATCACCAACTCGATCAGGCTGAAACCCTTGCGGGCACGAATCACGTTCATCATGGCGCGGCACTCCGTGTGGCTGGTCTGGTGCTTGTGTGACAAAGAATCACGCCGAGTATCGACGTGATCCACCTGTCACTTCACGGTGTGTTGTCACGGATCGGCCTATCGGGCTTCGGCGGAACGCACAGAGAGTTCCGCCGCGGTCCCCGGCCCCTCGAACCGGGCGGTCTGGTTTTCGATGGCGGTCAGCGTGAGGCCGTCGAGTTGATCGCCGATGCGGTAGACCTGCCCCCCGATCATGGCCACCGCGCCGTTTCTTCCCTTGAGAACGGCGGTCAGTTTGTGCTTCGCGGACCAGGCGGTGGTATCAAAGGCGGGTGTGACCGGAGTTTCCGGGGCCGCGGAGGCGATCACGACCTCGGTGACAAAGGGCGATGCGAAGGGATCCGAGTCGGAGGCCTGTTCGCGCAGGGATTCGAGGCGGTCGACGAGCGTCGGTCCCTGGGCGGCGGCGGGAGCAGACGGTGCGGACGCTGCGGCCTTGAGGGGCGTGGTGTCCGCTGCGGCCGCGGCCGTATCGGGGCCGATGGTTGAATCACCGGTCAGCGCTCGGTCGGCGATGAGAGCCGCGCCCGCGACCGCAAGGATACCGCCGAACACCTTTCGCTGGTTGGTCCACGCCATGCCGTCAGTTTGCAATTCAGGCCGGGGTGATGCCAACCGCACGGTCACTTTTTCGGTGTCACGGCGGCTGGCGCGGCGAACCAGACCAGATCAACGGCACATTCGGCGCGGGCATTGCTCTGTTGAGGGGTTGCGGATGCACGCAGGCCTACTACGCCCGTATCGGGGAAGTCGCGGCGGAGGCGTGCGAGAAAGGCCGCGGCGGACCGGAAGTCCCCCAGGGCCGTGAGGCGCAGCGGCACGGCGGTGTAGCGGGCGGCGGGCGTGGCCACGCCCGGGGTCAGTTGGTCGATGGAGAGCCCGCACTCCGAAGCGAGCGCGGTGAGCTTCGCGAGTCGCTGATTGAGTTCGGAGGTCGGTTCCGGGTTCCACTCGCGTGAGGCGAGTTCTCGCTGCATGGCCGCGAGTGCGGACTCGAGGTCGGCACGGTCGGCGCGGGCGCGGCGCGCGGATTCGACCGCCTCATCCAGTTGCGCGAGGGCGGTCCGCGCCTCGGCGCGTGAGGCCAGGATGGGCCGGGCCGATCCCCACAGCGCGAGCCCGGTGAGTCCGATGGCCGCCAGTGCGGCGGGGCCGTCGATGCGCCACAGCCCGATGCTCATGCGCCCCCCTTGCTCTGGTCGTTCAGCGTGCAGCGGAGTTGGAATGAGACCCGGGCTTCCCCGTCCGATTCAGAGGCCCGGGTATCGGTGAGCATGACGCTCTCGAACAGACCCGTGGACTCCAGCCTGAGCACGAAGGCCGTCACGCTCGCGTGGTTTCTTGATGCGCCCGCCAGTCGCAGGGAGTACATCGCAGGACGCCCGGGCGAGGCTTTGGGCGGCGGGGCCGCCGGGGAGAGGTCGATGGTGCTCAGGACGAGATCATCGCCCCGCAGCCCGGCGATGATTCCCAGTAGAACGCTCCAGTCGGGGTGCTGGGAGATCGCCCTGGCGGCGCTCAGGCGAGTCGAGAGAGTCGAAACCTCGGCACGCAGTTTTTTCGAGGCCAGTTCGCCTGTTCGGGCCTGTGCGCGAGCGTCTTCGACCATTCGCGGTACATCACCCGCGGAGGCGGAAGCGATCCGACCCGCGGCGAGAAAGCCGACGGCGAGCACCGCAACGTACGCGGCAAGCCCGGTGGTCCAGGCCCTCAGGCGCGCGCGCCTGCGCGTGGCGATCAGTCGGTGTCGGGGCATGAGGTTGGCGATGTTCACGCGGACTCCTCCGCGCCAAGAAGGGCAAGCCCCGCGGCGGTGGCGGCGCTGCGCTCTACCGGGGCGAGCGGGACGGGCGCGACGGCGAGTTCGACGGGGGTGATGTGGAGTGTTTCGGCTCCGGTCAGCGAGGCGATGCGGTCGCGCAGACCGGGCAGGCCCGCGTGCTCACCGAGCAGAAGCAGACGGCCCGCGCTGGCGACGCCGTAGCGGTGCCCGATGTAGGCGAGTGATACGTTCACCTGCTCGGCGATACGCTCGGCGTGCTCGTCGATGCAGCGGGCGAGGTGCGCCTGGTCCGTTTCGGCAACGCCGTCGAGGATGAGTTCGGCGACCTCGGGGGGGACTCCCGCGGCCCGGACCACCTCGGCCCGCAGCCGTACACACTCGCCGCCGTCGATGGTGCGCTCGCTGACGACGGCACGCTCTCGCAACGAGAGGAGCGTCGCCGAGGACCAGCCGACATCGAGGATGAAAGTCGCCTGCGGCGCGGGGGCGAGATGGTCACGGCAGGCGCGGACCATCCCCGAGATGCGCGGCACCACCCCCCACACATCGAAGCCGCGTGATTCAAAGGCGTCGATGAGCGGGTCGAGATCATCGTGGGCGCAGGCAAGGGCCATCCCCTGATGCCCCGCGGATTGGCGGGCCGAAGGGGGAAGGTCCCACAGCAAGGTCTCCATCCGCGCCGGGTCCTTTTTATACATGCGGGCCATCTCGCCCGCCGCGATCTGTTCGATCGGCGCGCCCGAAGCGCGCGGGGGCAGGTCAATGACTGCTGAGATGAGGCGATCATCCGGCACATTGAGCACCGTCCGCGTGCCGCGGAATCCGCGGCGGGCAAGAACACCCGCGATGCGGGCGGCTTCTTCCTCCGGTTTCCGACGGCCTTCCTCCAGCCGCGGGAAGGCGGCGCACGCCGTGATGGTCCAGCCGCGGCTGCGCCGTCGCAACTGGGCGGCGCGGACGGTGCGGCCGCTGATCTCGATTCCGATCGGCGAGTATCCATTCACGCGGGCGGCCCTCCTGCCGGTGAACCGCCCGCGGCGGTGAGGTCGAAGAGCGGAAGGAACATGCTGATGGCGACAAAGCCGACGACCAGACCGAGGACCGTGAGCACGAGCGGTTCGATGATGCCGGCGAGGGTCTTGACGATCTGGTCGTTGTCCTCGTCGAGGTAGTCGGCGACCTGCACAAGCACCTCGCCCACCTGCCCCGAGCGCTCGCCGCTGGAGAGTGCCTCGCACACCGAAGGAGCGATCAGGTCGCCGTCGGCCAGAACGCTGGAGAGTGTCTGACCCCTGGTCACGGCCTCTTCGGCGCTGGCGAGAAGGTCGGCGTAGCAGGAGTTGGACGTGGCCTCTCGCGTCAGGCGGAGCGCATCGAGGAGGGTGATCTTGGAGAGTAAGAGCACTCCCAGGAGGCGCGCGATGCGCGCCGTGATGAAGCCGCGGACGATGCCGCCGAGTTTGGGAACACCCAGCACAATGCGGTCGAGCCGGGCACGGACGGCGGAGGACCGCAGTGACCGCCACGCACCGCCGCCCGCCACCAGCAGCGCGGGGACAACGATGTACCAGTACGAGCGAAGTCCGTTGCCCACGAGCATCAGGAACTGGGTGGTGGGCGGGAGTGAGGCGCCGAGGGTCTCGAAGAGGACCTGGAACTGAGGCAGTACGAACGTCAGCATCGTGGTGACGACCGCCACCGAGACGCCGATCAGGATGAGCGGATAGGACATCGCGCCGATCACACCCTTGCGCAAGGTGAGTTGGCGGCGAAGGAGAGCGGACAGATCGCGGAGCATCGCGTCGAGCATCCCGCCCGACTCACCCGCCGCGATCATGCTGCGGCAGATGGCGTCGAAGCAGGAGGGATGGGCGGCGAGAGCCTCGGCGAGCGAGGCGCCTTCCTCGACGCGGCGGCGCACATCGGCGATGGTGGAACGCCACGCGCCCGGGGGCGATTGACGTTCCGTCACGGTGAGGGCCTGCACCAGCGGTGTGTGCGTGGAGACGAGGATGGAGAGTTGACGGCAGAACCCGGCGAGTTCGCGCAGCGAGACGCTCCGAGCCGCGGCCCCTCCCGGGGTCTCTCGCGCTTCCTCGATGGTGGTGGGAAAGATGCTCTGGCGGCGCAGGGCCTCCTGTCCATCGGCGATGCTCGCGGCATCGATCTCTCCTCGAACGGCTTTGCCCGCGGCGTTGTAACCCTGGTACGTGAGTTTCATGCGGCGACCCTCATGTCCGGGGACTTCGCGGCGGGGGCCTCCTCGTCATCATCCACATGCGTGACGCGGAGAACTTCTTCGAGACTGGTCTTTCCCTCGAGCGCGAGCAGGACGCCCTCCTCGCGCAGGGTGAGCACGTTGCGCTGGCGCAGCGCGGCGCGGAGCGTGTGGGTGGGGGCCTCGTGGTGGATCAGCCGCTTGATGTCGGGGGTGACCTCCATGACTTCGTAGACGCCCAGCCGCCCTTTGAAGCCGCTGTCGTGGCACTGGCGGCACCCGCCCCCCTTGCGGAAGGGGCGGCCCGCGCTGTCGGCAAGCCCGGCCTCGGCGAGAACGTGCTCGGCGGGGAAGTACTTGGTGGCGCAGTTGCCGCAGATGGTGCGGGCCAGCCGCTGGGCGACCACGCCGTTGAGGGCGCTGGAGAGCAGGTACGACTCGATGCCCATGTCGGAGAGGCGGGCGACGGTGCCGGGGGCGTCGTTGGTGTGCAGCGTGGCAAGCACGAGGTGGCCGGTGAGGGCGGCCTGCACGCCGACGCGGGCGGTCTCCTCATCGCGGATCTCGCCGACCATGATCACGTCGGGGTCCTGGCGGAGGATGCTGCGCAGGGCGCGGGCGAAGTTGAAGCCGATGGACTCCTGCACCTGGATCTGGTTGACAAGATCGAGCTGGTACTCGACGGGATCCTCGACGGTCAGGATGTTCACCTCGGGGCTGCGCAGCAGGTCGAGGGCGGAGTAGAGGGTGGTGGTCTTGCCGCTGCCGGTGGGGCCGGTGACCAGGACAAGCCCGTGGGGGCACTTCAAAGCGCGGGTGAAGGCATCGAGGGTTTCCTGACGGAAGCCCAGGTCCGCCAGGCGGACGCGGAGGTTGGTTTTGTCGAGGATGCGAATGACGATCTTCTCACCCAGCAGCGTGGGCATGCTGGAGACGCGAAGGTCGATCTCGCGCCCCTCGGCGACGATCCGAACTCGCCCTTCCTGCGGCAATCGCTTCTCGGCGATGTCCATCTTGCCGATGACCTTGATGCGAGAGACGATGGCGGCGTGCATCCCCGGCGGGGGTTTCATCAGGTCGCGGAGCGAACCGTCGATGCGGTAGCGGATGCGGGTGCCCTTCTTGTCCGGCTCGATGTGAACATCGCTCGCACCGTCGCGGACGGCGGTGAGCATGGCAACGTTGACCAGGCCCACAATGGGGCTCCCGGCGACCATCTTGTCGAGGTCGGTGACCGGCCCCTCATCAACCTTCTCCCGCTCGACAACCTCGAGGTCGGCATCGGCGAGGGAGGTGAGAAAGGCGTTGACGCTCACATCACCGCCGGCGTACTTCCTGACGAACTCGGTGATGTTGGCCTCGAGGGCCAGGACGGGGCGGATCCGGCAACCGGTCAGGGCGCGGAGGCGGTCGATGGCGGGCAGGCTCTGCGGCTCGGCCATCGCGACGGTGAGCGTGTCGCGCACCTTGAACATGGGCACGACTTTCAGCCGCTCGGCCTCATCGGCGCCGACAAGTTTGAAGACCTGCGGATCGATCAACCCGTGGCGCAGCTGGCAGCCGGGGATCCCCAGGCACTTGGCGAGCGTGCGGACGAGCGTGCCGCTGCCGATGACGTTCTGCTCGACCAGCAGTTCGCCCAGCATGCGGTTGGTCCGCTGCTGCTCGGCCAGGGCGGAGGACAACTGCTCGGCGGAGATGACGCCGTCCTTCACGAGTTGATCGCCCAGGCGTGATTTCATGCCGCTGCTCACAGAAAGCTCCGCACAGCCGAGTTGGCGTCCGCGTAGTGCTCGAAGGAGGCCGAGAGGTCGGTCAGTTCCAGGATCTCGCGGACGGTCTCCACCGCAGCGCAGAGTTTGAGAACGCGTCCGCTCTGGGCCAGTTGCTCGGTGACGGTGAGCAGCGCCTCCAGCCCGCGGCTGTCGACGTACGGGGTCTGGGCGAGGTCCACGACGATGCGGCCCATCGTGCGGCCCATCGCGTCGGTGGCCTTCTGCTCGAACTCCTCGGCGTCGGTCAGGCACAGCGGCCCCTGTGGGGCGAGGATGGTGACGGCGCCGTGTCGTTGCTCTTTGATCTGCACGGGTAGTCTTCCTGGTCAGGCGGCGAGTGACATGGGTGCGCGGGCGGGGAGGGTGAGCGTGAAGGTCGATCCCTTGTTGAGTTCGCTGGTGAGGGTGATGTCGCCCCCGTGGAGCCGGACCACCTGCCGCGCCAGGGCCAGACCAAGCCCCGAGCCGGTGATCCCGCCGATGCGGGCGTCCTTGGACCGGTAGAAGCGCTCGAAGACGAGTTCGCACTCCTCCTCGGCGATGCCGATGCCTGAATCCGCGACATCGATGCGCACGGTCCCGGAATCGTCGTGGACGGTGACGGTGACGCCGCCGCCCTCCGGGGTGTACTTGAGGGCGTTGCCGATGAGGTTGCTCACGGCGAGGACGATCTTGTCGCGGTCGCCGACGATGACGGGGAGTTTGGGCGGGAGCACGAACTTGAGCGTGATGTTCTTGCTCCTCGCGGGGAAGGCGAAGTCGGCTTCGAGGTCGTGGAAGAGCGTTGTGAGCCGCACGTCGTCGGTGGCGAGTTTCATCGTGCCGGCCTCGATCTCGGAGACGCTGAGCATGTCGCCGACGATGCGTTCGAGGCGGCGGGCTTCCTGATTGACGACGTCGAGGTGTTTGGCGCGAGTGGGCGGATCGGCGTCTGGCTTGTCGATCAGGTCCTCGACGTAGAGACGGATGTTGGTGAGCGGTGTTCGCAGTTCGTGGGTGGCCTGCGCGACAAAGGCGTTGCGCGCCTTATCGGCGATCCGCTGCTGGGTGACATCCTCGATCAGGATGAGCGAGGCGGCGCCCTCGCCCTGGCGCAGGCGCCGCGCGCTGACTCGGAAGACGGCCTCCTCGCGTCCCGCTCCCAGCCCGCTCTCGATGACGATGCGTCCGCGCGATGTGCCGTCGGCCAGCCCTTGCAGGGCCGAAGCCGCGGCGGGGTCTTTGAGGTGCGATGTCAGGGCCGCGCCGGAGAGGGCCTCACGGCGTGCGGAGAGGAACACCGCCGCGGCGCCGTTGGCGTAGCGGATGTTCATCGCATCGTCGGTGACGATCAGACCGATCCACAGGGCATCGCACGCGGCGGTCAGGAGGTCCTGCTTCCCGCCCGCCCCGGCGCTCTCATCGCGGGCGCGGCGGAGCAGGTCCTGCTTGCGAAGGGCCGTAAGTTCACGGAGGAGGTCGTTCCACGCCTTGGCTTTCGGCCCCATCGTCTCCGCGATTTCCAGGGCCGATGGCTCCCGTTCTCCTTCGGCGAGAGCCGAGAGGGCCGCGTGCACAGCACCCAGGCTTCGGGTGCGGGTACGTCCCGCGCGGTAGATCAGGGCCAGCCCCGCGAGCGCGCCGGCGGCGACAAAGCCCACGAGCATGGGCATCTCACTCTTGAGCGCGGCGGTCTGATCCTTCGGTGTCAGCAGCAGGGAGGCCCGTCCCCGGCCCGGCACGGCGAGTTCGATGCGGCGCGCGGCGGGGGACGCTTCGGCCGTGGCCGGCGGCCAGGCCTCCGGCAGCGTGGGCACGGTGATCGCCGCGGGGTCGGCATCGGCGATGATGCCACCGTCGGGAAGCACGACGCGGCAGAGGGCGAGGTCGCCGGTGCGGGCGGTGTCGGTGACGAGCCGGCGGACCGCGCTCAGTTCGTTCGCGCCAAGGAGGGTTTCAACGCTCTGGCCCATCGAGTCGCCGAGCACATCGAGCATCGCGGCCCGAGAATCGGCCAGAGTTCGGCGCTCGGCGTCGGAGGCCAGGAACCAGAGCAGACCCCCGGCGCAGGCGATGATCGCCGCGGCCCCGAGGCCGAAACCCGCGATGAGGACTTCATCGCCGGGCAGGAGTCTGCGCAGCATCCGCGGTAGAGACATGGAACGTCATCTCCTCATAGGACCGACCCGGATGGTCTATCGGCCCGTCGGGGCCGCTCCTCAACCCGGCGTGTCAGGCCGCGACAGCCTGCGCCGTCGCCGGATCGGGTGAGGCCGCGCCTTGTTTTTCGAGGAGGGCGTCGTAGCCCGAGAGGTCGAGGCGCTTGAAGGCCTCGGCAACGGCGGGATCGAACTGCGAACCGGCGCAGCGGGCGATTTCCACGCGCACCAGGGGCCGGGGCAGGGCGGGCCGGTAACTGCGGCTCGAACTCATGGCGTCGAAGGTGTCGGCCAGGCCGATGATGCGGGCGATCTGCGGGATCGACTCGCCGCGCAGTCCGTGCGGGTAGCCCTTGCCGTCCCAGCGTTCGTGGTGGTGCAGCACGCCGGGGAGCGTATCGCCCAGGAGGGAAATGCCTTTGAGAATCTCGTAGCCGGTCTCGGGGTGACGCTTGATGGCGGCGAACTCCTCGGCGGTGAGGCCGCCCACCTTGGTCAGGATGCGCTCGGGAACGCCGATCTTGCCCACATCGTGCACCAGACCGGCGATGCGGACGCGCTCGGCGTGCTCAGCGCCCATGCCCATCTCTCGGGCGAGGAGTTGGGAGAGGAAGGCGACGCGCTCGCTGTGGCCGCGGGTGTAGGGGTCTTTGGCGTCGATGGCGGCGGAGAGGGCGTGGAGTGTCCCCAGGCTCATGGCCCGTTGCTCGGCGAACCGCGCGATGTTCTCGTGGAAGGTGCCCAGGAAGTCGGCGACGGCGTCGATGAACTGCATCTCCGGGCTGGCGATGTCGGGATCGGGTCCGGACTTGTTGCCGGCGACAATCATCCCGATGACCGCGCCGTTGTAGGTGATGGGGTCGCAGACGATCTCGGCGCGCACGAGAGCGGGGAGTTCGTGGTCGGCAGGGGCCATGACGCGCGTCCAGCCGTCCTCATCGGCCTGCGCGGTCATGGTGCGGAGGATCCGGTCGAAGTCGGCCATTGGAATCCCAGGATCCCCCTCGAGGACGAGGTGGCCGCGCAGGTCGGCCACAACGCGATCATCCTCGCGGAAGGCGACGGCGACCCAGCGGAATGGGAGGGTCTGCTGGACGTTACGGCAGACCATGTGGATTTGCTGTGCGGGCGCGGCGGAGGAAGCCAGCAGGCGCATCACCCGGAAGAGGGTGTAGGTTTCCTCGTAGGACTGGATGAGTTTGCCGCTGAACTCGCGCAGAAGGCCGGCGGTGCGTTCACCTTCGCACAGGTCGTCGCGCATCGTGGAAAGCAGTGTCCACAGATTATCGTGGCTGGTGCCGTGATCGGCGGGACCGAGGGCGAGGACGACACCTGTTCCCGCCCCGTGCAGAGGCAGGAGGGTGCCTACACCCTCGAGCATGAACGGCCGCATGTCACCGCCGGCCCGCGCGCGCCGCGATACTTCGCGCGCCGCGGTGGCGATGGCGGCGTTGTCGGCGCGTGGTGTGGTGTTGGTGGCCGGCGGGGTAATGACAGCCCCGAACTCATCACAGTGCCACGCGGGAAGGCCGAGTTGGGTGCAGCGTCGCCAGAGGATTTCGGGGACGCTCTCGGTTCTTTGGTTCTGGGGGTTCATGCGGCCTCCCGCCGGGTGCGGGGTCCGTCGGCCCCGTTGCCGGCCTCCATGTACTCGTCGAGCAGCGCCGTCAGTTCACGGGCGCTGAAGGGCTTGAACATCAGGTGCTGGATGTTGGTTTCTCGCAGTTCCGTGGGTGTGAGGCGGTGACCACGCGCGGTGAGCATGATGATGGGGATCTCCGCGGTCTCGGGTGAACCTCGGAGCGTTCTGGCGAGTTCAAGCCCGCTCATCCGGGGCATCTGGAAGTCGCTCACGATCACGCGGGGCGCGCTGGTCCGGGCGAGTTCGAGGGCCTGAACCCCGTCGCAGGCGGTGAGCACCTTCAGGCCCCGTTCGGTGAGGCGCGAGGCGAGCATGTAGGTGATGTACGGCTCGTCGTCGGCGATGAGGACGGTCTTGTCGGGCATGGATCGGTCCTGGATCTGGCGTGGGTGCAAATCGCCTCGGCGCGCGATACCGGACCATCCGGACGCGTGCGTCACGAGGGGTATCGGCGGGGTGGGGGGTTACCTTGAGTTTCGTTCGAGGGGCAAGCGTCATGGACCGAATGGCTCAGGGCATCACTCGATCGGGTGAGCGTGCGATCCGAGGCTTCACAGCCCGTAAAAACCGCCGCCCATGTCCTTGACCCTGCCCTGACGGGCGAGTTCGGCCCAGACTTCCCGCGGGAACTCTCGCGGCGGTTGAATCGCCATGACATCGGACTTCTTGCCGCTGGTCATGGGTCTTCCGCCGCCGAGTTTGGACTCCTGATCCAGGCGGGTCAGTTTGATTCGCTTCTTGAGCGCGTTCAAGGCCCGTTTGAGCGTCTCTTCGGGGATGGGATTGGCTTCACTCATCGGGTCGGGCTGTATCGGATATTGGATGTACTGTACACGTCCGGTGGATGCACTTCCTACCCTCACGCCCTATGGCCATTCTCGTCAACGCGGACACCAAAGTCATCTGTCAGGGCATCACCGGCGCCTTCGGCGCGGCCCACACGAAAGGGTGCTTTCACTACGGCACCAAGGTCGTTGGCGGCACCACGCCCGGCAAGGGCGGCACCAAGGACGAGAACGGCCTGCCCGTCTTCGACACCGTCGATCAGGCGGTTCGGACCACGGGGGCCGATGCCACGATGATCTTTGTCCCCCCGGCCTTCGCGGCGGACGCGGTGCTCGAGGCCGCCGCGGCTGGGATCGCGGTCATCTGCTGCATCACCGAGGGCGTGCCGGTGCAGGACATGATCCGCGTGCGGGCCGAACTCGATCGTTTGAACGGCGGGGCGGAAGTTCCCGCCGAGAAACGCCGCTTTCACCTCGTCGGCCCCAACTGCCCGGGGGTCATCACTCCCGGCCCCAAGACGGGCGAGGGGACCGGTCCCGGGGATCCGTTCACGAAGGCGGGGTGCAAGATCGGGATCATGCCGGGGTACATCCACACGCACGTCGGCCAATCGAAACTGGGCAAAAGTGTCGGTATCGTCAGCCGCTCGGGCACGCTGACGTACGAGGCGGTGTGGCAGACCAGCGCCCGCGGCCTGGCGCAGAGCACCTGCGTGGGCATCGGCGGCGACCCGGTGCGGGGCCTCAATCACATCGACTGCGTCCGCCTGTTCGAGGCCGACCCCGACACCCACGGCATTCTCCTGATCGGCGAGATCGGCGGGAGCGACGAGATCGACGCCGCGGCGTACATCAAGGCGAACGTGAAGAAGCCCGTGGCTGCCTTCATCGCGGGGCGGACCGCGCCCCCGGGCCGGCGCATGGGGCACGCGGGTGCGATCATCGGCGGGGCCGATGACACCGCCGATGCGAAGATCAAGGCTCTGCGCGATGCCGGGGTCGAGGTCGCCGAAAGCCCCGCGGACATGGGCCAGGCGATGCTCAAGGCGATGAAGATCGGGTGAACCCCTCCCGGTAGACCTCGCGTTCACCGCGGAGTGGACCGTGCAGTGGAGGGGCCCGCGATCTGTAAGGTTCTCCGGGAGCGGGATGGCCCTGGAACTTCAGCATCCAACTACCCAGCGAGCGAAGAAGGCATCGACATCCGCCCCGTCGATGCCGCCATCGGCATGGAAATCGGCTGCAAGGCCGCCCGACTCCCAGACCTCGATGAAGGCGCAGGCTTCGTACACGCCGGCCGCCGATGGAACCTCGCCACCGGGGGTACACGAACGAGTGGCCGCCGTCGAGAGTCAATGGGCCCGACAACCCGGAGTGATCGAGGGGGCAGGTGCACGCGTGTCTGTTGCACGAGGCGTGATGCCGATATACTGACCCCGAGATACTCGTAGTTTTGACCGGTTCGATGGTCCGGTGTAATCGATGGATCGGCTCCACGAGGACAAGGCCGAAGATTCGTGAGGAGCAATCCGACGTTCACGAAAAGGCTCGCCATGGAACTCGACATCACAGATGCCGTTGAATCATCCGCCGACGCCTCTCTGATATGGCGGCGGATGCTCGAGCCCTCGGCGGTGATCGGTCTTCTGGGCGGGAAGGCGGCGGGGATCCGGGCGTATCGGTTTGAAGATTCACCGGCGGATGAGGGGCACACGTTCACGATCACGGGCGCGGGCGGCGGGTTGTACCATGCGCGCATCGACGAGCGCACCGAGCGATCCGCGATCTCCTACACCGTCTGGAGAGATGATTCGCCCGACTCGTCGATGATCTTGCGTTTCTGGATCGATGATCCCGGCCCGCGGAGGACGATCTCCGGCGAGGTCACGATGGACATGCCGCTCGAGGAACTCTTCGCATCGTTTTCGCTCGCGAGCATGCTGGCGCTGCCGCTGGTTGGTCGGCTCGTGCGGCGGTACATGGCCCGTCGGCTCCGCTCGCAACTGCTTTCGATCGCCGCGAGCCGGGATGAGCACGAAGCGCGTTGATCGTGGAGCAGCACACGCCGAGGCGGAAACCGCTCTCGGTGACAGGAACGTGTGTCGTGTGTCTCCCCCTATCGTCCATGATGCCCACGACCGCCACGCCGACACCGCCCGACCTGATCCGCGCATTCCTCGCCGCCGTGCCCTCGCGGTGTCCGTACTGCCGGTATGACCTGCGCTCGACGACTGGGGACCGCTGCACGGAGTGCGGCGGGCGGCTCGTGCTCCTGTTGGAGGGTGTGTCGTTCTATTGCCATTGGTGGTGGCTGCCGGTGGCGTTGCTCCTGTTTGGGGGGGGCAGTTACACGGGGTTCGCGGCGTGGGAAGCATGGAGGTTCCTGGATGGTTCCTTCAGCGCGAGTGTCTACCCCACGCTCGGGATTGTCGCGCTGGCGAATCGGAGCCTTTTCGGGCTTGTGATGATCGTTGCGGCGGTTCTTCTCTGGCGGCGCGGATCGAGGGAGCCTCTGAACTGGTGGACGAACCCGTACCTCGTCGCCATCGGGCTGCACCTGGCGTACATGATGAGTCTGCACGCCATCTGGCTCGCGGGCTTGCTGACGCGGTGAGGGTTGATCCTGATCGCTCGGATCTCCGCGCTACGGCGTCTCACTCTCCGCGAGCAGTTCATTCATCCACGCCGCGAGCGGTGCGATCTCCTTGCCGCCGTAGACGCGGTAGAGCCGGCCCGCCCGAACGATGAGGTTCGGGCTGACGCCTGGGACCGAGCCGATGCCGACGACGGCGACGGGCGCGCCCGT
>ERZ761603.961-NODE-961-length-22638-cov-178.317318_pt1 | contig 22638 bp, 19 predicted proteins | sample MGYA00511879_ERZ761603 | MGnify/ENA primary metagenome ERZ761603 (study PRJEB28899, sample SAMN02850040) | bioreactor sludge metagenome | biome: EBPR Sludge; feature: EBPR Bioreactor; material: flocular biomat | place: Australia: Thorneside Wastwater Treatment... | reverse complement strand
GCATCCGGGAGCGGCCCGCCGCTGGCGCCGCTGCCCTTCTCGCGCAGGCAGCCCGCGGCGGCCAGCATCTGGTCGTTCTCGATGGGCTGCAGCCTTGCGTGCAGTACGAGGATGGAGCGGCCTATCGCGCCGCCCTGCTCGAATTCGAGGGCAGCTGGTTTGCGCCGTTGCGGCAGGCGCTCGCCAGCGGCCGCGTGCGCCGGCTGTGCCTGCAGGCGCCGACGGCCTACGGCCTGCTGTCGTGGAGCAGCGACACCCGCGCGCAGTGGAAGCTGTGGCAGCGACCACCGACGCTGCAGGCGATTGCCCGCGACCTGGCAGCGACCGCTGCATGACGCGCCTGCGCCAAAGAGCGGTCAGCTCGCGCAGCCAGTGGCAGCTCGAGCAGCAGGGGCTGCACCCGCTGCTGGCGCGCATCTACGCCGGCCGTGGCATCCGCGCCAGCGACGAGCTGGACTACGATCTGCGCTCGCTCCTGCCACCGGCCGGGCTGACCAACGCCGCTGAAGCGGCGCTGCTGCTGGCCGATCACATCGCCCGGCAGCGGAAGATCCTGATCGTCGCCGACTACGACTGTGATGGCGCCACCGCCTGCGCGGTCGGCGTTCGCGCCCTGCGTGCCTTCGGCGCACGCGTGGACTATCTGGTACCGAACCGCTTCACCTACGGCTACGGCCTGTCAGCGGACATCGTCGAGCTGGCTGCCGCTGCCGCCCCGGACCTGTTGCTCACCGTCGATAACGGCATTGCCAGCATCGACGGCGTCAAGCGCGCCCGCCAGTTGGGCATGGCGACCCTGATCACCGACCACCACCTGCCCGGCGACGAGCTGCCGGCGGCCGACTGCATCGTCAATCCGAATCTTGCCGGCTGCGACTTTGCGAGCAAGGCACTGGCCGGCGTCGGCGTCATCTTCTACGTCATGCTGGCGCTGCGCGCCGAGCTGCGCCGCCGCGGATGGTTTGCCGAATCGGGCGGACGGAACGAACCGAACCTGGCGGCGCTGCTTGACCTGGTTGCCCTCGGCACCGTTGCCGACGTCGTCAGCCTCGATCACAACAACCGCGTGCTGGTCAGCCAGGGATTGCGGCGCATTCGTGAGGGCCGGCTGACGCCGGGCGTGCGGGCGCTGTTTCGCGCCGCCGGGCGGAACCCGGCGCAGGCGTCCAGCGTCGACCTCGGCTTCCTGATCGGCCCACGCCTGAACGCTGCCGGCCGCCTGGCCGACATGTCACTCGGCATCGAATGCCTGCTCACCGATGATCCCGGGCGAGCGATGAACATCGCCCAGAAGCTCGACGCGCTCAATCGTGAGCGCCGCGAGATCGAGTCCGTGATGCAGGAGCAGGCGGCGCAGCAGCTCGCCGATTGGGGTGCCGAGATGGCCAGCGATGCGGCCGCCGTGTCGCTGTTCGACCCGGCATGGCACCAGGGCGTCGTCGGCATCCTCGCCGCCCGCGTCAAGGAGCGGCTGCACCGGCCGGCTTTCGCCTTTGCCCGCGCCAGCGGCGGCGAGATCAGGGGCTCGGGCCGCTCGATCCCGGGCCTGCATCTGCGCGACGCCCTCGACCTCGTGAGCAAGCGATCGCCCGGCCTGCTGCTGCGTTTTGGCGGACATGCGATGGCGGCGGGTGTCAGCCTGCGCGAAAGCGACTTCGCGCTGTTCAGCGAGTCCTTCGCCCGCGTTGCCGACGAGTTGCTCGCGCCGGCGGACCGCACGCGCACGCTGGAGACCGACGGCGGTCTCGAAACGGCGTATTTCTCGCTGGCGACGGCCCGCCTGCTGGCGGCAGAGGTCTGGGGACAGGGCTTTCCGGCGCCACTGTTCGAGGACGAGTTCCTCGTCGAGAGCCAGCGCATCCTCAAGGACAAGCATCTCAGGCTCCGTCTGCGCAAGGGCACGCAGATCGTCGACGCGATCCAGTTCAACTTCGCGCAGGCACCTGGCCGCCACATGCGCGCCGCCTACCGGCTGGCGATCAATGAGTACAACGGTGTCGAGACGGCACAGTTGATGATCGAGCATATCGAGAAACCCGCGACCTGACCGGGCAACCGCCGAAGCGGTCGCGGGCGACGATCTTCTCGCCCACTCTCAGCGCACCTTGATCTCGGTCCACATCCGCGACAGCAGGCGGCGGGTCTTCGGGTCGAAGTCGCGCAGCATCTCCAGCCGCGGCAGCTCGCTGGCCGGCGGAAAGATGCCCGGGTTGGCGGCGATCTCGGCTCTGATGTGAGGCATGGCGGCAGCGTTCGGGTTGCCGGCGCCAACGAGGTTGGAAACGTCGGCGGCGTTGGCGCCAACGAGCATGAAGTCGATGAACTGGTGCGCCAGATCGGGGCGACGACCCGACCGGTGGAGAACGAAGTTGTCGATGGCGAGTACGGCGCCCTCCTTCGGCATGCGAAAGTCGATCGCGAACGGGCGCTTGGCATCGAGTGCGTCCTGCTGCGCGCGGTACATGTCGCTCGAGTAGCCATGCGCGACCCAGATGTTGCCCACCGCCAGGTCCTTGATGTAGGTGCTGTTGGAGAAGGTCGCCCAGTAGGGCTTGGCGCGCAGGATCAGGCGCTTGGCCTCCTGCCAGCGGGCGGGGTCGGTCTCCTGCACCGAGTGGCCGAGGTACTTCATCGCCGCACCCATCAGCTCGCGCTGGCTGTTGAGCACCGTCACCCTGCCCTTCAGCTTCTCGAGATGGCGCGGCTCGAAGATCAACGCCCAGGTGTCGGTCGGCAGGCCAAGTTCGGCCAGCCGCGTGGCGTTGTAGCCAAGCAGGGTCACCGTCGTCGCGTAGGGCACCGCATGCCGCAGCCCGGGGTCGTACCAGGGGTCGCGAAACTCCGGCTTGAGGTTGCCGAGGTGGGGCAGCCTGCTCTTGTCGAGCGGGCGCAGCGCCTGCTGGCGCAGCAGCGCCTCGACGGCGTTGCCGGTGGGGACGAGCAGGTCGTAGCCGATGGCGCCGGCTTCGAGCTTCGCCAGCATCTCCTCGTTGTCGGAGTAGTAGTCCTGTTGCAGACGGCAGCGGCACTGGGCCTCGAAGCGCGCCACCGTGTCCGGCGAGAGGTAGTTGTTCCAGATGTAGAGATGGAGCGTATCCGCCGCGACTGCGCTGCCCGCCGTGGCGACGAGAAGCAGCAGCCGGCAGAGGTGATGCCGGACTCTCACCGCCGCCCCTGAATGCCGTCCGGCGCCAGTCTCGCCGCCAGCGCGATGAGGCTCAACGTCAGAGCCATCAGCAGGGTCGATACGGCATTCACTTCCGGCGTCACCGCCACCTTGATCATCGAGTAGATCTGCAACGGCAGGGTCGTGACGCCAACCCCGGCAACGAAGAAAGTGATGACGAAGTCGTCGATCGACAGTGTGAAACTCATCAGGAAACCGGCGATGACGCCCGGCAGGATCAGTGGCAGCGTCACCCGCCGGAACGTCTGCCACGGGCTGGCGCCGAGATCACGCGCCGCCTCGAAGATGCTTTCGTCCATGCCGGCGAGGCGGGCGCGGACGATGATGGCGACGAAGCCGATCGAGAAGGTGATGTGCGCGATGAGGATCGAGACCAGGCCCAGGGTCAGGTCGAGAACCTGGCGGAAGAACAGGAGCAGCGACACGCCGAGCAGGATCTCGGGCATCGCCACCGGCGTCAGGACGAGGAAGGGCAGCGCGCGCAGCAGGCCGACCGGCCAGCGCTGCATGGCGATTCCCGCCATCGTTCCGAGAACGGTGGCAATCAGCGAGGCGACGACGGCGATGAACAGCGAGTTGCCGGCGGCGCGCAGCATCTCCTCGTCGGCCAGCAGGACACCGTACCAGCGCGTGGTGAAGCCCACCCACTCGGCATTGAGCAGCGAGTCGTTGAAGGAGAAGATGACGACGACCGCCAGCGGCAGGTAGAGAAAGGCGTAGACGGCGAGCGCCGCCAGCCACAACCAGAGTGGGCTGCCACCGTGGCGCATCAGGCAGTCTCCCGCCGGGGCCGGCCAGCGCGGACGGCGATCGCCGCCAGCGCGAGAACGGCAGCGGTGAGCAGCAGCGACAGCGTGGAGCCGAGGGGCCAGTCGCGGTTGTCGAGAAACTGCTCCTTGATCAGGTTGCCGACCAGGATGTCGCGCGTGCCGCCGAGCAGTTCGGGGATGGCGAACATGCCGAGAACGGGAATGAAGACCAGCGCCGATCCCGACCAGATGCCCGGCATCGACAGCGGCAGGGTGATCCGCCGGAAGCGCGTCCAGCCACCGGCGCCGAGGTCCTGCGCCGCCTCCAGCAGCGCCGGGTCGTGCTTCTCGAGATTGGTGTACAAGGGCAGGATCATGAACGGCAGATGCACATAGACCATGCCCGCGATGACCGCCAGTGGGGTGTACAGGAGGTCGAACGGACCGAGGACGATGATCCAGGCGTACACACGGATCAGGAAGTTGCTGGCAAAGGGCAGGATGACGAGGAGAACGAGCACATCGCGACGGCGGCGTTCGCTGCGGGCGATGAGCAGCGCCAACGGATAGGCGAGCAGCAGGCAGATCAAGGTTGTCGCCGCTGCGACGAGGAACGAGCGCAGGAAGATCTCGGCATAGATCCAGTCGCCGAAGAAGAAGCGGTAGGTTTCCAGCGACAGGTTCAGGCGGCCATCGACCAGCAGCGGCGCCAGGCCACCGAAATCGCCCGGCTGCCGGAACGAAGCGGCGAGCATCAGCAGCGCCGGCGCCAGGAAGAAGAGCAGCAGGAACAGCGTCGGTGGCAGGCTGACCAGCCAGCGGGTCAGCCTTTCGCCGCCTCCGCTGCGGCCTGCGCCGGCAGACGGCCGTTCAGTCATGCAGGAGGACCCCCGCGTCGCGCGGCCAGCCGACGACGACCACGTCGCCAGGGGCCAGCGACCTGGCACGGCCGGGCAGGCAATTCGCGAGCAGCGCCTCGAGGACGACACCGTTGTCGAGGGCGACCCGGTAAACGGTTACGTCGCCGAGGTAGAGTTGGTCGCGCACCGTGCCGACGAAATGATTGTCGAAACCGTGCCGCTCGTTGCCGGCAAGCAGCGCCAACTGTTCGGGGCGCAAGGCCAGCACGCCGTGCTCGCCGACGCCGACGCCACTGGCCGCGGCACAGGTGATTGCTCCGAGGCCGGCGGCCGACAGGCGCAGCGCGCCCTCACCGACGCTGTCCACGGCGACCGGCAGCAGGTTGATCGTGCCGATGAAGTCGGCGACGAAGCGGTTCTTCGGATAGCCGTAGATCTGCTCCGGCGCGCCGACCTGCTCGATGCGGCCTTCGTTCATCACTGCGATGCGATGCGAGATCGCCAGCGCCTCCTGCTGCGCATGGGTGACGAAGACGAAAGTGATGCCGACCTCGCGCTGCAAGGCGATCAGTTCGTCCTTCATCTGCTCGCGCAGCTTGGCATCGAGCGCACCCAGGGGCTCGTCGAGGAGCAGCAGGCGCGGCTTGTTGATCAACCCGCGCGCCAGCGCCACGCGCTGCTTCTGACCACCGGACAGTTCGTGCGGGAACTGTCGCGCCTTGTCCACCAGATGCACGAGGTCGAGTGTTTGGCGTACCCGCGCCGTGATCTCTGCGTGCTCCGTGCCGGCCATCTGCAGCGGGAAGGCGATGTTCTGCGCCACCGTCATGTGCGGAAACAGCGCGTAGCTCTGGAAGACGGTATGCACCGGTCGCTTCTCGGGCGCGATGCCGGCCAGTGGTTGGCCGTCGAGCAGCAGTTCACCGCCATCCGGTTCGTCGAAACCGGCGATCATGCGCAGGATGGTCGTCTTGCCGCAGCCTGAAGGTCCGAGCAGCGTGAAGAATTCCCCCGCTTCGATCGACAGGGAAACGTCGTCGACGGCCTTGAAGTCGCCGAAGCGGCGGGTGACGTTACGGATCTCGAGCAGAGCCATGACGCTGCACAGTCTAGCGCAGGATGCCCGCTTCAGCGATACCGTCTTTTGCAGTTGCGGCTAAGACCGACGACGGCTGTCGACAGCCGCCGCGAGTTGCCCTCTACCACGCGCCGGGAATAGAATCGGCGCAGCGGCATCCAGGCCTTGCGGCGCCAGCTGGCCTGTCGCCAGCGTTGTGCCGACCGGCCGATCACTACCGCGGGAGGGATCCATGCAAGCGATGCTTCTCCATGCCCAGGGCACGCCGCTGCGCCTGAGCGAAGTGCCTCGACCAAGCCCCGGAGCCGATCAGCTCCTGCTCGCGGTGCGCGCCTGCGGCGTCTGCCGCACCGATCTGCACGTCCTCGACGGAGATCTGCGACACCCCCGCCTGCCGCTGATCCTTGGCCATGAAATCGTCGGGGTGGTGGTGGAGAAGGGCGCCGCTGTCGAGCGCTTCGCCATTGGCCAGCGGGTTGGCGTACCGTGGCTCGGACGCACCTGCGGCCACTGTTCCTACTGCACGGGCGGCAGCGAGAACCTCTGCGACGCGGCCGAGTTCACCGGTTACACGCTCGACGGCGGCTACGCCGAATTCACGCTCGCCGACCAGCGCTACTGCTTTGCCTTGCCCGGCGAATACTCGGACGCCGAAGCGGCGCCACTGCTCTGCGCCGGGCTGATCGGCTACCGCTCGCTGGTGGCGGCAGGCGACGCCCACTGCCTTGGAATCTACGGCTTTGGCGCCGCCGCGCACATCATCGCGCAGGTCGCCCGCTGGCAGGGACGCGAGGTTTTCGCCTTCACCAAACCCGGGGATCTGGCCGGACAGCTGTTTGCGCGATCATTGGGCGCCGTCTGGGCAGGCGGTGCCGACGAAGCACCACCACAGGCGATGGACGCGGCGATCCTCTTCGCACCAGCCGGTGAGCTGGTGCCGCAGGCGCTCCGCCGGCTGCGCAAGGGTGGCACCGTCGTCTGTGCCGGCATCCACATGAGCAACATACCGGAATTCCCCTACGACATCCTCTGGGGCGAGCGCTGCGTACGTTCGATCGCCAACCTGACGCGGCGCGACGGCGAGGAGTTCCTGGCCATCGCGCCGCGCGCCGGCGTGCGCACCGAAGTCGAGAGCTTCCCCCTGGCTGCCGCGAACGAGGCTCTCGAACGTCTGCGCAGCGGCCGCCTGCGTGGCGCCGCCGTTCTCGTCAATCAGCCTGACTGAGGTTGCCGGTCAGAAGCTGTAGCGCAGTTCGGTGTACACCCGGTCCCTGTCGTCATAGCGACCGAAGTAGCCGAGGGGCGGCCCGTGGAAGATGTCGACACCGAGCGCCGCGCGCCAGTTCTTCTCGAAGTTCCAGCTGACACGCGGCCGCAGCATCCAGTCGCTGCGATTGAGGCTGGATATCCACAGCGCCTGCGCCTCGACCTTGTCGCCAAACTTGTGGTTGACGAGCAGGCTGTAGCCGTTCTCGTTGCTCTCCGGAATGATGTCCGGGTTGCGGTCGAAGATGTGTTGCTGGAACAACTGCACATTGATCCGCGTGTCGGCGATCTCGTTGTAGTCGATGCCGACCACCCAGCCGAGAACGTCCTGCTCGACGACGCCGTCGGTATCGTTCAGATTGCCGAAATTGCTGAGCTCGAAGCCGCGGCCACGGGTATACACGGCTTCGGCCTTCAGCACGACCGAGCCGAAATCCTTGGCCAGGGTGCCGCCAAACTGGTCGATGCGCTTGTGTCTCGCCTCATACACCACCGTCGGCTGGGGACTGTTGATGACCTGGCGGTAGAAGGTCGGCGCTGCGCTCATGCTGCTGTAGGCAAAGGCGGCGACATCCCAGCCGTCGCGCAGGACCGACAGCCGCAGGCCATAGTTGGTGTTGGACAGGCTGCTCGACGGAAACCTCTCGTTGAGAAAGACGGTCTGGAAGCCCGGCGGCGGTGGCGGCGTATAGGCAAAGAACTGGGCACCGGGCTTGCCGATGTTGTCGTAACTGGCCAGCGGTATCCAGAGGAACTCGGCGTGGAAATCGTCCTTGAAATACTCTGCCCGCGCCGCCCACTGCGGAATGCGGAGAATCTCGAACTCCGGCAGCACGAAGTGACGCACATCCTTGGCGGAAACGACGTCACCGAAGAAGAGGCCGACCATTTCGCCCCAGACGATCTGCTGACGACCGAGGCGGAAATCCCAGTTGTCGGCACTGATGTCCAGATAGTTCTCGCGCAGCAGGAAATTGAAGCGCTGATCGTTCTCCACCGACTGCGGGTAGAAGTCGGTCAGCGAGTAGACCGCGTCATAGTCGACGCGCGCACCGAGCTTCCACTTGACGTTGCTGCTCAGGCGGCCCTGCGCGCTGAGGTCGAAATGGTTCATCATTTCCGACCAGTGCGAGGGATTCGGCCAGGTATAGGCCATCCGGTTCTGGAAGAAGCCCTTGACCGCAGGCGGCGACGCAATCGCGGCCGTGCCGGCGGCAGCCATCGCCGAAGACTGCAGGTCGTCGCCGGCAAACAACGAATCGCGGCTGCTCGGTGGTTCGACCGTCTGCTGCCGGGCGGGCAGATCGTCGCCGAAGAGCGCTTCGCGACTGTCCTCTGCAGCCGGCGTCGCAGCGGGCTCGTCGTCGGCAAACAGTGCTGCACGGCTCTTCGGCAAGGCATCCGCGGCACTGGCTGCCGGCACCGAGAGGCTCGCCAGCAGGACAGCGCGGCCAATGATGCGCAAACTAGGTCTGACCCTCATCTTCCCTTTCTCCGGCCGAAGGCGACGGCGGCGTCGGCCGACTGTCGCCGTTGCTGCCACTCCCCTCGTCTGCGACACGATGACGCGCGAAAGACCACTTGGCATCCTTGCGCATCCCGAGCAGCGAAATCTCGCCATCCTCGACGCGCACCAGCCGGTCGGCCTTGGCAATCACTCTCTTGTCATGAGTCGAGAAGATGAAGGTGGTCTTCAGCTTGCGGTTGATCCGCTTCATCAGCAGCAGGATCTCCTCTCCCGTCTTGTGATCGAGGTTGGCCGTCGGTTCATCGGCAAGAACGATCGCCGGCCGGATCGCCAGCGCCCTGGCGATGGCGACGCGCTGGCGCTGGCCGCCACTCAACTGGTTCGGCCGATGGCTGGCATACTTCGACAGACCGACGATCTCCAGGAAGTGCGCGACGCGCCGCTGCCGTTCTTCGCGCGACAGATCCTTGCGCTGCAACAGCGGATATTCGACGTTTTCCGCCGCCGACAGAACCGGCAGGAGATTGAAGGTCTGAAAGATGAAACCGATGGTACGTGCGCGCAGGTCGGCGAGCTGATCCGGAGTCCGGCCACTGACGTCCTGATCGTTGATGTAGATCTTGCCGCTCGTCGGCGTGTCGATGCAGCCGATCAGGTTGAGCAGCGTCGTCTTGCCGCTGCCGGACGGCCCGGCAATGGCGAGGAACACACCGGGATCGAACGACAGGGTGATGTCCTTCAGGGCTTGGACTTTCTGCTCGCCGAGCAGATAATCCTTGTATACGCGTTCGATGCGGACGACCTTCATGCGGTGGCGCTTCCGGCCAACCGGATCGACGGTCAGCACACTGGGTTAAGACTATGGAAATCATGACCATCCGTCACAGCGCTGTCAACAACGCCGGCCTGCTTCTTGCCGCCGCACTGTTCATCGGCGCGGCGGCGGCGGCGGTGGCATCCGAGACGGCAGTGCCGGCGGCGACCGACGATGGCGAAGCGCGGATGATCGTCGAAAAGGCGGACCAGGTCCGCTTCCCGGCCGATGGCTTCCAGGTGGACGTGACGGTCACCACCGTTGACAGGGAGCAGAAGGGCGACATCCGCAAGTACCGGGTCCTGGCCAAAGGAAATACGAACAGCGTGGTGATGGTCGTCGAGCCCGCTTCCGACCGCGGCCAGATCATGCTGATGAAGGGGCGAGACCTCTGGGTGTTCATGCCCGAAGTGTCACAGCCGATCCGGCTGGCGCTGTCGCAACGCTTGACCGGCCAGGTCGCCAACGGTGATTTGGCGCGCGCCAATTTCACCGGCGACTACAACCCGCGGCTGCTGCGCAGCGAAAAGGTGGACGGCGATGATCACCACGTTCTGGAACTGACGGGCGTCGACCGCAGCGTGACCTACCAGAAGGTCCTGTACTGGGTGCGAGCCAAGGACTACGCGCCAAGCAAGGCGGAGTTCTATTCGCTGTCCAACCGTCTGCTCAAGACGTGTCGCTACGAGAACTACAAGACCATGGAAGGCAAGAGGCGACCGGCACGGCTGGTGATGGAAGATGCCTTGCGCGGAGGCGAGCAGTCGGTCCTCGAGTACACCGGGATGAAGTCACGTGACCTGCCCGACAAGGTGTTCACCAAGGACTATCTCAAGAAGCTCGAGTGACTGCCCGACAGCCCGCCAGCAGGCGGCCGAGCACCTGCCGCGCGGTTGCGATCGGCGTCGATCCAGCAGCGACGACGGGCGGGCTCGAAAGCCGCGATGCGATCCGCACGTCGTCTTCGTAGTACTATGCCAACTCTTCCACTGCCCGCCGGCAGGTGAGTGATTCAAGAGAGGCAGATGTTTCTTCCCAGCCTGACGGAACTGACGGTGAGCGAGGGCTACCGCCGCTATTTCACGGTGGTTCCGGCGCTGACCAGCGATCTGCGGACGCGAAACTACCGCCTGCGGCACCAGGTGTACTGCCGAGAGCTGGGCTTCGAGCCGGTCAGTCCCGATGATCTCGAACGCGACGAGTTCGATGCCCGCTCGATCCATTGCCTCGTCCAGTCCGTTGCCAGCGGACTGGATGTGGGTTGCGCCCGACTGGTACTGCTCGACCCGGAAGAGCCTGCAGGGCAGCTGCCTATGGAGATCGCCGGCGCGGGGACGATCGACCGTTCGCTCGTCTCCGCCATCGCGGGTGAGCGCAGCCGGGTCGCCGAGATATCACGCCTGGCGGTCATCGGCAGCTACCGTCGCCGGCAGGGCGAGCACGACAGACCGATCTCGATTTCGGAAGCGGATTTCGGGACCAGCGAACGTCCGCGGCAACCGTATCTGGCGCTGGCGATCTACCTCAGTCTGATCGCTCTCGCACGACAATACCGAGTCAGCGTCCTGCTGGTCCTCACCGAGCGCAAATTGGCAACCAACCTGGCGCGGCTCGGCGTCCGTCTGCAGCAGATTGGCCAGCCGATCGACCATCGGGGCATGCGCATTCCGTCGCTTCTCCTGGTGGAGGAGGTGATCGATGGCATGAGCGATCCGTTGCGCGCGCTTTTCGAGCTCATCTCCCTCGAGCTGTGCCAAGGCATCGAGGCCGCCGGAACGAGCGCCGTGCGCGCGAATCACCGTCCGCTGGAAGGTGCATCGGGAACACTGCGCATGCCGCCCCCTTGCGTCGCCGACATCGCTGCTGACGGCAGCGTACAGCCGCCGCTCGATGCATAGCCTGCCGGAGTCGATCCGACAAGCCGTGCAATCGGGGCGCGTACCCTCGCCACCGCAGATTCTGCTCCGGCTGCTGCAACTGGTCGATGATGACGGCACGACGATGACCGAGCTCGCCCGCCTGGTCGAACAGGATCCCGGTCTATGCACGCGTGTTCTGACGGCAGCCAACTCCTCGGCGGTCCGCCGCGGCAAGGAACTGCAGAGCATCGAGAGTTGCCTGATGGCCCTCGGTACGCGTCTCGTCCGTTCGATTGCCACCTGCCTGTCGGTGCGCAGCCTGTTTGAAGAGCGGGGATCCGGACCGGAAGTCGATCTCTCCGACTTCTGGACGCACTCGCTGCTGGTCGCCGAGATCTCGCGCGGGCTGGCGGTCGCCACCCGTTACCCTCGAGCCGACGAGGCCTACCTGGCCGGCCTGCTGCATGATGTCGGCCAACTAATCATGCTCTCGGCGCTGGGTGAACCCTACGCGAAAGTGCTTGCGGGCTGCGCTGGCGAGTCCTCACTGTCGGCGATGGAAATGGAACTGCTGGGCACCGATCACGGCGAGATCGGCACCTGGCTGGCTGACCAATGGCATCTGGATTCTTCCTTCGCCGACGGCATCCTGTTCCACCACCAGCCGCCGGAGCGGATTGTCGGTGCCGCACAGCTCGTCCAGGTCATCTGGCTGGCACATGCGCTGGCCGACTGTGACGATGTCCCGGAGACGGTGGCAGAGATCGCGCGGCAGATGTTCGACCACATCGGCGAGGGCGAACTCGCGGCCATCTGCGCCCAGGCTGCGCAACGCATGTCGATGGTGGCTGACGCCATCGGCATGCGTCCGCCAGCCAGCCGCGAGCGCGGCGCTCCCCATGGCCTGCCGCGAGTGCTCGGCAGTAGAAAATCCGCATCTGCCGATGCACAGACCGAACTCGCCAGCCTGATCGGCAACAAGGCACTTCTGCAACCGCTACAGGACGATCTGCTGGCACTCGACACGGATGCCGAGGTGTTTCTTGCCCTGCGCGAGGCAGCACGCATCCTTTTCGACCTCAGCCACCTCGCGTTCCTGCTCCACGATACCTCCGACGACAGGCTCAGCGGCCGGCAGGTCAGCGGACAGCCGGCGCTTTTCAGCCAGACGCGCCTGCTCTGCGAGCCTCACCGGAGCCTCGCCGCCGCCGCCGCCGTCAGCAATCAGGTCCGCTGTACTCACGCGGAGCGCTCGCCGACGCCTGCCTCGCTGCTCGACATGCAGTTTGCCCGCGCCCTGGACAGCAGCGGCGTGTTGTGCATCCCGATGACTGCGCACGGCACGGCGACGGGTGTGATGGTCGCCGGCCTGAGCCGCGAGCAGTATGCGGCGCTGTCGCGGCGCCTGCCCTGCCTGCTGAACTTTGGCCGCATCGCCGGTGGCAGTATCGAGAGCTGGCAACGGGCCAAACAGGTGCGCGCGCAGGCAGCCGAGGAGACCGCGGCGCGCCTCCTGCAGCAGACGCGGCGGATGGTGCATGAGGCGGGCAACCCGCTGACGATCATCAGGGGCTACCTGCGGATCCTCGACGGCAAGCTGCCGCCAGGCGCCGAGGTGCACCGGGAAATCGAGGTCCTGACGGAGGAGATCGAACGCGTCTCGAGCATCGTAAGGCGCATGAGCGAGATGCCCCGGATGCCGGCCGGCGACACGTCCTTCGACGTCGGCGACCTGCTGCGTGAAATGCTGCTGCTCTACCGGCAGCCGCTTTTCGCTGCCCGCGGCATCACCGTGCAAACGGCATTGCCCACCCAGGCCATGGACATCGCCTGTGATCGCGACAGTGTCAAGCAGATCGTGCTCAATGTCTGGAAGAACGCGTCGGAGGCGCTGGCCAGCGGGCAGGGGATCAGCATCTCGCTGACTGGCGACGTCCTGCATCAGGGGCGCCGCTACGTCGAGCTGCGCATCGAGGACAACGGACCCGGGATGAGCGAAGCGGCGATGCAGGCGATCTATCGCCCGGTCGCGGCACGCCTCGGCGAGCCGCGAGGAATCGGGCTGTCGATCGTCGGTTCGCTGGCACGGCGGCAGGGGATTCCCGTCACCTGCCGCAGCAAGCCGGGCAGTGGAACAGTGATTTCCTTCCTCTTGCCAGACCTGGATCCGTCCGATAATGTGCCGGGCCAGCCAGGCAGGGCGGCTCAGGAAAAGCATGCCTCGCCCGACACGCGTCAGGAGTAAGGATGAAAGCCATACCCAGCGTCGATTTCTCGCCCCAGCTCCCCGGACCCGGAGAGAGCGGCGGCGGCAGCCGCATCCTCATCGTCGATGACGAGGAGCGGATACGCGCTGCCTACCGCCAGCTGCTGGCCGCCGAGGACCGCCTGATCGACGATTGCGGCACCGGCAGCGAGGCGCAACGCCATCTCGAACGACGCGACGTCGACGTCCTCATCCTTGATCTCAATCTGCCCGACATCAGCGGCCTCGAAGTCATGCAGTGGATGGTGCAGCAGCACATCCCGACTGCGGTCGTGGTCTTCAGCGGCGACGAGTCGATCGACTCGGCAATTCGTGCCCTGCGTCACGGTGCCTGCGAGTTCATCCGCAAGCATGGTGACCCGCAGGAACTGATCGATACCGTCAACCGTGTCCTGCACAGACGGCGGATCGAGAGGGAGCACGCGCTGATGACGGTGCGACTCGAGCACTCCGAACGCCTGCACCGATTCCTGGTCGACCACTCGCCGGACTTCATCTACACCCTCGACCGGAATGGTTGCTTCATCTTCGTCAATGGCCGCGTGCAGGCCTTGCTTGGCTACTCGCGAGAGGAGCTCATTGGCCAGCACTACTCGCTGATCGTTCACCCTGATGATCTGGAGCATGCCCGCTTCGCCTTCAACGAACGTCGCATCGGCGACCGTGCGAGCACCAACGTCGAGATTCGCCTGCAGAGCAAGACGCAAGGGGTTCGTCATTTCGAGAACCGGACGATCGTCGCCATCCTCAGCTCGCAGGGCCTCTACGCCGCTGCCGACGGTCCGGCGAACCTCCACTTCATGGGTACTTCCGGCGTTGCGCGCGATATCACCGAGCGCAAGAAGGCCGAGGAGACGATCAGCTTCCAGGCCTTTCACGACATCCTGACCGGGCTGCCCAACCGCATCCTGTTCAAGGACCGCCTTGGCGTCGCACTCAAGCAGGCGCGCAGAAAGGACCGGCGAGTGGGTGTCATGTTCATCGACATCGATCGCTTCAAGCTGGTCAACGACACCTATGGTCATCAGGAAGGTGACGAACTACTGAAGTCCTTTGCCCGCCGCGCTGCCAGTTGCCTGCGTTCGGGAGACACGCTGGCGCGCCAGGGTGGTGACGAGTTCACGGTCATGCTGCCCGAGCTCGGCAGCGGCGATGATGCCGCCGTGATCGCCGCCAAGATGCTCGCGGAACTCAGGCGGCCCTTCAGGATTGCGGGCATCGACTTTCTCGCCACCGTCAGTATCGGCATCGCGCTTTACCCGGACGACGGCGAAACGCCCGAGACACTGCTGCGCAATGCCGATATCGCGATGTACCAGATCAAGGGGCGCGGCAAGAACGGCTACCTGCAGTACGACCAGAGCATGCAGGATGGCCGCAGCAGGCGCCTGACGCTCGAGTCCGACCTGCGCACCGCGCTCGCCACGGGCGATCAGTTCGAGCTGTACTACCAGCCGCAGATCAGGGTCAGCGAGCGCCGGACGGTCGCCGTCGAGGCGCTGGTCCGCTGGCGCCATCCGGAGCTCGGGCTGATGACTCCAGACTCGTTGATACCGCTGGCCGAAGAGACGGGCATGATCGCCGCGCTCGGCGAGTGGGTACGGCGAGCCGCGCTGCGGCAACTCGCGGAATGGCACCAGCGCGGGCTGCACGGCCTGCGATTGACGCTCAACCTGGCAGCAAAGGAGTTCGAGGATCAGGATCTGCCTGATCGACTCGATCGGGATCTGAGAGCAAACGCCGTCGACGCTGAGCTGATCGACCTCGACATCAGCGAGACCCTGCTGTTGCAGGACGCTGAACGACACATCGACCTCGTGCAACAACTGCGCAAGCTCGGCTGCCGCATCACGATCGATGATTTTGGCACCCGTCACTCGTCGCTCAACCTCCTCCGGCGCTTTCCGGTCGACAGCATCAAGATCGATCAGTCGTTCCTGCGCGAGCTTGTCCCGCACAACCCGAATGCGACCGCCATCGTGCACGCTCTCTGCTGCATCGCTCGCAGCTTCGGCCTGCGCACCCTCGCCGAGGGAGTCGAGAGCGAGGCGCAGGTGCGACTACTGGGGGAACTCGGCTGCGCGGACATGCAGGGCCACCTCTTCAGTCAACCGCTGCCCGCGTCGGGCGTCGAAGCTTTTCTCCGCGACGGAACCTTCGCGGCCGGCCAGACCCGGTGGCTGCAGTGATCCAGGTCGTGCCGCGACGCCGATGCTGCAGCTGATGCGCGGCGCCGCCACTTCGCATCGCCGTTGTAGCAGCGGACTGCCAGGCTCGGCAATCGCCCTCGCCATCATCCTCATCTGCGGGGGCAGTGACGCAGCGGCGGCCGATGAGCTCACGTGGTTTGCCAGCGCCGGCCCGATGCCGGCAGCTCATCGGGCAGCGGAAATCCTGACGCAGGCCAGCGCCGAAGGGCTCTTTCCCCAGGACTACGACATCGACTGGCTGCGCACGGCCCTCGGCGACGGCTCGTCAGGAGTGGACGCCGATGCGACGGCCCTCGCGAATCGCCGTCTGCACCGCGCAGTGCGGCGGTACCTGAACGACCTGCACGCAGGGCGGATCGATCCGCAGCAGTTCGGCATGCGCTACGAGCCGGCACAGCGCAGCGATCTCGATACGAACTCGCCGCTCCCTTCCGCCCTTGCCGAAGACCAACTGGCCGAAGCCGTACGCAGCTCCGCTCCAGTCTGGCCGCAATACGATGCGTTGCGGCAGGTGCTGGCCCGCTACCGGCAACTGGCGGACGATCCCGCCTGGCAAGAGAGCCTGCCACCGATTCCCGGTGGCAGGCTCAACCCCGGACAGCAGTACGCCGGCCTCGCGCTGCTGCAGCGACGACTGCTCCTGCTTGGTGACCTGAAGCTCGCCGGCAACAAGGTCCCCGACCGCTACCAGGGCACGCTCGTCGAAGCGGTCAAGTCGTTCCAGGCGCGGCACTCGATCGCGCCGGATGGCGTGATCGGCAAGGAGAGCTTCGAGCAGCTCAACGTCGACCCGGCAGCCCGGGTCCGCCAGATCGGCCTGGCCATGGAGCGACTACGCTGGACGCCCCTGCCGCTCGCGCCGCGAGCGATCGTCGTCAACGTGCCAGAGTTCATGCTGCATGGTCACGAAATGCCTGCCGGTACGAGCGAGAGCCGGCTGGCGATGAAGGTCATCGTCGGTACGGCCGGCAAGACACCCACTCCCCTCTTCGCTGCCGACATGCGCTTCATCGAGTTCAGCCCGTACTGGAATGTCCCGCCGTCGATCGCCCGCAGCGAAACCTTGCCCCGGCTGCGTCGCGACCCGGGTTATTTCGACCGCCAGGGATTCGAATTGGTCGGCAATGATGGCCGCGTCGTCGGCGGTCTTTCGGAAGCCGGGATCGAAGCCGTGCAGGCGGGCAAGATGCGCATTCGCCAGCGACCTGGAGCAAGCAACGCGTTGGGCAGCATCAAGTTCGTCTTTCCCAACAGGGACAATATCTATCTGCACCACACACCGACGCCGCAACTCTTCAAGCGGCTGCGCCGGGACTTCAGCCACGGCTGCATCCGCGTCGAGGAGCCGCTGCAACTGGCGAAGTTCGTTCTCGCGGATGCGCCGGAGTGGAGCGAGGCACGCATCTCGGAGGCCATGCGCCGCGGCAGGTCGGCGACTCTTCGCCTCGACGAACCGCTGCCGGTGATCATCGTGTACAGCACGACGGTCGTCCGCAATGGCAGCGTGCATTTCCTGCCGGACATCTACGGTCTCGACGCCCCCCTGGAGGAGGCGCTGCGGCAGCGCTCGCGCACGCTCCGGGCTTCCCATGCAGGAGAAATTCCTGCAGAATCGCAGGCTTCTCGTTGACATGGAGAAGAGATGTCGAAGCTGTACGACTCGCGACGGCGCTTTTTCGGCCATGCCGCCCGCTTGCTGGCGGCCGGAGTGGTGCTCCCCCTGACCAGACCAGCCCTGGCATCGCTGCCGAATGCGCGCCAGCTCGCGTTCGAGCACACCCATACCGGAGAGCGCCTGTCGGTGGTTTTTTCGCTCGGCGACCACTACCTTGCCGAATCGCTCAAGCGGCTGAATGTCTTTCTACGGGACCATTATTCGGGTGAGGTAGGCAACATCGACCCGCAGCTGTTCGACCTGCTGTACGGAATCAAGCAGGAACTCGCCTGCGAGACCGCCTTCCAGGTGATCTCCGGCTACCGCTGCCCGCAGACCAACAGCAGACTGCGCAAGAGCCGTGGCGGAGGGGTCGCCCGGCAGAGCCTGCACATCGAAGGCAAGGCGATCGACATCCGCCTCGCCGGCGTGCCTTTGAGCGACCTGCGTGACGCCGCGCTCGCACAGTCTCGTGGCGGGGTCGGTTACTACGCCAGTTCGGACTTCGTGCACGTCGATACCGGCCGCGTACGCGCCTGGTAGTTCGGCCAGCGCAATGGCGCACGCTGCGCGCGCTCAGCCTGCCGGATGGCGCTCGAAGAGGGCGATCGATTCGACGTGTGAGGTGTGCGGGAACATGTTGACCACGCCGGCCCCGCGCAAACGGTAAGCCTTCTGCGTGACGAGGATCGCGGCGTCGCGGGCCAGTGTCGCTGGACTGCAGGAGACGTAGACGATGCGTCGTGGCCCGTCGACCGGAAGCGACTTGACCAGCTCGACGGCGCCTTCGCGCGGAGGGTCGATCAACATCCGGTCGAAATGCCCGAGTGCCGCCAGCGACTGCGGTGTCATCTCGAAGAGGTTGGCAACACGGTATCCGACCAGCGCAGCGAGATCATTCGCGGCTGCGTTTTCGGTTGCCCGGTGGACGAGATCGGAACTTCCTTCGACGCCGACGACGCGGGCGCCGGAGCGGGCGATCGGCAGGCTGAAGTTGCCGAGGCCGCAGAACATGTCGGCGATGCGCTCACCGGACCGTGGCGCGAGGAGAGCCAGCGCGCGTCGCACCAGAACACGGTTGATGGCATGGTTGACCTGGGTGAATTCGGTCGGCGAGAACGGATGCTCGACGGCGAAGTCGGGCAACAGATAAGACGGCTGCTCGCCCGCAGGCGGATGAAAGCGGTAGGCTGTCGCTGGTCCCTGCGGCTGCAGGTAGAAGACGATCCGGTGGCGATCCGCAAATTCCCGCAGCCGTTCCGCGTCGGCTGGCGTCGGCGGCTCGAGAACCCGCAGGACGAGAGCAGTGATGCGCTCGCCCACGGCCACTTCGATCTGCGGCAGGCGCTCGCGGATCGACAGGCCGCCAATCAGTTCACGCAGGGGCAGCAGGAGCGCCGACAGATGGGCCGGCAGGATCGCGCATTGCCGCATGTCGGCCACGTAACTGCTTTTTCGCTCGTGAAAGCCGACCAGGATGCCACCCTTCTTGGCGACAAAACGCACCGACAGGCGAGCGCGACGGCGATAACCCCAAGGCCAACCATGGATCGGCGCGTAAAGCTCCTCTGCCCTCACCCTGCCGATGTGCCACAGGTTGTCCTCAAGCAGCCGCTGCTTCGCCGCCACCTGTGCCGCGGGCTCGAGATGCTGCATGCTGCAGCCGCCGCAGACACCGAAGTGTGGACAGCGCGGTGGCACACGGTCGCTGGACGGCTGCAGCAGCGTCACCGTGCGCGCCAGTTCGTAGGCGGGCTTGCGGCGATAACTGGCGTACTCGACGAGCTCGCCCGGCAGGGCTCCTTCGACAAAGACCGTCTTGCCCTCGAGTCGCGTCACGCCACGCGCCTCGTGATCGAGTGATTCGATGATTCCGGTTGGCATCGATGACTTCCGCAGCAATGGGGGTGCGCGATTCTATCGCGAAGCGCTGCTGCGTGGCCCCCGGGGAAGAACGTGCGACGTCGGCGCCGGCCCCCTGGCGACGGCGGCCCGCTACCGGGAACAGGAAGCGGGCTGCTGCTCCCGCTTGACTCCCGGGAGCTTTTGCCGCAGCCTTCGGCATCGACACCACGGGCGAAGGGAAGGGAAACGCGAGCGATGAGCAGCAGGCTGATCACGACCTGGAGCGAGTATGACCACGCGGTACAGGAGCTCCTCGATCTGTCCCCGACCAGGCTGGACATCTTCGACGAGGATCTGGCAGCGCTGAAGCTCGAGACCGCGCCGCGGGTGGCCGCCCTGCGCGCTCTGCTCGTCGCCGCCAGTCACCACCGGCAACTGCGCATCGTCGTTCGCAAACGTGAGTTCGTCTGCCAGTACAGCCCGCACCTGATGAACCTGTTGCAGCTTTACGCGCCGTTATTGACGATCATTCACGCGCCGCCGCACCTGGACAGACTTGACGATTGCCTGATGATCGCCGACGACCGGCACACTCTCGTCCGCTTTCATCGCGAGCAGCCGCGTGCCAGGTTGATCGTCGATGACGCCAGCGAGTGCGCCCCATATTCCCAGCGCTTCGCTGAGGTCCTTGGAGAGGGGGGAGATGCGCTCGGATCGACGACGCTCGGACTCTAGCGCCGTCACGATCGTTGCCGAACGGCGCTGGCGTTCGCCACCGAACCATCACGGCTGGCAACGCCGGCACTTTCCCTTCGACGAAAGCAACACAGCTTGACTCGCTCGCAAGCCAACCTCGTCCTGCTCAGCGTGGCCCTGATCTGGGGCCTGGCCTTCGTTGCCCAGGCGGAGGGGATGGCTGGAGTGGGGCCGCTGACCTTCACCGGCATCCGTTTCCTGCTCGGCGCGGTGATCGTGCTGCCGCTGGCCTGGCGCGAGTGGCAGCAACGGTCGCCGCATCGCATGCCAGCCCGTGCCGGGGACGTTTTCGGCGTCGGCGCCCTGGGCGTGCTGCTGATGCTCGGCGCAGCGCTGCAACAGATCGGCATCACCGGCACGACGGTGACCAACGCCGGCTTCCTGACGGCACTCTACGTACCGCTGGTACCGCTGCTGGCCTCGCTTCTGCTGCGCACCCGGCCGCACTGGTCGGTCTGGCCGACGTCGCTCGGCTGCCTCGGCGGCACTTGGCTGCTGGCTGGCGCGCAGGGGCTGGCGCCGGCCGCCGGCGACCTGTGGGTCGTCGGCAGCAGCCTGTTCTGGGCGCTGCACGTCCTCTTCGTCGGCCGCATTGCAGAGCGCATCGCTGCGCCGTTCCTCATCGCCTGCGGACAGTTCCTTGTCTGCGGCATCGGCAGCCTGCTCTGGGGAACACTGACCGAGACCATCACCCTGGACGGGATTCGCCAGGCCCTGCTGCCGATCGGCTATGCCGGGATCGTCTCCGTGGCCATCGGCTTCACGGCACAGGTGATCGGGCAGCGCTACGCGCAGCCGTCGGATGCGGCGATCATGCTCTCTGCCGAAACCGTCTTCGCCGCGCTCTTTGGCTACCTGCTGATGGGCGAACGGCTGCATGCAGCCGGAATCGTCGGTTGCGCGCTGATCCTCGCCTGCATCATCATCGTCCAGATTGCGCCACTGCACGCGGCCCGCCACCGCGCGCGCGCAGGATGAGCCTCGCGCTCCCTTCGGCGAGGCTGTGCCTGGCCGCTACGGCGGCAACGATCCAGACGACCGACTCGGGGCGGTGGCAACGCACCCCACTTCCATGCGCCCAGAACGGCTACAGGCGGCGAAAACGGCCAACCGCGGACTGTGCCGGCTCCGCGAGCAACCATCCCGCCGCAGAGTTCCTCACTTGACCCGCTGCAGTCGCGCGCGACCACCCGCGGGCGGCGGTTCCGGCGGCTCCGCCGGATCCAGTTCGACCGTTGCCTCAGGCGCTGCGATGCTTTCCGGCTCGAAAGCCATGCCGGCACCATTCTCGCGTGCATAGATCGCCGAAACACTTCCCATCGGCACCCAGATGTCTCGGGCAACACCGGAGAAACGCGCCTGAAAGCTGATGCCGCCATTGGCGATCTCGAGTTGCGCCGTCGCCTCGTAACCGACATTGAGCACGATCTGGCCGTCGCGGACATGCTCCCGCGGAACGCGCGTGCTGGCGTCCACCGCGACGGCGAGGTAGGGAGTGAAGCCGTTGTCGCAACACCATTGGTGAATGGCGCGGATCAGATAGGGTTTGGTGGAGGGCAGGTTGGCGTTCATCTTCCAGCGAGCTCAGTCATGACGTGCAGGGCAACCGGCGAGCGTCGGCGGCCTTGGCAGCAGTACCACTCTCAGCGGCGCATGGCCTTTTCCGATGGCGTCAGGGCATCGATGAAGCCTTGACGGCTGAAAATGCGCTCACCGTACTTCATCAGGGGTGCCGCGGCTTTCGACAGCTCGATCCCGTAATGGTCGAGCCGCCAGAGAAGCGGGGCAATGGCGACATCGAGCATCGAAAACTCCTCGCCAAGCATGTGCTTCTGCTTGACGAAGACCGGCGCCATCTCCGTGAGTCGATCGCGGATCTGGGCGCGGGAGCGGTCGGCCGCCTTGCTGTTCTTTTCCAGCGCCTCGATGTAGGAGAAAACCTCGCGTTCCATGGTGATCAGCAGCTGACGCGCGCGCGCGCGCATGATCGGATCGGCCGGCATCAGCTGCGGATGCGGGAAGCGCTCGTCGATGTACTCGTTGATGATGTTCGGCTCGTACAGGATGAGATCCCGTTCGACCAGCACGGGGACGCGCCCGTAGGGATTGATGATGGCGATGTCCTCCGGTTTGGCGAACAGGTCGACATCGATCACCTGGAAATCCATGCCCTTTTCGTAGAGAACGATTCGGCAGCGGTGACTGAACGGGCAGGTGGTCCCGGAATAGAGATTCATCATGATCAATACCTCAAAAGCGAATCGGCATCGCAACGGCAGCGGACGTTCCCCACGCCCTCGCCGGCGATGCCGCGGCCCGATGACCCGGCTCTTCTTCTTGGCTTACTTGACGTCTTTCCAGTAAGCTTTCTTCAATGCGTAGGCAAAACCGAAGAACACCACGAGAAAGGCGAGGACGCCAAGACCCAGGTTCTGGCGGAAACCTGCATGCGGCTCGGCAAGCCAGACCATGAAACCGACGAGGTCCCCGATGAGCTTGTCGTACTCGGCCGCAGACAGGCTGCCAGGCACCAGCAGCTCGAGCTTGTGATCCTTGTTCAGCCCCTGCACACCCTGCAGCTGCCAGAGTACGTGCGGCATGCCGACGTTCTCGAAGACGACGTTGT
>ERZ761603.958-NODE-958-length-22670-cov-41.237099_pt1 | contig 22670 bp, 23 predicted proteins | sample MGYA00511879_ERZ761603 | MGnify/ENA primary metagenome ERZ761603 (study PRJEB28899, sample SAMN02850040) | bioreactor sludge metagenome | biome: EBPR Sludge; feature: EBPR Bioreactor; material: flocular biomat | place: Australia: Thorneside Wastwater Treatment... | reverse complement strand
ATATCCCGATGGAATCCCTTGGGGGCTTTTACAGAAAAGAAGTTGCGCTGCCTCGCGGCCGGCCAATATTAATCACCCGGTTCTCGGCTTTGCGCGTCCGCAAACCAACAGATCCGCTATATGCTACAGCTAAAGATCCTGCAGGAGGCCCCCCAGAATGCAATCCCCTATCCCTTGCTGGTTCACAGTACCAGCAGCAAAGGTAGCGTCATGAGCAGTTCGCCCCCGTCGCCTTTCGACCACAGTTCCGATCCGCACTTCCTTTCGTACTACGCTGAGGCTAGTCTTTCCGAGGTGACGCGGGGACGGTTCGAGCGCGTGCGTGACGCTGCACTCGCACTGCTTGCGGAGCATGGTGCCGCTGGGCAGCCTCTGGTTATCCTGGACATAGGCTGCGGAGCGGGAGCCCAGGCGCTCCTTTGGGCGGAGCTTGGCCACCGCGTCTGTGGCCTTGACGTGAACGAGCCACTCATCACTCTGGGCCGCGAACGCGCCCGCGAGAAGGGATTGGTGATCGACTTCCGGATCGGGACAGCGACGCAGCTTCCGTTCGAGAAGGAAAGCGCTGACGTGGTCCTCTTGCCGGAGTTGCTCGAGCACGTTGCCGAATGGGAGGCTTGTTTGTCAGAAGCCGTTCGCGTACTGCGACCTGGCGGTCTTCTCTATCTCAGCACAACCAACAAACTGTGCCCGAAGCAGCAGGAGTTCACCTTACCGGCCTACTCGTGGTACCCACCACCGGTCAAGCGCTGGTGCGTGCGCAAGTCGCTGACAACCCATCCGCAGTGGGCAAACTATGCACGTTACCCGGCAGTCAACTGGTTTTCTTACTATGAGTTGCGCGACTGGCTCAAGAGGCGGGGCATGAATCCGCTTGACCGCTTCGACATACTGTCCAGGAAGCCGTTACCGGCAACTGCCCGCCTTTTGGTCAAGGCCCTACGGGCTATCCCGCCCCTTCGTTTCATGGCACACGTCGCGACGCCTGATTCGACGGTCTGGGCCTTCAAGGACAACCGGTCGTGAGGGCAACAGATCGAACTGCCCCTGCGCGCTAACGGCTAGCGTCCTTGAGCAAGAAACAGGCCCGAATGTTGGATGACGAGACATCCCTTTGGCCCGCACAACCGTCCCACATGTGCTTGCTGTCGCCAGCAGCAGTGCGCTGGAGATCGCCGATCTGCAGACCGCGTTCGCAAGATGCTGGCGGACGGATGCGGCAGGCTGTTCGAGGCCACCCTGGAGGCGAGCCCTGTCTTCCGACTTTGTCTTCCAGCCCGGCGGGAGCGCCTACTGCTGGTACGGTGGCTCACCCTCCCGCGGCATGGCGTTGGGCAGTTCGCACTACCTGATGTCGGAAATACCCTCCCGCTTGCAGAGCGACGGCCTGCGCGCCATCAACCTTGACCAGGCCCGTTTCAAGGAAGACTTCGGCGCACGCCTCGCGCATGTCGAGCGCCTCCTGGTGAAACAGGATCGGGGACCAAAATGACGCGCAACATGATCAGGACGTGCTTTCCCCCTACCGCTGACGCACCGCGCTGAGCCGAGAGGCCGGCGCGCACGCCGGCGGCGTTGCATGTCCTCGGACATGATGGTCGCCACGCCTGAGTTTGCGGGCAAGCAGCGCGAACCGCCTGAAAAGTGTCGACTTTTTTTACACCACAGGCGCTCCGTTCCAGGCCACACCAGGCAAGCAGTTGAAAATAATCCACAAAATCACTCTGGCATGGTTCATGCTTGGTAGATGCACAGTGGCTCGCTTCTTGGCAAGTCACGCGTTAAAACTACACACCTTCCATTGAAGCGAAAAGGAAACCATAATGAAAAAATACCTTCTGGCTGCTGCTGTCGTATCTGCTCTGGGCATCGGTTCCGCCAGTGCCGCGTCGGTCAGCTATGACTTCACTTTTCCGCTCAGCGTCACCGAGATCGACAACACCGGAACGCTCGGCTTGTTCGACTCGACCCTGGGGACGCTGACCCAAGCCACCCTCGAGGTGACCGGCGCCGCCCGCTTCCTCTACACGGGGACGAACCAGGCGGTGCAAAATCAAAGCGCCATACTGACCTCCTCCACGACCATCTTCTGGGACAGCTCGATCAACGCCCTGGACGCGCTCCTGGCCGCCATCGGTCTGTCCGATACCTCGGGCGTGCAGACCTACGCCCCCGGCGAGACCAAGAGCTTCGGGCCGGTTTCGGGCAGCATTACGGATACCGACCTGATCCTCAACGCAGCGACACTCAACCTGCTGCAGGCGGCCGGTGGCGGCACCTTCACCCTGAATTGCCAGTCCTTGTCGGGCTTCCAGGTTCAGGGCGGTGGCGGCAACATCGACACCACGCAGGACACGCAGGCAGGCTGTGGTGCGAAAATCACTTACGAGTACAACACCAACCAAACCCCCGAGCCGGCTTCGATGCTGCTGGTCGGTCTGGGCCTTCTCGGTCTGGGCGCCGCTCGTCGCCGCCAGGCCTGATTCGCCGCGCCAAGCGATCGTCACCAGGAAGACCGCCCTTCGGGGCGGTTTTTCTTTAACCGCTCATGATTTGTGCTACCGACCGGCAACCCGTCGTTGCCGCCCCCTGGTCCTGGCCGGAAGCTGAAGCACAAGTTTCGATCGCATGCCATCCGCCGTACTCCTTGCCGCAGTGCCGACCAGCAGTTACAATCCGCGGCTCGCTTCGCCAAGCGAATAAGCACCTTCATCAACCGGGCGTTGGCTCTATCAAACCGGGGCTGCGCCGCTTACCACGAAAGAGAGTTTGACATGGCGATAGATGTTGCGCAAAAAGCGCAGATCATGACCGATTACCAGCGTGCGGCCGGCGACACCGGATCGTCCGAAGTCCAGGTGGCCCTGCTGACCGCACGCATCAATGACCTGACCGGTCACTTCAAGGAACACAAGAAGGACAACCACTCGCGTCGTGGTCTGCTGCGCATGGTCAGTCGTCGTCGCAAGTTGCTGGACTATCTGAAGCGCACCAACGTTGATTCGTACCGTAACCTGATTCAGCGTCTCGGCCTGCGCAAGTAGGCCTGCTCACCGATCCGCTTGGCGGTCGGCAAATGCAGGCGAATCGAAAAGCCGTCAGCGGCCAGCCCATGCGGGCTGCGCCGCCGTTTCTGTTGCCACGGCTTGGTTGGCAAACGGGCGCGTCGGTTGAATTGTCTGCCGGAGTCGTGGGCAGGCACGTGCCAGACTATTGAGAAAGGGAACAATGTTTAATATCGTCAAGAAAACCTTCGCCTACGGTGCCCAGCAGGTAAGCCTGGAAACCGGTGAGATCGCCCGCCAGGCCGGTGGCGCCGTAATGGTCTCGATGGATGACACCGTGGTGCTGGTCAGTGTGGTCGGCAATCGCACGGCCAGACCGGGCCAGGACTTCTTTCCGCTGACCGTCGATTACATCGAAAAAACCTACGCCGCAGGAAGAATTCCCGGTGGTTTCTTCAAGCGCGAGGGTCGCCCATCGGAAAAGGAGACGCTGACCTCTCGACTCATTGACCGTCCCCTGCGCCCCCTTTTCCCCGAGGGCTTCTACCACGAGGTCCAGATCGTGGCGATGGTGATGTCGCTCAATCCGGAGATCGATCCCGACATTCCGGCAATGATCGGCGCCTCGGCAGCGCTGGCGATCTCCGGCATCCCGTTCGACGGCCCGATTGGCGCCGCCCGCGTCGGCTACATCGATGGTCAGTATGTGCTCAACCCGGGCAACAGCCAGCTCGCCGCGAGCCGGCTCAACCTGGTCGTCGCCGGGACGCAGGCAGCCGTCCTGATGGTCGAATCGGAGGCCATGGAGCTGTCCGAGGAGGTCATGCTCGGCGCCGTCGTTTACGGCCATCAGCAGATGCAGGTAGCGATCGATGCGATCAACGAACTGGCGGATGAGGCCGGCAAACCGGAGTGGGACTGGACGCCGGCCGCCAGAAACGAGGCCGTACATAGCAAGCTCAATCGACTTGTCGAAGCGGAACTCGAAGAAGCCTATCGGATTACCAGCAAGCAGTTGCGCACACAGCGGATCAAGGAGATCACCGCCTACGCCGTGGAGACCCTGACCGCCGACGACGACGCACCGGACGCCAATGCGGTGCGCAACATGGTCGACGAAGCGGAAGCGCGGATCGTCCGCGGCCGCATTCTCGCCGGGGAACCGAGGATCGACGGCCGCGATACGCGCACGGTCCGACCGATTGCCATCCGCTCGGGCGTCCTGCCGCGCGCCCACGGCTCCGCCTTGTTCACGCGCGGCGAAACGCAGGCCATCGTCGTCGCCACCCTCGGTACCGGGCGCGACGAGCAGATCATCGACGCGCTCTCCGGCGAATACCGGGAGCGCTTCATGCTGCACTACAACTTCCCGCCCTACGCCACTGGTGAATGCGGCCGCGTCGGCACACCGAAGCGGCGCGAAATCGGCCACGGTCGCCTGGCCAAGCGCGCCCTGCTCGGCGTCCTGCCGTCGACCGAGAACTTCTCGTACACCATCCGCGTGGTTTCCGAGATCACCGAGTCCAACGGCTCCAGCTCGATGGCTACCGTCTGCGGTGCCTCGCTGGCGCTGATGGACGCCGGCGTGCCGCTCAAGGCCCATGTCGCCGGAATCGCCATGGGTCTGATCAAGGAAGGCAACCGCTTCGCCGTGCTGACCGACATCCTGGGTGACGAGGATCACCTCGGCGACATGGACTTCAAGGTGGCCGGCACTGAAGCGGGCGTCACCGCGCTGCAGATGGACATCAAGATCCAGGGGATCACCAAGGAGATCATGCAGGTCGCTCTGGCGCAGGCCGGTGAAGCGCGCCTGCACATCCTCCAGCAGATGCAGAACTCGATGTCCGGACACCGCGAGGAGGTTTCGAGCTACGCACCCCGCCTTTACACCATGAAGATCAATCCCGAGAAAATTCGCGACGTGATCGGCAAGGGGGGCGCCGTGATCCGTGCGATCACCGAGGAAACGGGGACGACGATCGACATCAAGGACGATGGGACGATTACCATCGCCTCGGTCAGCGGCGAAGCTGCCGATGCCGCCAAGGCGCGCATCGAATCGATCACGGCGGATGTCGAAGTCGGCAAGGTTTACGAGGGAACCGTCCTCAAGCTGCTCGATTTCGGGGCCATCGTCAGCATCCTGCCCGGGCGCGACGGCCTCCTGCACATCTCGCAGATCGCCAACGAACGCGTCAACGCCGTGGCCGACTATCTCAAGGAAGGCCAGAAGGTGCGTGTCAAGGTGCTTGAAGCCGACGAAAAAGGCCGCGTCCGCCTGTCGATGAAAGCACTGACCGCTGAAGAAGGGGGCGCTGGCGCCGCTCCAGCGCCCAGGACTTAGTCGACCACTCGCTGCCGCTGCGCCGGCACACGCAAAAGAGGACGCCGCGGCGTCCTCTTTTTTCCCCTGGTTTGCCGACGCTTGCCTACTTGGCAATCTGCTTCTCGCGCACCTCTTCGAGCGTCTTGCAGTCGATGCACAGTGTTGCCGTCGGGCGGGCTTCCAGACGCTTGATGCCGATCTCCACGCCGCACGCCGCACAGTAACCGTAGTCGCCACTGTCGATACGCGCGATCGTCTCCTCGATTTTCTTGATCAGCTTGCGCTCACGATCGCGGTTACGCAACTCGATGGCGATGTCGGTCTCCTGGCTCGCACGATCATTGGGATCGGCGAAAACGGTTGCCTCATCCTTCATGGTGTGCACCGTCCGTTCGATGTCTTCCACCAGCTGCAGCTTGAGCGCTTCGAGGATGCCACGAAAATGCGCCAGCTGAGCGCTGTTCATGAACTCCTCGCCCGGTTGCGGTACGTAGGGAGTGAAATGCTTGTAGAGCAATTCTTCAGCCATGTTCGAAGACCCTGTTTCGCTGTTGGAAAAAAGCCGATTAAATATCAGAAACAGCACAGTCTTGCAAGCAGACCGCTGTGCTCGCGGACTACCGGCGAAGCGCCGAGCGGTCGTGCGGACACCGACCGGCTATGGCGCTGCGCCGTCCGCTCTGCCGCGCCGCTGACTTGCGACTTGCCTGTCCATCACGGCGCAATCCACTGCAGGCCACCGTGACCAAAGGCCCAGGAGGCCACCTGATACCAACTGACGGCATCGTTCTCCAATTCCGGCTCATCCGGCAGCTTCTCCACCGAACCGTCATCGAAATCCGGCCGATAGACACTTCGGCCACGCCGCGCATTGAGCTTGACCAGGCGGTCGCCACGCAGGAAACCGAGGTCCTGATAGGTGCTGATGAAAGCACGCTCGCGCCCGGGCTCGAGGTCGAACATGTCATAGCCCAGGAAGCGGCTCTTGTAACTGAAGTTCAGCAAGCCGAGCAAGGTCGGAGCGAGATCGATCTGACTGGTCAATCGGTCGAATTCGGCTGGTTTGATGTGCTTGGGGGCGTAGAACAACGCCGGAATCTGATAGCGGTTCACCGGGAGATCCGATTTCCCCGCCGAAGAAGCGCAGTGGTCTGCGACGATCACGAAAACAGTGTCGGCAAACCATGGCTTGCCCGTCGCACGCGCGATAAGGTCGCCGATTGCCCAGTCGGTGTACTTCACACCGCCCTTGCGGCCACTCTTCGAGGGAATGTCGATTCGTCCCTCCGGGTAGGTGAAAGGCCGGTGGTTGGAGGTGGTCATTACCTGCATGAACGACGGTCTGCCCGCCGCGTGCGCCTTGTCGGCCTCGAGCAGTGCCTGGGTGAATAAATCTTCGTCCGCCACGCCCCAGATGGTTTCATGATGAATGCGCTCGGCGGGGATGGCGACGCGGTCGACCACCTGGTAGCCATTGCCGGCAAAGAAATCGTTCATGTTGTCGAAGTAGCCGTAACCCCCATAAAGGAAACGCACCTCGTAGCCCTTCGACTTGAACACCTCCCCCAAGGAAAAGAGGTTCGCGTTGTTCGGACGCTTGACGATCGACTGGCCCGGGGTTGGTGGCACCGACAGGGACAAGGCCTCCAGGCCGCGCACCGTACGCGTTCCGGTCGCGTAGAGGTTGGTAAACAACAATCCCTGCCGGGACAGCGCATCCAGGCGCGGCGTGACCCCGCTGCTGTTGCCGAAACGGGTCAGGAAATCGGACGACAGGCTCTCGACCATGATCATGATCACGTTGAGGCGCTTCTCGGCTCCCGGATAGCTGACAATTCGCGTCAGGTCGCGTGGATCGTCGCTGGCCAACCGTGCGTGCCGTGTCGGCAACTGCGCGCGCAGTCGTGCGAGAGCCTGATCGAGGGGCAGGGCGTAGTAGAAGGAGGCGTAATCGAGTTCGTTGTTGTAAGCGGCGGCGAAGAACTCGTAGACGCCATTGCCGGACAAGGCATTGACGTAGGGGTTGGAGGATTGCTCCTTGAGGCGAAAGTCGACCATCGAAAAGGCAAGAAAAGGCAGGGTCAGCAGCAACACCAGCCAGCCCGCCCGCCCGGTGTAATGCGATTCGACATGGTGCGACGCCCAGAGCCAGTGTCGGGCCAGCCAGGCCACGACCAGCGACAGCAGGGCCAGCCCGCCGAGAATCTGGCCAACCGGGTATGACTCCATGATGTTTCCCGTGACTTCTCGTGTAAACACCAGGTAATCGACCGCGATGAAGTTGTAACGGGAGCCGAATTCTTCCCAGAACGTCCACTCGGCCACCGCATTGAACAGCATGACGAAGATCCAGACCACCGTGCCAGCGAGCAGGAACCAGCGGAAAGGAGTCCAACGATAGAGACGATCCGGCACCAGGAAAAGGAACAAGACCAGCGGGATGAAGAAGTAGCTGGCAGCGACAAAGTCGAAAGCCAGCCCGAGGCCGAACACCTGCAGCAAGTTCTTCGCATTCGGATCGGCCGCATAGCCTGTCTTGACCAGCAGAGCGAGGCGGGTGAGCAAGGAAATGCAGAGAAAGAGGCCCAGCAACAGCCACAGGGGACCGTAGCGGTGGGAAAACAGGCGTGTCGCCCAGGAGGGTGGAGTCTGGTTCATGGCGGGTTTACAGGAAGGCGTTGGCTGCATGGCCTGACAGGCGTGCGGCGGCAATGGAAGGTCGGTCACCCGACCCTTGCCGCATTCTATCCGATTCCCCCGCGCGGCAAGCGCCTGGTCGCCGCTTGTCTGGTTTCAGTCGTTCATCCGAGACCGAACAGCCCGAGAAAAAAATCGCCACGCGCGGCGAACGACGCCTGACCCCGCACGTCCCAGATGAAGATCAGACCGAAAAAGGTCCACACCCCGAAAATCCTGAGCACTCGCCTGACACCTGCGGGTCGTGGCCCCTGACCGAGCCTGCCCTGTTCGCGCAACATGGAAACGTAGATGCCGATCGCCAGCAACAGGCAATAGAAGCTGCGTGAGTCGAGCGCGGCGAGAGCGGGCAGCAGCCTCCCCTCGGCGAGCGAAACAGCCCTTTGCAGAAGATGATAATAGAGGTTGCCGACGAATGCTGCCGCGAACACGGCGCACAACAGGCGCAGCTTCGGCCACCTGCGCAGCGCTTTGCCCAGCCTGGTGAAGGTCGGCAAAAAGAAGAAGTTGGCGAGCAGTTCCTTGAAGTAATAGTAGTAGCGATTCCAGAACTCGCTGATCGATTCGGCCAGCAGTGGCTTGTAAGTGTTCCGGAAGACGTTGAAGCCGAAGATGCGCAGCAGGCCGATGATGGCGTGGCCGCCGGCCGCATGGCGCAGCACCTGCTTGACCAGTTCGCAGTAAACGCTCATCCAGGCTGCCAAGAACGGCGCATCGCTTCCCTGTTTGACCAATTGTCCCAGTGCCGGGATGGCCGGTTTGTCGCCACCCACGAACCGGGTCAATGCATTGCCGTCTCCGTACACCAGACCCTCGAGGACGAACAGCACGGCGCCCCACAAGGTGCCGAGCAGGATCAACCGGATTCCCGACAGTTGCGAACGAAGCAGTTGCTCCGGCGTTCTGGCTTCGCAGCGCGACAGGTAGTCGAGACCCTTGCCATACGGCGTGTTGTTGCCGCCGTAGGCCGGCCACAAGTAGATCAGGTGATCGGTGAAACGGGTACCGGTCACGCGACCATACTGACCGGAAAACAACAGGTAACCGCAGCGCCAGAGCAGGAAGGGCGTCATTACCGCCACGCCGAAGAGCACCGTTCGCCATGCCCCCCCAACCGGCCCGACAACCGACAGCAGGCCAAGCATGCCCCAGTACAAGAGGTGCAGGCCGATCTGCGGGTGGCGACGAAGGATCGACGGCAGCGCCGCAAATCCGGCCGCCGCTCGGTAAACCAGCCAGAGAATCGCGAACAGCACCAGGATGACCGCAGCCAAGCTTCCCACATCGAAGACGACGGAGACTTCCCTGCTGCGCAGGGTGCTCGCCGAGCCGACCACCGCCGCCACCAACGAAGCGGTCGTCAGGATCATCCTGCGCCGGGGCGGTGTCAGCCACGCGAGCGGCCGGCTCAGACGAACCCGGCACCACTCAAGGACAGCCGGGTCGTCATGAAAATGTGCCCAGCGTCTGGTCTTGCTCAGCATTTCGGTCATCGGATTGGCAGGGTTCGCCGGGGTTATCGGCAGGCGCCGCTGCCGCTCGCTACCCGGGCTGCTGCGTGCCCCGGGGCACAGCCTCTTCGCTGCGCTTCACCAACGCCGGCAGAACGATTCTTGCCGACGCTGGCGAGTGCCCAGCAAGCAAGACGAGCGAAGATCATGGATCAGATGGAATAACATCAGGCCGGATTGCCGACCCCGCAGTTCCGGATTCGGCACCGGGTCCCGCATGGTCAAGGGTTACGGCTCAAATCAACACACCTCCGGCCATCGCGGGTCGAGCGGCGAGAGCGACCCTTCTCCTGCCGGAGACACCCGGCGGCGAAACAAACCACAGCGACGAGCCACCGATCATCCCGCCCACCCCACCACTTGCGTGCGGCAAGCCCCGAAGCGGTCAGGGCAGCGTCACACCCAGCGTCAGCATCAGCCCGGCCCCGCCGAAGAGGACCAGCTCGCTGCACACGCGGTGGTAACAGTAGCCGACCGCCGGGATGATCGCCGGCGCATAGCCGGAGCTGTTGAACGGGATCTTGTCCTGGTACTCGCCCTTGTAGCCATGCACCACGCCGGCGGCGAGCTTGACGTAAGCCTCCTGGACCGAGTCGAACGGTCGCCACAGCAGACCGCCGAAAACGAACTCCGACGACTGGCTGAAGGAGTTGTCGAAATACGACGCTCCGACCAACACCTGTCCCCCCAGCCAGCGCTGCGGCAACCGCCATTCGAAGTAGGCCAGCTTCTGCGTGTTGTCGTGTTCGTCGTCCGGATGGAAATGCACCGTGTACAGGCTGGTCTGCAGGTAGAAGCGATCGGTCCGCCAGGGTTCGGGCGCCTCCCAGACCGAGGCCACCGCCGGCGTCACCGCCGATCCGTCAGAAGCACCGGCCGACTGCGCCGACGCCGGGCCAGTCGCACAGGCGCATATAGCGGTGAGCAGCAAAGCCAATTTCCTTGGCGCACAGGTGCAGGAAGAAAGAGTGGACATGGCACCTCGAGCAAGAGAAGTGAAGGCTATCCGATAGCGAGGTGGCGAGTATATGGCCCCCGCTCCATTACGGTCAATCCGTGATTTCACCGCCACACCGCTGACAGGACAATCGACGTCCTGCTTGACCGACCGGCAGCGCTCCGACGCTGCCAGTGCGAAGTGCTAAGATTGATCCCTCAAGACCCTCCGCCAACCACCCTGGGAGACCCCGAATGAAGCTCGAAACCCTCGCCGTACACGCCGGATACAGTCCCGAACCGACGACCAAGGCGGTTGCCGTGCCGATTTACCAGACCACATCCTATTCCTTCGACAGCACGCAACACGGTGCCGACCTGTTCGACCTCAAGGTGGCCGGCAACATCTACACGCGCATCATGAACCCGACCCAGGATGTGCTCGAAAAGCGTGTCGCGGCGATGGAAGGCGGTATCGGCGGGCTGGCCCTCGCCTCGGGGCAGGCGGCCATCACCTACGCGATCATGACGATCGCCGAGGCCGGCGACAACATCGTCTCGGCATCCACCCTCTATGGCGGTACCTACAACCTCTTCGCCCACACCTTGCCGCAATACGGCATCGAAGTCCGCTTTGCCAGCCACGCCGATGCGGCGAGTTTCGAAAGACTGATCAACGGCAGGACCAAGGCGCTCTATTGTGAATCGGTCGGCAACCCGCTCGGCAACGTCACCGACTTCGAACCGCTCGCCGAGATCGCCCACCGGCATGGCGTACCGCTGATCGTCGACAACACGGTCCCCTCCCCTTACCTGTGCCGCCCCTTCGAACACGGTGCCGACATCGTCGTCCACTCGCTGACCAAGTACATCGGCGGTCACGGCAATTCGATCGGCGGCATGATCGTTGACAGCGGACGCTTTCCCTGGGCCGAGCATAAGCTCAAATACAGGCGCCTCAACGAACCGGACGTGTCCTATCACGGCGTGGTCTACACCGAGGCACTGGGGCCGGCCGCCTTCATCGGTCGGGCCCGCGTCGTGCCGCTGCGCAACATGGGCGCGGCAATCTCGCCGCTCAACAGCTTCCTGATCCTGCAAGGCCTCGAGACGCTCCCCCTGCGCATGGACCGCATCTGCGCCAACGCCGAGAAGGTCGCCGCCTACCTGCAGGGCCACACCAGGGTGGCATGGGTCAACTATGCCGGGTTGAGCGATCATCCGGACCATCCCCTGGTACGCAAGTACATGGCAGGCAAGGCGTCCGGCATCCTGACCTTCGGCGTCAAGGGTACCGACTGCACTGGCTCCGCGGCGGGTGCCCGCTTCCAGGATGCGCTGCAGTTGTTCACCCGCCTGGTCAACATCGGCGACGCCAAGTCTCTCGCCTGCCACCCGGCATCGACCACCCACCGGCAGCTCGGGCCACTCGAACTGGCCAAGGCAGGGGTTTCCGAAGAGATGATTCGCCTGTCGGTCGGCATCGAACACATCGACGATCTGATCGCCGATCTCGAACAGGCCCTGGCAACCGTCTGAGGAGCCACAGCAACGACGCTAGCGCCTTGATATAGCAGCCGCTTCACCGTACGCAGGGCGCCGTTTTGCGATACGATGGATGCCCCTTGCCTGGCCTGTCCGCCGATGTCCGCTAGCCCGCACCGCCTGCCGCTGGTCGATCTGCGTGCCGATGACGCCGAAATCGGGCGTTATGCTACGCTGCTCGACAGCCTGGGCATTGCGCTGCTCGCCTTCGCCGCCGATGGCTCACTGCAGCAGCACAATGCGCGCGCCGGTGAACTGCTGGGCAACACTCCGACGCTCTGGCAGGACGAGAACGGCCGACCCCTGACCGATGACGAACGCCTCGAGATTCAGGTCCTGCACACCCGGCAGGCGGTTCATCAACGTGCGCTGGGCATCCTTGATCAACCGTCCGGGGCACTCACCTGGTGCAAGGCGAGCGCCTTTCCGGTGTTTGCCGACGACGACCGGTTGCACCGGGTGCTGCTGATCCTCGCCGACCTGCGGCAGTATGGCCGTGTCGCCAGTGAGACCAGGCAACTGCCCACCCACGACCCGTTGACCGAAGTCTTCAACCAGCGCTACATCCAGCTCCTGCTCGACGACGAAAGTCGCCGCGCGCGCCGCTATGGGACCCCATTCGCCGTCGCCCTGATCGCCCTCGACCATTTCGACGAGTTGAGCCAGTCGGAGGGCGCCGAGGCCGTTCTGATACGGGTGGGCAAGCTGCTTTGCAGGAGTCTGCGGGAGTTCGACATGATCGGCCGTTTCGCCGCCGACCAGTTCCTGCTGATCCTGCCCAACGTGCGGGTGAACGAAGCGATGATCGGTCTCGAACGACTGCGCGAAACGATCGAAGCGAGCAACCCGACCGCCACCCACCCCTCGTTGACGATCAGCGGCGGCGTCAGCGAATACACCGACGAGGACTCGCCGGCGCTGATCGCACGCGTCGCCTCGCTGCTCGCCGCGGCGCGCGAAGCCGGCTGCAACCGGCTCTGCGTCAACATGGATATCTTCTAGTCCAGCCCCGGCAGCGACTGACTCAGGGCAACTCCTCGACCAGCAACCAGACGTTGCGCCGATCACTGCGCTGGCTACTACCGGCGTGCAGGCTGCCACCGCCGGCGAGGTCGGTCTGTTGACTGCTGCCCCCCAACTCGATCCACTCGCCGAGCCGGCCCGAAACGGTGGTGGAAAGGCGTTGCGTATCGATGCTGCCGTAGCTCCCGGGCGAGTCGAACTGCGGACTGATCTCCAGCGTGACACGGTCGCCGGCCAGCCTGGGAGCCGCGTAGAAGCCCTGCCCGAGGTCGCGATAGACGACCGTCTCGCTCATCACCGCACCGCGCGGCCCGACTGCCACCTGTCGGAGCGGTAGCGGCAGCGATTGCCCGACCTGAATCAGCGCCCGACCGCCCTCGACCACCTGTACCGTCTGCGTGCTGCCGACCGCCTGCGTGCCACGCCAGTCCTGCCCCTGCGCGCCGACGCTCGACGCCCCGCGGCGGATTTCGATCTTCGTGCCACCTGGCACCATGCCGGCAGGCGGCTGGACGAGGCGCCCGAACGGGTCGACCACCACGCGGCCCGCCACCTCGGCACCCTGCTGCCGGGTCTCGGCCTGACGGTTCTGGCTGACCCGGATCAGCAGGCGGCGTGCCGGTGTATCGATCGCCGCCAGGGTCTGCCTGATCTGTTCACGGTTGCGCCGCGAGGCGCGCACGATCACCTGATCGTTCATCCCGGACAGGGCGCCGCCCGGTTCGAGCAGCGGCTGCAGCGCCGGCAGCACCTGATCGAGCGTGCGATGGCGCAGGGGAATGATCTCCATCTCCTGCTGCCCATTCGCCTGCACCGGCAGCAGGGCAAACCACAGCACCGGCAGGTAACGCCGGACCAGCAGCATCACCTGCGGGCGCCTGGCCGCAGCCCATATCACTGCCGCACCCCGGCGGGCACTCACGAGAGGTGGGGCAGGCCGAGATAGTCGCGCGAACGCATCTCGGTCAGGCGGCTGGCCGTACGAAAGAACTCGCTCGCCTGGGTACCCTGCGTGTACAGGCCATCCGGAGCGCAATCGGCGGTGGCAATCAGCTTCACCTTGTGGTCATAGAAAATGTCGACCAGCCAGGTGAAACGCCGTGCCTCGGAAGCCATGCTGGCCGACATCTTCGGGATGCCGGAGAGCAGCACCGTATGATGGCCGCGCGCCAGTTCGAGGTAGTCATTCTGCGAACGAGGCCCGCCACACAACGACCGGAAGTCGAACCAGATAACGCCGTTGCCGCGCCGTCGCGTCGGGATCTGCCGCCCGAGGATTTCGATGCCGCCGTCCACGACGCCCTCGCCGCCAGCCATGGCGGCGAAGTATTCGGCCATCTTGAGCTCGGCCGCGGCATCCGCCGGAAAATGGAAGATCTCGACCTGTTCGAGCGTACGCAACCGATAGTCGATACCGGCATCGATCTCCAGCACGTCCAGGCGCGACTTGATCAGGGCAATCGTCGGCAGGAAGTTCTCGCGCTGCAGGCCGTTCGGATAGAGTCGGTCCGGCGGATAATTCGAGGTCATCACGAATACCACGCCACGCGCAAACAGGGCTTCGAGCAGGCGGCCGAGGATCATCGCATCGGCGATGTCGGAAACGTGAAATTCGTCGAAGCAGAGCAGCCGGACCTCGGTCGCGATACGCTCGGCGACCTTGAGCAGCGGATCGCTTTCGCCCTTGAGTTCGTTCAACTGGCGATGTACGCCGTGCATGAAGGCATGGAAGTGGATTCGCCGCTTCCGCCGATAAGGCACGGCGTCGAAAAAGCAGTCCATCAGGAAGCTCTTGCCGCGTCCGACGCCGCCCCAGAAATAGACGCCGCGTGGCACTGCCGGCGCCGCGAAGATGCGCCGCAGAGCACTGCGCCGCCCGACCTTGAACGACAGCAGATCATAGTACAGGCGCTGCAGGCGATCGGCCGCAGAGCGCTGTGCCACGTCCGCCCGGAAACCGCGCAGCGCGAGCAGGCCCTCGTAGGCTTCGATCATTCCCCGCTCGGGGACCTTGAGAACTCTGTGGGGCATCAGCGTCTTTCCGGTGCTCTGAGGGCATTCCTCACGGTTGTTCGACGGCCAGGCAGCCGGCGCAGGAGCGCTGCCGAGCCAGGCGCTGCTCGCCGCGGCGCTGCGGCCATTCTAAACCATCGTCGCGCCATGGGCAGGATCGGCCATTGGCGAGACCACCTCGGTGAGCGGCAGGAGGCGGATTCCCGCCGCCAGCAGCACGGAGCGAATCGCCCCGGCAGTGGCCACCGCCTGTTCTCCGTCGCCATGCACGCAAATGCTGTGAAACTCGGTCCTGATCTGCTTGCCGCCGGTGCTGACGATGGCACCAGCCTCCAGCATGCGCCACACGTGCGCCACACATTCCCCGGCGGTATGCAGCAGCGCGCCCGGCTGGCCACGCGGCACGAGATGGCCGGTGTCGGTATACGCACGGTCGGCGAAGATTTCCGCAGCCACGGGCAGACCGCCGGCGACACCGGCCAGCGCCAGTTGCGACAGGGCCGGCGCGAGCAGGATCAGTGAACGGTCATAGCTGCGGATCGCCGCCACCACGCTGCGCGCCAGCACCGCATCCTCGCACGCCATGTTGCTCAGCGCCCCATGTGGCTTGACGTGTGTCAGGCGCCCGCCCTCGGCCTGCGCAATACCGGCCAGAGCACCGATCTGGTAGATCAGCAGCGCCTCCAGTTCACTCGCCGGAAGCTGCATCACGCGTCGTCCGAAACCCTGCAGGTCGGGAAACGACGGATGCGCTCCGAGGCTGACCCCGGCCGCCAGAGCCTGGCGCACCGTCTGCCGCATCACCAGCGGATCACCGGCATGGAAGCCGCAGGCGATGTTGGCCGTACCGACGATGCGCAGCAGTTCAGCGTCATTGCCCATCCGCCAGGCACCGAAGCTCTCGCCGAGATCGGCATTGAGGTTGATATGCTTGATCATCAGTCGGCTCCTGCCGCGTTGGTGTTGGACGGCGCAGCCACCTCGTCGCCCCCGGCATCGACCACACCGCTGATCAGGTTGACAGCGTAGATGGCCTGCAGATCCAGTTCGCCGCTCTCCGCGAGCGGCCCGATGGCGGCGATCAGCGCCTGCAGTTCGGCTTCCCGCACCCGCGCCGCGCGCTCGGCGGCAGCCACCGAAACGCCGACAAAGCGCAGCGTCTGGCCCGGCGCCATCACTGCCAGCCGCGGTAGATCGGCCGAGATCACCGTGGCGATCTTCGGATAGCCACCGGCCGTCTGACCGTCGGCCAGCAACACGATCGCTTGTCCCTGCCCCGGCACCTGGATCGACCCCGGGATCGTCGCATCGGAAACGATCTCTCCCCCCTTTGCGGAGCGATGCCTGAGCAGTGGCCCATCGAGGCGCATGCCCATGCGATCGGCCGCCGCCGACACCCGGTAGGGCGCACTGAGCAAGGCGGCGATCGCCTGCTGCTCGAAGTAGTCGTCCTGCGGTCCGAGCACGACGCGGATTGCCGCCTGATCCAGACGCGGCGGCGTCCGCAACACTCTTTCGCCGGCACTGCCGGTCGCCCCCGGCAGACGGTCCCTGGCCACCAGCCAGCGCCCGTCGAGCCCCCCCAGCCCGGCACGTGCATAGGTCGACGCACTGCCGAGCTGTCGCCGCACGCAGCATCCGGCCAGTCCGAGGTAGCCAACGCGGGCGGCCGACAGCGTACCGCAGCGCAGGATCTCGCCGGGTGCCAGCGTCACGCTGCGCCAGGAGTCGAGCCGGCGTTTGCCGGCCACCGTGCTCAGCTCGGCTGAAAAATGTCCGCCCAGCGCCACCTGCACCGGCAGATCCAGTGCGCGCACCGCCAGGCCACCGGCCAGAAATTCGATCACCGGTGCATCCTGGGCATTGCCGAGCAGGGCATTGGTCAGCCGTAGCCAGCCCGGCTCCAACGCGCCGGCACGCGGCACACCGACCCGGCGCAGCCCGGACCGGCCAAGATCCTGGATCGACGCCATGCCCCCCGGACTGACGATCTCCAGCAACACAGACATCACCACTCCTCGCCCGGGCAGAGAAAGGCGAGCGGCGGCTGCGCGGCAGCGCTGAGCGCCGCCATTTGTCCGAGCAGCACCTCGTACTCGGCGGCATCGACGGCGCGCAGGCCGACCTGGTCGCCGGGCAGCAGCAGGGATGCCTGTGGCCAGGCCGGCGAAAACAGCGGCACCGGGCAGGCGCCGATCAGGTGCCAACCGCCCGGACTCTCCCACGGATAGATCGCGGTCAGCCTGCCCGCCGTCGCCACGCTACCGGCCGGCACGCGCAACCGGGGCTCGCTGCGCCGCGGACGCGCCAGTACCTGTGGCAGTTCACCCATGAACGGAAAGCCGGGCAGGAAACCAAGCATGTACACGTCGTAGATGACACCGGTATGCAGGCGGACCACCTCGCCCGGCATCAAACCACAAGCCTGCGCGAGTTCGTCGAGATCGGGCCCACAGGTAGCGATCTGGTCACCGTAGCAGACCGGCAGCTCCCAGCGGCGCCCGCGTCGCGCCGGCACGGCTGCGGACGTGCCGAGCACGGCGTGGAGTACCGGCTCGATTTCCGCACGCGTGCAGAGCAGCGGATCATAGATGACGGTCAGCGAGCGGAAGGTCGGCACGGTCTCGACGATGGCCGGCAGTTGCCCACCGGCCATCGCCCGCGCCAGAGCCTGATCGGCAGCCGCCACGGCAGCCAGGAGGGAGCGATCGATGTGCTCGCCGAACTCGATGGTCAGCGCCGTATCGCCGACATCGAGGATGCGATAGTTCATGTCTGTTCGTCTGTCTGTGCAGCGCAGCACGCCATGCTGGCGGCAGTGCACCAGCCGGCCGGGCCCTTGCGGAGCATCCTGGACACCGCCCGGCGCCTACTCGCGCATCGCCTCGGCCCAGCAATTGGGCGTTTCGTAGAGGCGCAGACGGGTGAGCCGCAGGTGGTTGCCGTAAGTATCGCGATACACCGCGTCGAGCATCGTGAACGCCTTGCGGGCGAGGTTCTCGGCGGTCGGCACGCAATCGAGCAGCACCGTCTTGTGTTCCGGCAGAGAGGCGAGAAAACGCACCACGGGCGTGTCGCCCGCATAGACCAGGAAGGCGTGATCCCAGACATCGACCACATGCTCCAGGGCCAGCGCCTTGACCTCCGAGAAATCCATCACCATGCCGTTGGCCGGGTCGCCGTCCTGCCGGATGATGTCTCCGGCAAGTGTGATCTCGAGTGCATAGCGGTGCCCATGCAGGTGGCGGCATTGGCTCCTGTGATCGGGGATGCGGTGGCCTGCGTCGAACTCGAGGCGACGGGTGATGAACATCGGAAGGACCCGGAAAAGGGAGCGACGATTATAGCACCGCCGTCTAGCACCGCCGTCCTGGCTCCTCCGGACCCCCGGCTGCGCCGCCCGATCGAGTCGAACCTCGGCAACGACGGACTGCTGCTTGATGTCGACAGCACTTACATCGCCACCGCCCGACAGCCGAGATTCGATGCCAACTCGTTGATTTTTATAAGATCGAAAACCTCGGCATGGCACTTGCTTGGATAGTTTGCAGCAATCCCGGCAAGCGCCTCCCGAACATGGAACTCAACGACCCTTTTGCCGCCCGCATGGTAGCCCAGCTCAGACTGATCGAGCGCTATCGCACCGCCGTGTTGCGTCGTGAAGGGCGCCGGCTGGACAGCGAAACGGCGGCACTGGAGTGGATCACGCGCTACGCGGCGCGCTTCCCGCCAATCGAGCATTACGCCAGGCAGCGGCCGAGCACGCCGGCTCCGGCGTCATTGGGGAATAACGCCTGGTCATGCCGCGACAATGCCGCCTGAAGACCGTGCGCCCGTCAGAACATCCTGCCGGCAAGCGCGGGCTGCCCCGCAGTACCCGCCTGATCAGTCGTTCAGCCGTGTAATCTTGTTGCCCTGCAGGCCGATGCCCGCCATCAGGCCCTTCTGGCTGAAGATGAAGGCGTAGATGTCTTCCTTCGCATTCATCGTGGTCAGCGACCTGCCCATGCCCTGGTCCACCACCACGACCGAGGGACCAACCCCAACCTCGAATCCCTCGTTGGCGGACAGGGCGGCAAGCGATTTGTGGTTCATGAAGAACATCGCATAACCAAACTGTTGGGCACCAGCCTGCAGTCCCCACGAGGCACCCGCGGTGCTATAGTAACCCACCGGGCCACCTTCGACGAACAGCACGCCCTCTCCGTACTGCCCGCCAACCACGAAACCGGCTTTGGTGATCTTCGGAAAAACGAGTACAGCCAGCGCATCCCTGGACAAGGACCTCGCCCCGGAAGTTCTGGTCACCAATTGCTGATAGGCTCGGCTCGCCTCCTGTTCGAGCGCTACCCGATCCGCTGCGATGGACTGGGCGGCAGCGACCAGACCGGCGACCAGCGCAAACAGAAACAACCGGGATTTGTGCGAGATTTGTGCAAGGACTTGTGTTTTCATGGAGTCACCCTGTCAGGAATGTTCATCAAGAAGTGGCCGCCCGCTGCGAGCGTTTTGCCATGATAATCCAAAGCGCTCCTCCTGCGGTCGGCAGGCGCGTCGCCGGCGACCTCCCGGACAGCGCCCTGTCAAGACCACTGACGCGTACGGTGGCGACCCAGACCAAGGGCTCCTTCTCGCCCGGCTTCTGCGGCGGACAGGCGAAGCTTCTGCTCGGGCCAAGCGCCTCGCCGAACTCCCAGAGCTCGAGGTCACGGTTCCGCCGGTGGAAGGCGGGGCATTGGCAGCCCCTGACTTCGACCTTCTGTCCGGCTTTGGCCATGGCATTGCACCGCCGCGAACTCACTTGACCAGCGTGACCGGCAGCACAGAGAGTGCGAGCACCCGGCTGCTGACCGACCCGAGCAGCAAGCCAGATAACGTACCCAGCCCGCGCGTACCCATCACGATTCCATCGCATCCCTGTTCCCCGGCGACCCGGACGATGGTCTCGGCGGCGGCGCCAATCTCCACCAACGGCGTGAAGCGAACACCGGCTGCCCGGAACGCCTGTCGATACTGCTGCAGGATGTCGCCACCCCGGCACCCTTCCATGGCCTCGACCTCTTCCTTCTTGAGGACACTGCGTACGCTCCAGTCATCGATTTCCGGCTGAACATTGAGCAGGACGGCCTCGAGCGACGGGCAGCCACCGGCCAAGGCAGCGACGTGCCGCACGGCACGATGGGCAGCGGCTGAGCCATCGACGGCGACCAGGGCTTTACGCATGGCGAATCTCTCCGGCAAGAAGTGACTGGCAGGAGCAAGGCGCCACCACAATGCCTCGCGTAGCCGGCGGCGTCACACCGTCCTGAAAATGCTTGACTGTCCGCCGCACAGGCAACAACCTTACCACAATCGTTCGTTCCGTCCCTGCAGGAGCGCAACCCGCACGATGGTTCATCGGCTCACGAATAGGGCGAAGTTCCTGGCGCTGACCACCTGGTGCCTGGCCCCGGCTGCGCAGGCCTCCGGCTCGCCGCAAGCCTTCGCCGTACCTGTGGAATTCCTTCTTTTTGCAGCGACGCTGCTGGGCGTCGCCCTGTTTCATCACCATGTCCTCAGGGTGGCACTCACCGGCCTGGTGATGCTTGCCTGGTACAAGATTGCCGTGACCGGCTTCAGGACTGGCGCGGGCGTCGCCGGCTTTGCCCATCACATGGCCGACGAGTGGGTGCTGCTGGTCAACCTGCTCTGCCTCCTGGTCGGTTTCGCGCTGCTGGCACGCCACTTCGAGGAGAGCGGTGTGCCGGAATCCCTGCCACGACTGCTGCCGGAAGGCTGGCTGGGACCGTTTGGCTTGCTCGCCATCATCTGGGCCCTGTCGAGCTTCCTGGACAACATTGTTGGGGCACTGATCGGCGGTACCGTGGCGGCGAGCGTGTTCAAGCGCCGGCTGCATGTCGGCTATCTGGCGGCCATCGTCGCTGCCGCCAACGCCGGTGGCGCATGGAGCGTGGTGGGCGACACCACGACAACCATGATGTGGATCGCCGGCGTCAGCCCGGTCGACCTCAGCCGTGCCATTCTGTCTTCGCTGGTGGCGCTGGTGGTATTCGGCATCCCGGCGGCTCTGCAGCAGCATGGCCACCAGCCAATCGTACGCCAACTGCAGGGTGCGCAACGCCTCGACTGGGTTCGCGTCGGCATCGTCTGCCATGTGCTGGCGACCGCGATCGGCACCAACATCATCGTCAACCTCGAGTTCCCCGAGGCCGCTGACGAGTTTCCCCTCCTCGGCGCGTCGGTGTGGGTCGCGCTGCTCTTGGCGGCACCACTACGCAGGCTGGAATGGAGCCTGCTCCCCGATGCCCTCAAGGGTTCGCTTTTCCTGCTCGCACTGGTTAGCTGCGCGTCGATGATGCCGGTCGAGGAGCTGCCTGCCGCCTCCTGGCAGACGGCGTTGAGCCTTGGCTTCGTTTCAGCCGTGTTCGACAACATCCCGCTCACCGCGATGGCCCTGAAGCAGGGAGGCTACGACTGGGGCATGCTCGCCTTCGCCGTGGGTTTCGGCGGCTCGATGCTGTGGTTTGGGTCCTCAGCCGGAGTTGCCCTGGCCAATCTTTTCCCCGAGTGCAGGTCGGCGCGCAAGTGGCTGCTTCATGGCTGGCATATCCCGCTTGGCTACCTCGCCGGCTTCTTCGCGCTGCTCCTGATGCTCGGCTGGCAACCAGCAGCGGCCCTGAAAGGGTCACCGATCCAGCCGTCGGAGGCAAGTCACTCGCCGACGCCTTAGTCAGTGGCGTGAGCTTTCCCCGGTTTCTCGTCTTCCAAAGGGTTGGGATTCATGCGACCAGTTTTTCTTGATGCTGCCGGCCGATCCAATGCGCCAGGAATTGAACTGGCGAGCGATGGCCGAGGGTCGAATGCTGCCGTTTCCGGTTGGAGAAGACCTCGGTGTACTTGAAACTCACGGCCCTCATGTCGGCATGGCTGGCGAAGGAAACGCCCTGCATCCGCTCGTTCTTGAAGCGGTTGAACCGGCGTTCGGTCGGCGCGTTGTGCCGGGCTTCGCCCTCTCGCCTGACGGCTCGCGAAACGGCGCTTCGCCTGTTTTCCCGGCAGTGGCCCTTGCGGCTCATCGAGCCGGTCATGCCGTAGTCCCGGAGCTGGTCCTGCAAGGTGTGGCTCGCGTACGGGCTGCCCCGGTGAACCTGGCGCCGGACATCGGCCAGAACGGAGCCATCGCATGGACTGTCGACATTCTTTACACCTCGTCTGATCCGCACTCGGGTGAGAAATATCAAGCCACTGAATAAATGAACATTTCGTTATTTAGCATGCCTCTTGCTTGATCTTCTCCGAATACCAATCGCGCACTCGGAAAGGCAGGAGCCGGGAATTGACCACCAGAAAGCGGTGACCAAGTCGGGAGCGGCTCGACACGCAAGCGGCATCGTTGACGTTCCACTTTTACGAAGGAGGAGCCACTCATGATCCACCGACCACATTCATACCTTTTCATCGCCGCAGCAAGCGCTACATTCCTGTTCCCGCCGGCAGCCGCTTATGGCAGCATCATCGGGCTGGATCTCCATCAGGCGACTTTCGAGCAAGGTGCCCAATCGCAACCGTTCTCGGACTGGGGAGAGGCTCTGGTTACCTTTGAAGGAAAAT
>ERZ761603.956-NODE-956-length-22686-cov-20.716451_pt1 | contig 22686 bp, 20 predicted proteins | sample MGYA00511879_ERZ761603 | MGnify/ENA primary metagenome ERZ761603 (study PRJEB28899, sample SAMN02850040) | bioreactor sludge metagenome | biome: EBPR Sludge; feature: EBPR Bioreactor; material: flocular biomat | place: Australia: Thorneside Wastwater Treatment... | reverse complement strand
TACACATCAGTCTGGCGCAGAACCTTGAACTGACCTTGTATTTCACCGTCGTCTCCGTTATTCGCGGGTTTGCGCTGCGGAGATTTTTCAACTCGATAAGAAGAACAACATGAAGAAACACGATTCAGAATGGTGGGAATCCATCACCCCGCAGGAAGCGGGGAAGGAAACGGAGATCATGGTCCAGGGCGTGTTCAAGAAGTGGAACAGTCGAACCGACTTCGCGTGGCACCGGATGCCCGATTCTCGTGCCTCCCGTGGAAGATTGCCGGCCCAACCGGCTGACTATATCTATCGGTGTGGCAGGAACAGCGGGTTCCTAGAAGTCAAGGCCATCGACCACCCCTTTCGATTGACTCGGGCACGCCTCACCCAATTGCCCGTGCTCAGAAAGTGGACCATGGCGGGCGGGGACGACCTTGTCCTGGTCCATCACTATCGAAAACAGACGTGGAGGCTGGTGCTGGTGAGTTGCCTGGAACCTCAACTCCCATCTTGGGACTTGAGATGCCATGCCGAATTCACCGATCCTGAATCGGCACTCAAGGCATTGGGACTATTCTGATGATTGACCTTCTTGTTACAAAAAGAACGGACCCAAGGCTGTTGGCTAGAATGGCTGTTCATTATTCCGCACCAAAGGGTTTTGTTGGCAGAAACATCTGTTACGCTGTAATGGTTAAAGGGGATTATTTTGGCCACATTGTGGCAGGTTCTGCAACCAAATTTCTACCCTTGAGACACGAGTTCTTGCACACCCATCAAGGTATGCTGAACAACATTGTCAACAACATATTCTTCAATGTGTCTCCGGTCCATGAAAAGTATCCTTTTAGAAATTTCACCAGCCGAGTGGTCAACTGTTTTGTAGAGTCTGTAAAGAGTGACTGGCAGGCGAAGTACGGAAACCCTGTCGTTGGTATAGAGACACTTGTAGAAAAGCCGAGAACAGGGGAATTGTACAAGAGGGCAGGATTCTGTTTGGTTGGTGAAACCAAAGGTTACACGTGCAAGAGGGTGTCTGGTAAGGGCACTGATTCCTGGTCGGGCAAACGGGTGTGGGACACAACCAACCTCAGACCGAAACTTGTCTTTTGTAAAAGGGTAAACTGATGGAAGTCATACCACTCAAACGCTGCCCATACTGCCAGAAACTGCACCCTGAAAATGACTTCAAGAAGATCATCAGGAACAGGGTGACCGTTGCCCAATGCGGCCCGTGCTGGAGGGCGAGGCGCAACCCGGAAGCCAACAAGCAACGCTTGGAACTTATGGTTGCGGCCAACAAGGAAGCCAACAAACGGATGTACACAGGATTTCACCAGGAGAAAGCACGATGAGCACATTCAAGCCCATGAAACCACCTACCGGCACCCTCAACATCGACGACGTGCGCTACCCGTGCTACGGGTCGATCAAGTACGACGGGTTCCGTACAGCCATCAAGGGGGGTAAGACCGTCCTCAACTCGCTGCGGGAACTCGACAACCTGCATACCAGACGCATGCTGATGGAGTGTCCTGAACTCAACGACCACGACGGGGAGTTGGTCATGCTCCCGCTCAATGACAATGGCTGTTTCAACCGTTGTCAGAGTGCGTTCAGGCGGGCCAGTGGCGAACCCGACTTCCGCTTCGTCGTATTTGACCGAGCGGTTGAGGGTTTGACCTTTGAAGAGAGATGGGTCAATTTCCAAAAGCCAACGTACCCGTCATGGGTCATGGTCGACGAACCAGTTCTGATCTGGGATCGCCAACAGTTGGACTCCTTCATCGAGTGGGTGCTTGGAAATGGTCATGAGGGTGTGATCCTGCGGCAACCCAACTCGAAGTACAAGTTTGGACGAGGGACGTTCAAGGAGCAGCAACTGCTCCGCATCAAGCCGATGGAAACTGCCGAGGGTGAGATCATCGGGTTTGTCTGTGAGTACGAGAACACCAACCCTGCAGAAATCAACGCACTCGGACGGTCGAAGCGGAGTTCCGCCAAGGACGGACTTGTCCCCAAAGACACCCTCGGCAAGATGATCTGCCTGACCGAGAGATGGGGCGAGACCCTGATCAGCGGATTCTCCGACGCCTTTGCTGACGAAGTCTGGAGAAACAAGGAGAAGTTCCTAGGCGAGTTCGCCACCTTCAACTACCAGGAAATCGGCTCAATTGACCAGCCGAGATTGGCCAAGTTCAAGGGTATCCGGTCCCGATCCGACATGTCCGCCTAACAAACATTGACAATCACGGCGCGAGTGTGCAGTATGTGCAACTCGCGCCAATTTCATGAAAGGAAGCAAAATGCAATTCACAGACTTCAGGCCGTTCCCCAAGATGGCACGGCTTTCACGCGAGATCATCATCACCGAGAAGATTGACGGCACCAATGCGCAGGTCTTCATCACCGAAGACGGCGATCTGTTCGCCGGCAGCCGCACCCGCTGGATCACGCCACAGGACGATAACTACGGCTTTGCCCGTTGGGTCGAAGATCACCGTGACGAACTTCTTACCCTGGGACCCGGTCAGCATTTCGGAGAATGGTGGGGCAAGGGTGTCAACCGCAACTACGGACTCGACGAGAGGCGGTTCTCGTTGTTCAACGTGCGTCGGTGGGCACTACACGGGACCGAACCCAAGACGTACCCGACGCTGGACCCGCGAATCACCAAGACACAGGACGTTCTTCCTCCGTGTTGCGGTCTTGTTCCGGTTCTGTACGAGGGGCCGTTGAGCATGCACATGGTGTATTACTATATCGACTTGCTTTCTCGTTCAGGTAGCTTCGCCGCTCCTGGCTTTATGAACCCGGAGGGCGTTGTCGTGTTCCATACTGCAGCCAACGTATGCTTCAAGAAGACCATCGAAAAGGATGAACAACCGAAGGGAGTGAAATGAACAACACTGGCTATCAACCAATACGAGAGACGAATGATCTCAAGCCTAACGCTCCACCCACACACCTTAATGGGCCACACACTGAGAAAGAACTCATCGAATTCACCATGAACAGCGGCTTCAAGCTGGTTGCGCGAGCCGACAGCATTGATGACGATGGCGAGAGCATCATCGGGGAACTAGCCGATGGTCGTCAGTTCGGGTTCGCACTGTCGAGTCTGAGCCATGTTGTGGAGGTTGTGTGATGATCATCCTGAACGATCTACATCTTTCCACCACCCGCTCCGGTGGCACCACCCCGCAGTCGCAAGCAGCGCTGCGCAACTACCTGCGGAAGTCCCTCTCCGACACCTTGGAAGACTACGCTGGCCAGCACGTCGTCATAAACGGTGATTTGTTCGACTCCTTCCAAGTGGAAACCAGCGAAGTCATTGCCGCTCACAAGATTTTCCAAGAGCACCTTGAGCGTGAAGGCCGACTCACCCTTGTTATGGGCAATCACGATTCCTCAGCCAAGGCCGACAAAGTCAGTTCGTTCCACCTGCTGGCCCACATTCTGAAATCGACTGATCCCGACTCAGTCGATGTCATAGACCATACGGACGGGTTGTCCTGGATAGGGGTTGGTGTATTCGCCATCAGCCATTGCATGAACCAGTCGCTGTTCGATCTGGAACTGGCGAAGGCGGCAAAACAGGATGGCGAAGACAGTTATCTGCTGCTCCATGCAAATTATAAAAATGGGTTCGCCGAGAACAGCGATCACAGTTTGAACATCAACGACGAACAGGTCGGCGCGTTGATGCGGGCGGGTTGGACGCTGATTCTTGGCCACGAGCACCAAGGCTACACCCTCCGGGGCGGGCGCGTGATCGTGGTCGGCAACCAGTTCCCGAGTTCCGTCGCAGACTGCATCGGTGACCCGGAGAAGCACCTTCTGGAGATTGACGGGGGTGTGAAGTTCGTCTGCACTTGGGACGCGAACGGTTCCTACATCGAAGCGGATTGGCGCAACTTGGGCGACATCGAGGACTATCAATACAACTTCATCCGTGTGGTCGGCAACGCCACGGCCCTGGAAGCAGCGGCTGTCATCAAGTCAGTGTCGCAACTGCGTCAGCGCAGCGAGGCGTTCGTCATCACGAACTCGGTGAAGGTGGAGGGTCAGGACATGACCATGAACACGGAATCCATCGAGAGCATTCGAGCTTTTGACTTACTCGGCGCTATCTACGCCGAGTTGAATGAACGGGAAATTGAAACGGTGAAGGAGTTGATGAAATGACAGACGCAAACAGGCGTACCGGAAGAACCACAAGAATGATGGAAGAAGCCAAGGCGCTGGCACGGGCGGGTCGAGCCGTGTACGTTATCTTGGGCTACCAGGCTCACAAAAGACACCTGGAAGACGAAGAAAGTATTCAACTCGGCATCAAGTTTGAAACACCAACCAGTATGAGCAACTTCGACTGGCCCACTATGAGTCTGAAGGGCGCTCATCCAAACTGTGTCGTTCTCGTTGACCACTTCGCAATTGAAAATTACTTCTCTCGCATGTTGGCCGTGCTGCACAGATATGACAAGGAGAAACCGAATGCTGAATAACCTGACACTCACGAACTTCCGCAAGCACCAGAACCTGAGCGTGGACTTCACGCCGGGAATGAATGTGATCCGGGCGGCGAACGAATTTGGTAAGTCGAGTCTCATCGAGTCAGTGGCCTACGCCCTGTTCGGAAGCCGGAGCCTGCGCACCCCCATCGAACAGACCGTGACATGGGGCGAGCCTGTGAATTCCCTCAAGGTCGAACTCAGCATCACTGTCGATGGCAAGGTTTATCACTACAAGCGTTCCAAGTCTGGGGCGGAAGTGGTTCTGAATGGCCAAGTCTTTTGCACCGGACAGAACGAGGTCACGGGCCTGAGCGCCACCCTTCTCGGGGCCGACGCGGCGACCGCGTCCAAGCTCCTGTTGGCCAGTCAGAACGGCATCCGGGGTGCGCTTGAAGAAGGGCCGAAGGCGTTGTCCTTGCTGATCGAAGAATTGAGCGACATGGCGATCTTCGATTCCATCCTGGAGGCTGCGCAGGCCAAGTTGGCTTTGGGTTCCCCGCTGCTTCTCGAAGAACGGCTGAAGGGCGCAGAGTCCACGCTCGAAGCGGCGACGCAAAGTTTGCCTGAGAAGCCGAACGAGGACGCCTTCCGTGGCGAAGTTGCCGCCCTGAATCTCCACATTGCCACCATCGAGCGCGCCATCCCGCAACTGGAACAGTTGCGGGTAGCATCGGAGAAGTCGTGGCAGGACGCCTCGGAGTTGTACCTGAAGCGCCGGCAGTTGGTTGCGAACGTGGAACGGGCTTTCTCCACGTTCAAATCTGCTGAGAGTCTGGCAACGGACATGGTGCAGAGGGCGGCACGCAAGGTGGATTCCGATGAGTTCCTTGCAGACCTGAAACAGCATCTGGTTGAAGTTGAAGACCATGATAATCGCTTGGAAGCCTACCGCATTTATCAATCTCTGCCTGATGGGGAAAGATGGGTGGGCGACTGCGATAACTTCAATGCGGCCTATTCCCACTTCGTAGATGTTGACGCGGAAATGCGGAGGAACATCTCGTCCATAGAGAGTGCTATTCGGGAGTTGAATCGACAACGGCTTGACGGTGGGCCATGCGGCAAGTGCGGGCAACCTACCGCCCATCTCACGCATATTGCCGAAACCAATGCCAGAGTTGATGCTGAGTTGGCGAAACTTGAACCCGCACTCGTTGCTTTGAAAGCGCAAAACGAACTGAATGTTGAACGGAACAAAGTTTTTTCTGACATTCAGAAGTTTGCCAACTCCACGCTGCCCAAACTCAACAAACTAGGCGGGTATATCAACCTCGATGACACACTGTACCCACCAAAAGCGATATGGGTCGGTGCTCATCCAAAGGATAAACCGTCAGACGCACAAGCATTGCGCAAGAAGATCGCATCCGTCGAATCGGACAAGAAGGCAAAAGCGGCTGACGAAGCGCGTGCCGCCATGGCTGTAGAGCAGATGGAGGCGGCGTCGAAAGCCTACAACGCTGCTGAGGCAGAACTGAAAGCGTTCGAGGCCCCGGACGATGACGAAATCCTTTCTCTGACGGAAGTCAAGGACCAAGCCGTGGTCACCCTCAACGCATCAAAAGGGGAGATTCTGGTGGCGCAGAATCAGATCGGTGACATCACCAAGGCCCATGAACAGGCCAAAGCGATGTGGTCGGTATGTCAGTCTCGGGTTGATGACGCGCAGCGGGTCATTGTGGAGTGCAAGAAGGATCTGGAATCGCTGTCTTTCAACAATGCGCTGGTGAAGAAGTTGCGTGCCATTCGCCCGATGGTTGCCAACAAGTTGTGGAATACGGTGCTGTCAAGCGTGTCGGTGATGTTCAGCCAGATGCGCAAGACAGAATCATGGGTGACCAAGGAGAAGGACGGTTTCAAGGTCAATGGGCAGAGTGTCGAGTCGTTGAGCGGGTCCACTTTGGATCTGCTTGGAATGTCGCTGCGTTGTTCACTTTTGAGGACGTTCCTCCCTCAGTGCGGCTTGTTGGTATTGGATGAACCCATGCACGGGTGTGACGAGGAACGTTCCGAGTCCATGCTCGGGTTTTTGAAGTCTGTCGATTTCCGGCAGACGTTGCTGGTCAGCCATGAAGAAATTAGCACGTCCGTGGCTGACAACTTGATCGTTCTTTAAGGAGTGTGCAATGAATAACAACTACACCGGGGTTCTACTCGGGGTCGTCGAGGACCAGGAAGGTAAGCCGTACTTCGCCATCGACTTTGCGGGAAGTCGGATCGTGCTTGAGATCCCGAAAGCTGCCATGGTCTATGACCAGCTTGGCACGCTGCTGGAGATATTCGGTTGGTTCGAACAGCATCCGGAATATGAAGAGATCATGCAGCAGGCTGGGAAGGGGTCGAAGAAATGTCACTGACCGAAACCCCTATCTGCGCTTGGTCGAAATGGGACAAGCGGTTCTACAATCTGGCAGTCCACATCGCATCATGGTCCAAGGACGACAGCAGTCGCGTTGGGGCCGTCATCGTCGACTACAAGAAACGGATCGTCAGTGTTGGCTTCAACGGATTCCCGGCCGGGGTCGACGACTCTCCGGGGGGCCGGGACAGGAAGTTGCGCCGCACCGTGCATGCTGAAGCGAATGCGCTGGCCTTCGCGGCTCAGTCGGTCGAAGGCTGCACGATGTATGTGACGCATGCGCCTTGCGCCAACTGTGCTGCGATCATTATCCAGCACGGGGTTGCGAGTGTGTTCTTTCCGGAACCCGAAGAAGGGTTTCTGGAGCGGTGGGGTGACAGTTATCGGGAAGCCCTTTTGATGTTCAAAGAAGCTGGAGTTTACGTCATGGAGATGAAATGAAAACCGCACGAATGAAGGTTGATCTGGTCGACCACATGGGGACGGACATGACGGTCGTCGATGCGGCTCGGGTCAGCATGGCGAAGGAGAGTGCATGGGAAGTTCTGGATTGTGGTATCTCTATGCTGCCGGACAAGGACGCGAAGCTGGTCAACTATCTGGCGAACAATAATCACTGGACCCCCTTCGGTCACTGCTTCGCCACTTTTCGCGTCAAGGCCCCAATCTTCGTGGCTCGCCAATTGGTGAAGCATCAGGTCGGGCTGTGTTGGAATGAAGTATCCCGCCGCTACGTGGATGAAGAACCGGAGTTCTGGTTTCCTGAAGTCTGGCGGGAACGACCTGACGGTTCTATCAAGCAAGGGAGTGGGGGGAAGCACTACGCTTCTTCAATATGGGCAAACGTAGTTCTCGACACAGTCAAAGATAACGCCCAAGTCTACTGGGCCATGATTGAAGCCGGTATCGCTCCGGAACAAGCTCGCATGGTTCTCCCGCTGAACACGATGACAGAATGGATATGGTCCGGTTCCCTGGCAGCGTGGGCGCGTGTCTGCAAACTAAGACTTGATCCACACGCACAAGAAGAGACACGACTTGTCGCGGAAATGTTCGCAAAAGAACTCGAACCGATCTTCCCCGTGTCGTGGGCTGCCCTAATGGCATAAATTACAGCGCCCCAGAATCCCTAGACCGCATAGACGGCCACGGATTTTCAATCCGCTCGCCACAGAGCGCCCTAAAAGAAGAAGAAAATGAAGAAGAAACGCATCCCATACCCCATTCGCATACCCGTAACGCAAGGGCTGGTCGATTCCCTTGGCAAAGAACTTCACTTCGGAATCCTCGGACTTCAGCACGGTGACAACTCGCCCGACAATTGGAAGAAGGTCGGGAAGGTCATCTTCATCGTCTCGATGACATCGGACGGCATGAAGAAAATCAACAAGCAGGACAAGGTCCACGTCGACAACGCTGTCATCGCCCTCGAACAGATCTCGAACCGCGAAGTTGATACAGGTGTCTGGTCGGCAACCGAGATCGAGATTGACTCGTTGTGCCGTGGAGCACTGGCAGCGGAATCAATCCTCCCCCATCTCGACTCCCGCGAACTGGCAGACGGTTACCAACTGTTCCTGGCCTTGGCCAGCCAGATATGAACCTGCTGACTCTTGACCAAGCTGCTGAACAGACAGCCGTCTCGGTCGCCACCCTTCGGAGGGAGATCGCGGACGGCAACCTGACCTGTGTTCGCATCCGGGACACAGTTCGAGTTGACGCCGCCGACCTGGAGGCATACATTGAGCGCTCGAAAGTCACAAGGGACTTAAAATCTCTCACCGAATAGGTATCCCGGTTCGAGTCCGGGTCCGGGCACCAAGCAAATCAAGGACTTGGACCACTACACAACCGGACTGAAGGTGCTGTAGTGGTCCAGAAAATGCCTGTACAGGCTGTGCAACTGTACAAAATCTGCACAGGATTTACACGTCGGCAGAGATCCTTACGACGTTTGTACCGTCGGCTCTCAGCATGGCCCTCTTGGTCTTTGCAACAACAACTCCTGAACCACCTGAAGTTTTGAACGTAGTCGTCCACGGGCCGCCTGTGTCGGTGTTGTTGTTGTAAACAACGCCCTCCCAGTCAGTTGGAACGATAACGTTTCTGTTTCCTGTCAGCGCCCCGGTAGTGGTCAAGTATCGTGCAACATGCTCGTGACCCTTGAGCGTGACATCGGCAGTTGTGACGGCGACCGACGCGGTGTCGGCAACGAAGCTGGCACGGAAGCTGGCGCTCCCATCGAACAGCGAGCCGAAGGCTGAAGTTTGCCGAAGATAGGCGTAGGTTCCAGACTCGTTGTAGATCGGCACACCGCCACCCAGGTAGCAGTGGCGAACGTTTACATCAGGCACGCCCGTCACACCGGAGAGTTCGAGTCGAATGCCCGTGTTGTATGTCGCAGCGCCCCGAATCGTCGAGTTCCTGAACCTCACATCCTGCACACCCTTGAGCTGGAACGAACCGCCGTACCCGGTCAACTGATAGGCGTCGAAGAACACGTTGTTGATGATGGTGTCGCAGTACCTGGCCGCAGCGCCATTGTTGTGAAGCAACACTGCATAACCGCTGGTTGCGTAATAGTCAACGACGCAGTCTTCAATGAACAAAACCTTCCACGTGCTCCCGACCTGCTTGAGGAATTTTTGGACGCTCGCGCCGCCGTTGTTGAGCATGTCGACGCGACGGACGTGGATCTTGTCAGTGTTGTTGCAATTGAAAGCGTAGACACTCGACAGTGTGCCACCTTCAACGAGGAAATCCTCGAACCAATTATTCCCAGAGCAAATGAACATGTCAGTGGTGTTATTCTGGAACTGTACCAATCCTTTCGACACACCTTTGATGCCGACGTAGGCCGGGACAGTCACGGCGCTTGTCATGGTGTATTTGCCAGGCCAGACCATGACCACGACACGGTTCGTGGAACTTGGCGCAGGGCTGGCCGCATTGATCGCGGTAATGGCCGCACCGATGGTGGCGTACATGTTGGCACCTTGGCCAACGTGATAGACGCGACCGGCCGCCCATCCGACTTCACTTCCACCAGGCCCCGAGGCATAATCCCCTGTTCGGTAGTCGGTATATGCTGTGACAGCCGATGCCGAAGTCGTCGCCGTGTACAACGGAATCGAGCCGCCCGTGAACGCGGTCGTATTCTTGCTGACCACACCCGCCGTTGTCGCCTCGATGTAGTTGGTGCTGCTCGCGGACAAGGCAAGGGTACCGTTGTTGATCAGAGTCGAGACACCGGCAACAGACAACCTGCCACCGTAGTACCCCCACGTCAGCCCGGTGCAGGTGCTGGCTCGCCGCCCAAACAGGGCTGCGGGCGACCCGGCGTTGAACAACTCATTCGCCGTGGCCTCCTTGCTGGCTTGAGAAGGAGAGATGAGATCGAGATGGGAAGTTGAAGATGCCATTGTTATTATCCAGTAACAGTGTAGAAAGTGGCGGGGCTGCTTAGATTGGCGTACTCGGCAGCCACATAAGCGTCAGAGAACAAAGTGGGAGCGATATAGGCAAAACCCACGACACCATCAAAATCCTCCAACTTCGCCCAGTTCTCCATACCAAACAAGATGGAGTCAGCGCTCGCTCCCGGTTTGGCTGTGCTGGTTCCAGCACTTGCCGCAACTCCACCGTTTCGATAAATCTTTCGACCCGATGTGTTGTTGTGGGAAGCGTTCAGTCTGTAAGTCGTGCCAGTTGATGGCGACACAGTATCCAGCAGCCACCCGTCTGTGTCGTTCCACAACCCGAACCGATCTGATGACTGCCGATAGGCCAACGTCACCCTATTGGTGGTGGCTGTGCTGCCGTTAACCTCATAGGAAATGACTGCCATGTTTGCAGATTTCGAGTTCAGATTGACTGTCGCACCGACCGTCCACGTTGTATACCGGGTCAACCCGGTTTGATACTCGAACTGGTCCGAACCTGTTGTCATCTTGACAGCCGGGGTCACCCCGATGGTCTTTGGTTTTAGTGTGTTGACCACTCCATTGTTTGATGACCCATAAACATCAATAAGCAACAGCAACGATCCAGCCACGTTCCCCAGGCCCTCAAAATCCGCTGTGGGGGATGTTGAATTCCACACTTGGGGTCTGACAGAACCGCCGTACTCCACCCGATAAACTGCGTTATTCGGGTAACCTGAACTCAACCAGAACGAGTCATTCCAGTACGTCACCCCCTGAATCAATGTCACCGTGGATGACAGAGTTAGTGCACCAACATAAGCCAGTGTGCTACGGTCATATTTCCACAGTTTTGACCCATCAGCGTAACTCGACACATAAAGGTAACCATCCCTGTCGCAGTAAGCCACCGAGGAGACTTCATGCCCTTGGGCACTGACATCTACAGAGTCAATGTATGCCAGTGTACTTGCATTGAATCTGGCAAGTTTCATGTTGGAGTAGGTCGATATGTTGACGTAGTTCTCAATCACTCCGTAGATGATGCCGTCAACAACGTCAATGTCTCCAAGATGGTTCACCCCTCCTCCAACATCCCCAACGGGGTCATTGTTGGTAGCAACAACGCTCCAACTCATGTCGTATTTGGTTATCTTGTTGGTGTGTGAGACGTAGTAGTACGCCCCGTCACATGCCACACCTTGATGGGAACTCGTATTTGGGCTTGTCGCTGTCACGTCCATGGACAACGTGGTGGCGTTGGCGCTGAGGTATTGAGAGCCTGCCCGGTTTACATGGTCTTTGCCAAAGGTGAATACTCGATGGTAGTTCGTCCAAACATTGTTTCTACCAATGGAGTCTGAAGGGTTGACGTACCCATCACTAGACTGCCCGACTCGAACAGAGAGTGTTGTGGGTACGGTCGATGATAAGTTGGTCTTAACGAAAAGCTGCCCTGTCCTCGCCACAGGGTCGAGATTGACCAAGTCGCAGGGTATGGGTGTCGAACCACTGTCAAAGCAACGAACATCTCTCCCATCCCTGTACCACAAAGAGTTCCACCAAGCCGTCGACATCAAGCTGAGGTCAAGTGATAACGGAAAATCTGTCAGGTTGGAACTAACACTTGCGGCAGGTACGGTAATTGTCACGGTGTACCCAGGACCACCAACGGCGCTCAACTCCACCAGAAGCGGATACCCTCTGCCTACAACAGCCGACATTTGGTAGATCTTGGCGTATATGAAGTTTGCTCCAGCCCCAAAATCAGTCACCTGCTGCGCCGACGTATACAGACAGTTCGGAGATGTCGCTGTGATCGTCCGCTTTACTACGGTGTATGTGTTGTCGGTGAAGATGTCTAACTCATACGCCTCAGTAGATTCACCCAATCCTGCATCGACAAGATCGCGCCACTCCCCATCCGTTCTACTGCGGCGAATCCACGAGAATGACCAATCTCCTGTTGTAACAGACCTGCCCCCGGTGAAATACACCGGACTCAAGCACTCCAGATTGACACCCTGATAGGTGAAAAGCTGGTCAGCAGCACCCTCAACTTCCATATCCAAGGTCACGGCCCGATACGTTCTCTCCAAGCCAATAGCGCTGCTGGACATGCCGATGGTGGTAACATCGGTTTCGCTCAGGGCCACGACCTTGTCACCGACTGCGTGCAAGGACATCGCCCACTCCGTCCCCCTCCTGCCGCGCAACATGTCGCTGAGTTTGTAGCTGTCTGCTGAAACCAGCGTGCATTTCTGTACCCCAATAATCTCCCAACGCCCAGGAGCGCCGTAGGCAAACTGATTCCCCCCGTTGAGCACAGCGATTTCGGTGGCGTTGAACAACTCGCCATTCAGCATGGTCACGGACAGGACACTGCCCTTGTCCCATACTCTTGCGTCGACTGCGCCAATCGTGTTGGACGCTGACCCAACGGCTGCTCCGGGAGAAGAGAAACCCTGAATTTCTGTCCACGTTGAACCATAGTCATCCGTCCTGACAAGGACAGCACCGGGCCAAGTGTCGGATGTTCCATACATCGCCATCAGGAATGATGGGTCGGCTTGTGCCGTGTGCATGTACGGGACATCCAGGAAAATGGGTGTGGTTGGTCCGAGAAGTGGGAGCGTGCTCGGCCCAGTCACAATCGGAGAAGATGCCAGAGCAGCAGGTGTGTAGATTGCCGCGTTATTGTACTTCGCACGACATTCAAGCCTGCCGTCGCTGGTGTAGTTGATCGCGACCAGTCGCAGTGAGATGTCACCTTCCGGCGTCTCCAGCGTGACCACGTCACCCGGTTCCAGTTGGTTATATGTTCCGGGAATCGAGAAACTGACATCGAAACGTTCGAGCCAGCGCAGATAGAGCAATGTCTCGGCTTTGCCCACGGCTTCTCCCGAAGTCATGACTATCGGGAGTTCTATGGTTTCCATATTTACGGATTGTGTAGTCATTCTGGCAGCGTACTGCTCTCCGGTTGCATACTCTCTATTATAATCGACGTGCTTGATTGTCACCCTTTGGGGCAACTGGAAATCTTCCAGCCTCGAACGTGTAACACTTACACCTGGTTTTGTTGCACCCCCTCTGGCGTCGAGATCAATGAGGGGGATGCTGGCAACAGATGAGCCGCCTCGCGGAAGGAACTTGATTTTGTACCCGCGCTGGACCACGTCGAACGGCCAAGATGCTTGCAGCGGTTCAATTGCACTGCGGATTGTCCCGGTACTGGCCACGAGATAACCAGTGACTGTGGATGTCAGAGCGGAAACGTCAATGTCTCCGGCTGAGAGGAGTCCTGAACGGACGCATTCTTCCGAGACGATGGCGGATAACGGCTGAGTCGATCCAGAGACATGCGCATAGACAATGGCGGCTACAGACGATGTGATGGCAGATGTAAGCACGCCTCCGGCAAACGGACAGGCCGATCTCCAGTTAGCTGACACAGGTAATGTATGAGTTGTCCATGTGACGCCGTCCAAAGACACTGCCGCCGTACTACCTCCATAGGGGGCCGCAAAGAAAAACGATCCGCTCCACACGACACTCTTGTAGTTTGATCCCCCAATACTGCGAACCGTCCAAGTAACGCCGTCTGGGGATGTCTGACAAGCGCTGCCCCCAGAGAACCCAACGGCGACAAATAATCCTGCACCGTAGGCAAGGCCGGACCAGTTGCCTACGGCAGCCATGGTGTACTCAGTCCACGCCAGTCCATCCGAGGATGTAGCCGCTTTGTTTGTGCCGCCAGCAACTGTACAAAACACCGCACCGTTATGGGCAATAGGCCTCCAATCTCTTACGGCAGGTAGCAACCCTTTCCTCCAGTTCACCCCATCATCCGTTGTTGCAGACATGTCGGAGGAAACTGCGCAAAATCTATCGGTGCCGTAAGTGATTCCTGAATAGCTGTAGCTGGAAATTGGAGGGAACGCATTGACAGGGCTTATGGCCCAGTTAACCGGACTGGACACAACCTCGGACCAGGTTTCCCCATCATCTGTTGATTTATAGCAACCAGAATTGCTGCGCATGGTGATAAAAACACTTTCCCCCCATGCAACACAGTAACGAGACGATGCTGAGGGTGTAGTTTTTGATGCCCACACAACGCCGTCATGCGTAATAGCTATCAGGTTGGACGAAATGCTCTCTCCAGCTACACACACCGCCGTTGTGGGGGATGCCGCCATACTTCCCCAACTGGTAGAGGCTGGAAGCACTGTCTGTTCAGATGTCCAGCTTCCGGGGGTGACAATCTTCATTACCTCGACCTTGACCTGTGCCCCCATCAAGGCGTCCCCGTACTTGGCCAAGGGCAGGTCGTAGAACACGATGTAGGCCAACCCGCGCCACGCGGGGCAATTGGCCGCGCCCACGTCAGCCTGGATTCGCGGATCCGGCGTTTGCGTGTCCGTGCCCAGGTACACTTTGAAGCCTTCGGCTGCAAGGTTGCTGGCCGCTATCGTGCCGGGGTCGGACGAACCCGCGTCGTAGAACAACTCTCCCTTGATCCAGATCCGTCGAATTCCAGCGATGGGTCCTTGGCACAGTCCAACGGCAAACGTGGCATAGTTCACAAACGTCTTCGCAGTCGACTTACTACCCCCTCCCTTGCCCCCGGACTTTTTCTTGACCATCGTCTCCTTGATCTTGTTTCCTTCCAACCAGAAGACGTTGCCGGAGAAAGCGTCAGTGCCGTAGACACGTGGGATGACAGCGCCATAGGTTGAGGTCTGGACAGTCAAGTCGGCGAGGCGCGGGCCTACCGTGGTCGGGCCTTTCGGTGGGTCGGCGAGTCCTCCTGCGAGCATGCCAAGTTGGGCGCCGAGCATGACGTAGCTTCCGGGGATGAAGTACCCGATGACTGCGCCGATAACGGTGCCGGCTATTTGCCCTGTGGTGCTCACGCCGCTTGTCTCTCTGCTCGTTGCTCCCCTGCCTCATACTCCCTGTCGTAATCCACGTGCTTGATGGTGAGCACACGCGGGAGTTGGGAATCCATTTCCCGACTGGTCGTGATCTGCACGCCGGGTTTCCCTGACACGCTGCGAGCATCAAGATCGTCCGCGTCTATCCTGACAACGGACGACCCGCCACGAGGAAGGAACTTGATCTTGTACCCGCGCTGGACCACATCGAATGGCCAAGCCGCCTGCAAGGGTTCGAGGGCACTGCGGATTGTCCCGGTGTTGGCCACGAGATAACCACGGACTGTGCTGGTGAGATCGGTAACGTCAATGTCTCCGGCAGCGAGAAGTCCGGAGCGGACGCATTCTTCCGAGACGATGTTGTCCAGAGTATCTACTTCTGGCGCAACAAGCCTCGGGATGATCGTGATGGCCTGGTAAAAACTGGGAGTGAAAGCAAACGCTACAATTAGTGAACCGTTCCAACATGCAGCATTCCAATAATCTCCACCTATGGAATGCGATGTCCAGTTGATCCCGTCTGGAGATGTGTGAAAATTTGTGTTGTCGAACGCGACGAAGTTTGCAGAATCATGCGTTAGCGAATTTCCGGAAGGCGTTCCGGCGATGTTAGAGTGTGTCCAAGTGTCTCCGTCATCAGAATACAGCACGCCGTTTGATGCTGCAGAAGAAATCACAAGAAACCTGCCGTCTTTTACGTCTATTCTGTACCAATTCTTTGCACTTAACCCTGTTTCATGAATTTCCCACGCCAAACCATCTGAAGACGTAAGAATTTGCGTGCCCATCTGCTGCACGGCAGCAAACAGACCCAGCACGGGATTCCACGCGATGCAGTTGAAATACCAAGCGGATGCGTAGTGATTTACCCCGGCCCACGTGATACCGTCGCTAGAAACCCAAAATTGCGAGTATGAACCAACCATTACAAACCGACTGCCGTTGCAAGCCACCTGCGTGTTACCTATTCCCGCAGGATAGGGTAAAGTGCGAGATGTCCAGTTCACCCCGTCCGACGATGTGTAGCAATATGCGCTTGGTGTCGTGATAACAAACAGACCTTTTCCATAGGCGATAGAATGCCATGTCTCCGCTGTGGGCAGCGTGTGTTCAGTCCATGTGATTCCATCCGGTGACGTTGCGCAAATGTTACTACCTAGTGCCACGGCACAGAAAATTGACCCTGACCAAGCGGTCGACCAGTAGTTTCTTGATACAGGTGTTGCTCTGTAGGTGTGTGGGTAGTCGCTCACCGTCCCCGTCTTGAAGACCTCGACCTTGACCTGTGCCCCCATCAAGGCGTCCCCGTACTTGGCCAAGGGCAAGTCGTAGAACACGATGTAAGCCAACCCACGCCACGCGGGGCAGTTGGCCGCGCCCACGTCCGCCTGAATTCGAGGATCGGGCGCTTGCGTGTCCGTGCCCAAGTACACTTGGAAGCCTTCGGCTGCAAGGTTGCTTGCCGCTATCGTGCTCGGGTCGGACGAACCCGCGTCGTAGAACAACTCTCCCTTGATCCAGATCCGGCGAATTCCAGCGATTGGCCCTTGGCACAGTCCAACGGCGAACGTGGCAGTGTTCACAAACGTCTTCGTGGTCGACTTACTTCCCCCACCCTTGCCTCCGGACTTCTTCTTGACCATCGTCTCCTTGATCTTGTTTCCTTCCAGCCAAAAGACGTTACCGGAGAAAGCGTCGGTGCCGTAGACACGGGGGATGACAGCGCCATAGGTCGATGTCTGGACAGTCAAGTCCGAGAGGCGCGGGCCTACCGTGGTCGGGCCTTTCGGTGGGTCGGCGAGTCCTCCTGCGAGCATGCCAAGTTGGGCGCCGAGCATTGGATACCCGGCCCACATACCCACGACTGTGCCGATTACTCCACCGACAATTTGCCCAGTCGAACTCATACCAAACCCTTCACACGATACACACGCACAATCCTGGACACCCAAGCGCCATCAATCAGGTGCTCACAACATTTGCCGACATTCGCATAAGCGTGAATCATGGTTTCTCCAGCGCAAATGGCGATGTGCTGCGGTTCGTATTTGAACCGCATCAGGAGAATGTCTCCGGGTTGGCGCGATGCAACGTCCATGACACGTTCAAGATCAGGCTGCGCATCCAGACTTGATTCAAGCAAGCCTTGGTTCGGGGTTCTCCCGTACCCCGAGAAGTCAATTACACTGCCCCCACAACACTGAACGGCGTGAAGCGCGACACCGGCACAATCCAGCCCAACCCCATGCAAGCGTCCTTGATGACGGAAAGGAGTGCCGACGCAGTCCCTCGCGGCATTGACAATGTCATCGGCTGTCATTTAGCTGCTCCGTCCGACGTGGGCGTAGGTGCTGCCGGCTGGTATCCAGAGGAAGCCCCCGAAGTTCAGCACATTGGAACCCCCGACTCGGTTCTGGCAATCCACCAGACGCTTGCGACAGCCCCGCACCATGGTGTAGGTGTTGCCGACTTCAGGGGTGTAATAGAAACTGTCGTAGGTATAAATCGTCCCGTCCGCCGCATAGGACTTGATCTCGATAGGGGGTGTGCCCAGGTTGGGGCCGGATGTGAATTGAATCGTGCCTGCACCAAACGTGTCCGCCGCTTCCCCCCGAGAACTGTCACGGAACACGGACGCGCTGGCCACATGAGTGAGTGTCCCGGTCACGGTATTCGGATAGGCAAGAGACACACCGCAGCCCCCGTATTCCGTACCTCCAAAGACCTTTGGGCATTGAGCGCCATAAGTCATGCCAACGTTCTGGTTCAGGGCATCCACCAGAGACACGCCCCCGATGCTATATCGGTCATCCATCATCACGGCTTTGCCAAACACCCCGGCCGTGATCGGCTCCTCGTCTTCCACCGGACTCGTCCAGTCCGTGGCAAAAACATAGCAGCGTGCCCCGTCGAACAGGCCGCTGGAGATCGCCGCACGACTGATGCCCGCCACCCCGGCAATGCCCTCGATGTCGATGCTGGCCGGGGCGAAGTCCGATGTCGAGTTGTAACCCGTGAACTGATACCCGGACGTGCTGATGTACGTGTGACCGCTCATGACCAAGTCATGAATATAGTCGGTGAGGTAAATGGTCGGTGCCACTACAGGCACGATCTTCATGCACAACACACGATAGCGATAATCGGCAACAACACTCTTCATGGTTTGACCAGTTCAATGATGTCGATCCCGCCGCAATCCCGCAAGGCGTCGGACATGTGCGAAACCTCGATCTTGCTGTTGAATCGGCAGGGGATGTGAAAGTAGCAACCGCCAGTGATCGTTTCTGTCGTTGGTGCTGGCGTCAAGGTCACTCTCCCCGTCGTGTAATCAATGCTGATCCCGGAACTGATCAACGTGCCGTTCTTTGCCAACACCACCGAACCGGAAATCGGCTTGTACAGATTCCTGTACGGGAGTCCGATACTGAGCGGGGTGCTGCCGCTGCCATACCCCTTGATCAACTGATACACCCCGGACGAAATCTTCGGGAGAACCCAATCATCCTTGGTCGGCACCAATGTCCCGGAGTTGGTACTGTAATCATCCAAGCACTTCACCCGGAACCCGGCGTACATCCCGTAAGCGCGATGGTACAGGGCCAGGACCTGACTCGCGAGATCATCTCGCAACATGGTGAAGTTTACATGAAAACTGCGCACTGGAAACGGATGTGTCAACTTTCTGTACTCCGCACCGCTCGCCGTCGTCGTTATCTCGACCTCATACCCGTCAGTGTACGATGCCCCCATGCGGACATTGACCGGGAGAATATCTTCGAGAAAAGCAGCCATGTCGATTCCTTATGCGTACCGGCGAGCGCCGTTGAAAGCGGCAAGAGCTTCCCGCGCTCCCTGTCCTGCGGCGCGGCGCACGTCCGGGGCGTTGCTGTTGCCGTTGACGTGGACCGTGATGTTGATCGGGCCACCCTCACTCGACGCCTTCACACCCAAGCGCCCACGACTATCGCGAGACAAGGGCATGACCGCTTCCGGACCAGCTTCAGCGAAAACGCCCCCTCGGGCAAACCCGTGCAGGTTCTGGAAGGCGAAAGTCTTCGGGCTGGTCTGTACCGTGTTGGCGTAGGCGTGCAGGGAGGGTGAGCCGGAGAAGACATTGCCCTTGGCACTGTCGATATGGCTGGCTGCGAGATTGGCAAAGTCAGCCGCACTGAATCCGCCACCACCCCCAGTGATTGCTCCAAGGATACCGGAGATGATGCCGCCGAAACCCCCACCCCCGTTCCCACCGATCGCCTTCAGGCCCTGACTCAGCGCTGCCTTCGCCTCGATCTTGGCAATGCTCAGAATCACGCTCTTGGCAAAGTCGGCGAACCCGAGTTTGCCGGTGGTCAGGAAGTTGTCGAGCAGGTTTTCCATACCCGTGGTCATGGCCGCGAACGAGTCTGCCGCCGTCTTCGCCGCATTGGTTCCCTCATCCGTCCAAGCCCGGAACGCCGACTTCCACCCGAACTCGTAGGAACGAGCGAACCCGACCTCAGCCTCGGCTTGCGCTGCAGCCTGTCCTGCCAAGCGAGCGCGAGCTTCCAGAAGGAGTTCGATCTCGGCCCGCACCGCTTTCAAGCTGGCGCTCTCTTCGTCGTACCCGGCGTTCAGCAGGCTTTGCGCCTCTGCCTGTTTTCCGGCAATGGCTTTGTCCATGGGCTTTTCCACGGCTTTGCGAGCGTCATAGCCGGCCGCTTGTTCGGGAGTCAGGTCGAGTTTGATACGCGTGGCAGCCAACCGCTCCATGATCTGGTCGGTGTTCGCCTGCTGCTCTTCGATGATCTTCTGGATCTCATCCCCTGACTTCTTGATTCTCCCCATCTCAGCCGCCAGCGAATCCGCCGACCGATACGCTTCGTCGAACTGGAACTTGCGATAAGCCGTTTCCATGTCCTTGCGCTTCTTCTCGTACTGCGCCGCTTGATCACCGCTGGAAGCCGCTTGAAGTTTGGCCAGACGAGCAATGCTGCTGCTGTACTCATCCTCGATCTTCGGACCCCAAGTGGAGTAGATGCCGGCAAGTTGGGCCTGGTACTGGTCCTCGCTGATGAGATGGTTCTTGTGCGTGAGTTCGAGGACCTTCAGGTCTTCTTGCTGTCTCTCGACCAGAGAGGCGATGTTGGACTTCTCCAGGTCGCCAGTGTAGTCGCGGACTTTGGTGGCTTTGGAAGCGCCACCACCAAAGGTCCTCTTTGGCGGTTCATAGCTGTTATCAAGCAGGCTGTCCAACTGTGCCTTGCGTGTCTGCAGTTCAGGGGTTCCGGCATCAGACCCGAGAGGTTTCGATCTCAGTCCTTCCGTCTTCTCACTGAGCGCCACCTGCTTCTGGAGCCTCTCCCTTGCCTTGGCCGCTGATGCAGGATCTATTCCTGTCTCATAAGTTTTCGCAGCGAGCGCCGCCTTGGCCGCGTCGCCCTTTTTCTTGATGTCAGCGAGTTGATCGTTGAGCGCATTCTTCTGCGTCTCAAGGTTGACGATCTCTTTTTTGTTGGCGTTGGCGGAAGCAATCGCGGTAGCGTTCGTAACTTCAGAAGCAATATTGGCGCGCTCTTTAAGAGCCTTCTGATATTCCGTTTCAGCGTCCTGCAACTCACGGAGGTTCCGCTTCTGCTCATTGCTTTCCGCCGTAGCGTCACCGCCCCCAACGGGACCCCGCTTGACTTTCGCTTGCGCCTCTTTGAACCTAGCCTCAATCGGTAAAAACTTGTCGTCGGCCTGAACAAGAGTTGCGTTCAATTTCGCTTGTGCGTAGGCATCCGCCGCACTCTTCCCTTGTCTCAGAAGATTGATTTGTTGATCAAGTACAACAGCCTCGTCCCTGAGAGCTTGTGTGCCCGACGCCACTCCCCTCGCCAAGGCCTCCAGCGAATTGTTATATCGGTCCATCTCCTCTCGCGCCTTGGCTTGTTCAGAGGATACACCGTTGAGTTTGTTGATCAGATCATTGAGCAGAGCAAGAAGCGAGGCAATCCCTGCGACTGCGATTGTCACAGGGGAAATCAAACGCCCAAACCCGGTTGCTAGATTGGCGACGACCGTGCCAACGACTGTTCCTTTTGAGGCGACTGCTGTAAAGGCTGTCGCGGCTGCCGTGCCCTGAGTAGCGACACTCGCCATTGACGCGGTCGTTGCGGCCATATCCACAGCCGCAAGTACGCGCAAACCTGTCGTAACTTCAGCCACACCAATGGAGAGAACCCTAAACGCCGAGGATGCAAACTCTACGCCTTTCATACCCAAGTAGGTGATGCCGAGAACCTTGACAACGTCAATGTTTTCAAGGATCGCCTTGCTCAAACCAAGAACTGCGTCGGCCGTGCCCTGAAGAAACTCCTTGAACTCAGTGGAAGACGCGATTTGAGAGAGTGAAGCAAGAATCTCTTTCACCTGGGGAGCGACGGATTCAAAAACTTCACCCAGAGATTGTTGAAACCCACTCTTCAAGGACTTCAGCATCCCCTCAGTCGATTGGCTGAGTTTCAGTTGGGCTTCGGTCATGAAGCCCAGACCTTCAGACGACATGCGAATATCGTCGAGGGCGTCGGACATCTTCTGCATGTCGGTCAGCAGAATGTTCGCTGCCTTGACGCCGCGTTCGTTGAACAAGACCTCAAGGAAGCGTGTGCGCGCCTTATCCGTCATTGTCCCGGTAACTTCAGACAACTGCTGCAAGTTTTGTGTCAGCGTTTTGGAACTTCCATCGGCATTGAAGACTTCAATACCGAACTGCTTCATGGCACTAGCAGCTTTCTCCGTCGCCGGAGACGCGAGTTCCTTGACCATGTTGCGGATCGCCGTGCCGGCCGCAGACCCTTCAATGCCTCGGTTGGCAAGAGTGGCCAAAGCAGCCGCCGTCTCTTCCATAGAGACGCCAAACATGTCAGAAACCGATGACGCCTGCTTCATCGCCTCCATCATCTCTCGAACAGATGTAGCGGAGATTGCTGCAGCTTTGGAGAACACGTCTCCGATGTGTCCCATATCATTTACGCTCAAACCGAACGCGTGCATGATGGATGTCGCGGACAGCGCCGCATTGGCCATGTCGGTTTCCCCGACAGTGGCCAGTTTCAGAACTGAGGGTAGCGCCGCCGTAGCGTCGGTAACCGAAAGACCGGCCTGCGCGAGAACTCGCAAGCCTTGCGCAGCTTCTATCGGGGTGAACATGCTGCCCGCAACAGCCTTGTTGAACTTCTCCACATCCACCGTAGCGCCGTTGGAAATGGCGCTGATCATTGTGAATTGAAACTCAAGTTCCTTGCCCACGCTCAACATCTTCTGCACGGACCCGGCAATGGCAGCCCCTGCAAGCAGAGGCACCAGGCTGCCGTAAGTGAGCCAGAGTGCCCCAAGCCCTCCGGCCAAACCACGAGCCGCCGCGTGACCCTCGTTGGCGATCTTATTCCAGTGCAGTTGGTGGTCAGCGCTCTGCTTAATGGCGGGGGTGAGGGCCTTGT
>ERZ761603.955-NODE-955-length-22714-cov-170.060285_pt1 | contig 22714 bp, 18 predicted proteins | sample MGYA00511879_ERZ761603 | MGnify/ENA primary metagenome ERZ761603 (study PRJEB28899, sample SAMN02850040) | bioreactor sludge metagenome | biome: EBPR Sludge; feature: EBPR Bioreactor; material: flocular biomat | place: Australia: Thorneside Wastwater Treatment... | reverse complement strand
TCAGGGCGACGACGGCGCTCGAATCGACCCCACCGGAGAGGAAGGCACCGAGTGGCACTTCGGCGATCATGCGCAGGCGGATCGACTCGCCAAGCCTCTCGTCGAGCTGTGCGCAGGCGTCAGCCAGCGAGATGCGGCTGTCGAGACTGAAGCGCACGTCCCAGTACTCCTTTGGCTCGGCCAGCGGCATTCCCCGCCGCAGCGTCAGCGTGTGCGCCGGTGGCAGCTTCCGCGCCTGGCTGAAGATCGTTCGTGGCTCGGCAACATAACCCAGGGCGAAGTATTCCTCGACCGCCAGCGGATCGATGTCACGAGCCAGTCCGCCATGCGCCAGCAGCGACTTGAGCTCGGAGCCGAAGAGGAAGGTTCCGTCGGGCAGGAGGGCATAGTACAGCGGCTTCACGGCGAGCCGGTCGCGCGCCAGGAAGAGCGTCTGCTGATTGCGATCCCAGAGCGCGAAGGCGAACATGCCGCGAAAGCGACGCACACAATCCTCGCCCCAGGACTCCCAGGCGTGCACGATCACCTCGGTGTCGCTGCGCGTGTGAAAGCGGTGACCAAGTGCCAGCAGCTCGGGGATCAACTCCTGGTAGTTGTAGATCTCGCCGTTGAACACCACGCAGACGCTCTGATCCTCGTTGTAGAGCGGCTGCTGCCCGGTCGACAGGTCGATGATCGACAGGCGCCGGTGACCAAGCCCAACCCCGGGCTCGATGTGCAGGCCACCCTCATCGGGGCCGCGATGGTGCTGCGATTCGTTCATCCGCGCCAGCACGGCACGCTCAACATGACGCTGGCTACGGGTATCGAAAATTCCGGTAATACCGCACATATCGAATATCTGTCTTTTCGTGGAAAGAAAACAAGCGATCGTCCGCAAGTCGCTGCAGCAATGACAGCGGCGCCTCAACCGCCCTCGGCCCGCCCGGCAGCGCAGTCCGACCGGCGGCTGGCCAGCGGTGTGCAAGCCTGCCCACTGCGATCACAGAACTCCTCATAGACCGACTGGTAGTTCGCCAGCATCGTTGCCAGACTGAAGCGGGCAACGGCGACTTCCCGCGCCGCACTCCCGTGTCGCTGACGCAGGCTCGAATCGGCGAGATAGCGTCGCAGCAGGTCGCCCAGTCCAGCAACGTCCCGCGGCTGGAAAAGGCGCCCGCTGACCTCATCGGCGACCAACTCGATGTTGCCGCCCGTGGCCGTCGCCAGCAGCGGCAGACCCGTCGCCATGGCCTCCAGAAGCGTGTTCGAAATCCCCTCCGCGAGCGACGGCAGGACGAAGAGGTCGAAAGCCTGCAGCAGCTCGCAAACGTTGCCGACCGCGCCGGGAAACCAGGTCAGAGATGAAATGCCGAGTTCGGCGGCGAGGCCGCGCAGTGACTCGCGCAACGGCCCATCGCCGACGACCACCAACCGTGCACGCGACGCGGCCACATCTCCGTCCGTGGCGACGCGGGCAAAGGCGCGAAGCAGCGTTGCCTGATCCTTGACAGCCTGCAGCCGTCCCACCGTTCCGATCACGACGCTGCCCGGAACGGCAAAGCCCTCGGGCAGCGACCGCCAGCGATCAGCATGGGTGGTCGGCGCGTAACGCTGGGTATCGACGCCGTTGATGATCTGCGTGACCCGGCGCGCCGAGATCCCGACACGCTCGACGAGGTAATTGCGCAACTCGGCCGACACCGTGATGTAGCGGTCGACCAGCGGCGCGTGCAGGCGGCGCAGCAGCGCCGGCTTGAGCCGCCGCCCGGCAAGATCGTCGACATCCCAGCCGTGCTCGCCATGAATGCAATACGGCACGCCCGCGAGCCTGGCCGGCAACAGCGCATCGAGTCCGGACTGGTTGCGCGAATGAACGACCGTCGGCTGCAATCGGCGACACAAATGGAACAGGTCGCGCCTGAGCCGCCAGACGCCGACGCGGGAACGATGCAGAGCAATCACCGGCGCGTCGGAACGCGTCAGGCGAAAGCGAAAGTCGGAAAAATCCTCGACGCACGCCACCGCATGGCGAAACCGGTTCTCCGGAAGATGGTTGATGAGGTTGACGAGACCGTTCTCCATGCCCCCGGTGACGAGGTGATGGATCACATGCAGGATCAGGGGCCGGCTCTCGGACATCAGGTCAGTCCGACGCACTGCAAGAGGAAGGCGCGGTCGGAGAACTCCCAGTTGATCCCCCGGCGGACCACGTTGAACGCGTCGACGCACCGCAGGTTGCTGCCACCATAGGCTGAAAGGCAACCCACATAACCTGCCTGCCGCACCAGATCAAGGCGCTCCGCGGTCATGTGCTGCCGACCACCATACGGATAGGCAAAGACGCAGTCCTGCACGGCCAGTTCGCGACGCAGGTCGGACAGTGAGCGGCACAACTCGTCCCAGACCACTTCTGCCGGCTCGCTGGCGCAGTCGATATGGCTGACGGTGTGCGAACCGATCGTGAATCCGGCCGCCCGCATCTGTCGCAGATGCTCCCATTGCATCACGGGAAGCGGCGGATTGCCACGCCGGATGTCGTGCGCGAAGCGTTGATCGCTATTGACGATGCCGGTGGCCACGAAGAAGGCTGCCGGCACCTGATGTCGCAGCAGACTGGGCACCGCGTTGACATAGTTGTCGAGGTAGCCGTCGTCGAAGGTGACGCAGACCAATGGCTTGGACGATCGCGGAATCGTCCGGCACGCCAGGACTTCAGCGAGGGAGATTACGCGGCAATGCTGCCGCAGCAACGACATCTGCCGCTCGAACTGCTCGATCCCGACACTGAGGTTGTCACGCACGGAGTCCGTCACCCGGTGGTAGAGGAGAACGGTGATCCTTGGCGGCAGAAGCGCGTACGCGCCGAGCTGCCAGCTGCGGCAAGCGGCAACACTGAAAGCGGCTTTGGCCAGGCGTCCAGCCAGTGACTCCCGGACGACATCCGTCGCGGCCAGCTTGCGTCGCAGTGCCGCCACCTGCGCCAGGGTCGGTTTGCGGTAGGTTCTGCCCCCCGCAGGCTGGGGCGTTGCCGGGCGACGTCCGGCAACGATTTCGCCGACGACGTCGCGCATAAGCTCGACACCGACCTCATCGAGGCGCAACTGCAGCCCACGCAAGCTCGAATGCTTCTCACGTTCGACCACCGCCGCGGCCGCCACCTCGCCGGTGTCGAGCTTGTCGTCGACCCAATGAACGGTACAACCGACCGCGTCTTCACCGTTCCACAGTTCCCAGAAAGCTGGCGGCATGCCGCGATAGTCCGGGACCTTCCCCTTGTGCAGATTGATGGTACCCGCCGTCGGAAGGGCAAAGAGCGCTCGCCGCAGAATCGGAGCAGCGAGTGACAACCCGACGTGTGGCGCGAAATCCCTGACCGCAGCCAGCGCTTCGCTGCCGTGGATGTCGGCCACGTGCAACACACGAACGTTCGGTCGCGCGGCCAGAGCCGACGCCGCGAACTCGTGTCCAGGAGCCGGCGGTACAACGGGGTTGCCGGCGGGTCGGAGCCGCTGCCAGATGTCCGCCAGCTGATACGGCAGCCAGCGCCAGCCGTTGCGTCGCAGGTTGCGCCACTGGCTGCGGCAGATTTGGCGGACGCTCTTCGCCGGGGCGTGAACGAGGATCAGCCAGGACAGACCCGCAAGGGAACGGTCGATCTCGACGATTCCCTTGCGCACCGAGTAAGCGAGGTTGCCGGTATAAACGACCAAGCGTCTCTGCTGATTGTCCATTGCCCCTGTCGATATCCCCAGTGATGTCACCGCAGCGGAAGGCCAGGAACCCGAGCCGCACCCCATGCCACAGCAAGCCGCCTGGCACTCGCTGCCGGCAGACAACACCATCGTCTCGTCTGTCCGCGGCGGCGACGCCCGGCCAGGCTCTCATCCCCTACGGGCTGGCCGCCGGCTGCACCGCTCGTTGCCGCCAGTCAGTGTGCAAATGATCGCTCGGCGCGCCGCCGGCTGCCGTGTCATTGTTCACGATCGGCAACAGCCGGACAGCAGCCGGCTGCAGGTGTTCAGCGCCCTCTCGCCGTCTGCCGCAAAGCGTTTCCGATCTCCCCTCCGGCGACTGCGGCGAAATCGCCCAGCGTCGCATCGCCAGCCCCAGGTCGGTCCTGCTGCGCGAACAGGATGACGACGGCGGAGTCGTCGCCTTGGCCAGTGAGGCGCGACAGCGCCGTGTAGGCTTTGGCGATGGCGTCACTGGAAGTCCAGCGGCCATTGATCCAGTACCATTGCCACACCAGCAGGCGCGAACTTTCGAGGCCACGCAATTCCGCGGTACGGACTCTGACTGGCTGCCCGTCGAATGAAATCTCCTTGACACCGCCCGCAACCCTTGCCCATACCGGATCGTCGCTCGCCACCAGGACATTGGTCGAGCTGACCAGCTTGCGCTGCTGGTCCTGGTTGCGATAGTAGGCGACGAAGAGCCCGACGCGCCGGCCATCGCGAGCGAACACAGCCTGCCGGAGCGCGTCGGCGCCGGCGAACCGCGGCTGCCAGTCGTATGGACCAGTCGCGTCGCCGTCCTGCCAACCGGCAATCGGGCCGAGAGACGCCAGGCTCTTCACCTCGTGCACGGCGGCATGATCGAGTTGCCAGAGCACCAGGGGCCACAAGCCGGCTACCAGCACCGTCACCGATCCTGCCGCCAGCAGCGCAGCCGGGGACGGGCGCGAGGCAGTCACCGGCACCCTGACCGGCCCCTGTGGCAGCGTGTCATCCTCGCGCCAGCGGGCACCAATCCAGAACATCGCCAGAATGACGACGCCGAAAAACACCCAGCCATACACCAGATGGTCGACGCCGACCGCAAGCTTGTTGCCGGAAAGGTGGCCGAGCATGACGATCATGTAGGCGCGCCCCCAGTTGGCAAGGACCGGCACGATGATCGAGACGAGGAAGAAAAGCAGGCGCCGCCAGGTCGAACGATAGGTGAGATAGGCGTACAGCGTTCCCACCGTGATCGAGGCGATGAGGTAGCGTACGCCACTGCAGGCCTCGACCACCGCCCAGTTGCCGCTCGGAATGACCAGGTGCTGTCCCTCGCGGTACACCGGGATGCCGCTGAGCCGCAGGCCGGCGACGGTCGCGTCGGCAGTCCACTCCATCAGCTTGGGCTGCGTGAAATCACCGAAGGGAACGGCGAAGAAGAGGAACAGCAGCGGAAACGCAAGCCAGCGCGCGACCTGCCAGCCGACCACCGCCGGTACTGCCAGGATCAGCATGGCGACCAGGGCAAACTGCGTGAGGGCGTTGACCGCGGCCACCTGCCCCAGCAACCAGCCAAAGCCGGCCGCTGCCAGCAGCAAGACGGCGAGGTAGCTCGGACGTGGCGTCAGCGCGGTGAGCCCCGCCCGGAGACGCCAGACCAGCCACAACGCGATGGGTGGCACGATCATTCCATGCGCATAGGTGTCGGAGCGCCACCAGATGCTCGCCATGTCCACCACCGTCTCCCGAAAGAGCGCCAGAATCAGCAGCAGAACCAGGAACAGGGCGGGTCCGGCCAGCCGCCAGGCAGGGTCGATCGCGGCGGTGGCGGAACTTGTTTCGCGGGCAATCATGTGAGGCTTTCAGCAGGCATGAGGTGCGGGAAGAAAGGAAACAGTTTGGGCCGGAAACAACATGGGATCACGCCCATGCTGGCTCAGCCGAGATTCCTGACGATGAACGGCCCGAGCCAGTTCGCCAGACCAATGGGCAGCCGCTGCCAGGTGTTGATCAACAGGCGGTACTTGGTGTTCGCCGGGTTGTTCTGCGGCACCGCCTCGCGGCGATAAAGGCAGTACTCATAGAACAGCGGCTCAGGCTCGAATCCCCAGTTCTTCTTGAACGAGTACGAGCCGGTATCCCGCTTGCTCCGTCCGTAGTCAAAAACCTTCAGGCCACGCTCACAGGCACGACGCAACAACTCCCAGTACTTGAAGTCGTTGGCTGCCAGATGACGCGCCGACGGCTCGTCGCCCGCGTAATAGGGCAGCACCTCGTCACGGAAGTAGAAGCTGAGAACACTGCTCACCGGGCGTCCGGCTGCATCGACCACGGTCATGATGTCGCAGCTGCCAGCGAAGACCTGCAGCAACTGCTCGAAGTAGCGCCGCGGCAAGGCGGGTGTGCCATGACGGTGGACGTTGTCCGCGTAGAGCGCAAAGAAGCGCCGGCTGTCGGAATCGATTTCGCTGCGCAGACCGCTTTTCATTCCCTTGCGGACCATCGCCCGCTGCTTGCGTGGAATCGCCAGCATGTTGGCTTCCAGTTCCGCGGCGATGCTTCGCCGAAACCGGACGTAGAGGTTCTGCTGCGGCCATTCCGGATGGCGCTGCTGCACGTTTCGCAGTTCCAGGTGGTCGACACCGAGGCGTCTCGCCAGCGCTTGCGCCTCCTCTTCAAGAACCCGGGCAGCCTGCTGGCTGCCGGCAGCGACCCCCCCGTACACGGCGAAGGGCAGCGACACCAATGCGTTGCCGAAAAGCAGGCTCTTGACGTGGGCCAGCGGCAGGACCGCCTCGACACACCCTGCCCGTTCGGCATAGAGAAAGTACGTCGGATGACGGAAGACGTCAGCGATGACTTGTTGCCAACCAGCACGATGGAAGAAGGTCGCTTGCGGACACTCTTCGACGAACGCTTCCCAACGCGCGACCGCGGCCACATCGCCCACCTGCAGGCGCCTGACCGCGAGCGGAGCCGTTGCCGCGGCAACGCCCGAGACTTCGTCGCCGCCCATCTTCATGCAGTCGCTCCGCCACTGCCGGCGCCGAGGAAGACCTCGTCCATGCGACCCCAGCGAAAGTCGGCCAGCAGTCGTCGCAACCGACCTTCGGTATGCTGCAGGTTCACGTAGTGGCGAAAACGCGTCTTGAAGCTGAGTCCCGGTATGCGCGGTTGCGCGGCGTCGATCTCCCACGGATGGAAGTAAAAGATCGCCGGCTGCCCATCGCGCTGGTTTACCTGCCGCAACAGCCAGCGCGACAACGCGTAGGGCAGTAGCCGGAAGTAGCCGCCGCCACTTGCCGGCCAGTTGCGATCCAGGAAGCGGGCAGTCGTCACCGGCAGCTCGAGCAGGCCGTGCTGCACGCGATGCGCGAAACGCGGCGCATCGGGCATGCCGTAGTGATCGTGGCGGATCGGATAGATGCTTGAACTGTACTGATGGCCTGCCTCGGCCAGGCACTCGAATGCCCACAGGTTGTCCGCCCCGATCGAAAAGCTCGGCGCCCGGTAGCCCCTGATCCGCTGGCCCGAAATATCCTCGAGAAGCAGCTTGGCCCGCCGGATGTCGGCGGCAAACGCAGCCCTGCTGAGATCACTGGCACGCTCGTGACCGAAGCCGTGGCTGGCGACTTCATGCCCGGCAGCAGCGATTCGCTTCACCAGTTGCGGATACCGCTCGGCAATCCAGCCGAGGGTGAAGAAGGTTGCCCGGACCCCGCTGTCGTCAAGCATCAGCAGAATCCGCTCGACGTTCCGTTCCACCCGGCAGGGGCGCTGCGGCCACTCGTGCCGTGGGATGTACGGGGCCAGGGCGGATACCTGGAAGTAGTCCTCGACATCGATCGTCAGGGCGTTGGTGATCGGCCGCACCGGCATCTTCCGCTCCCCGCCGCCTAGAGCGAAGGCTGCCGCTGCTGCCGCGCCAGTAGCCACGCGGCAAGGTCGGCAGCGATCCGCTCGGCCGCCCGGCCATCCCAGAACTCCGGGATCCTGCCGCTCTTGCCGGTTCCACCCAGAATCTCGTCGACGCCGGCGCGAATCGCGTCAGGGTTGCTGCCCACCAGCGTATTGGTTCCCTCGTCGACGGTGATCGGTCGCTCGGTGTTCTCACGCACCGTCAGGCAAGGCACGCCGAGGGCCGTACTTTCCTCCTGCAGGCCGCCGGAATCCGAGAGAACGAGCGTGGCCCCCTTGAGCAGGCCGAGCATCTCCAGATAGCCTTGTGGCGGCAGGATCACGATGCGCGGGCTGCGCAGCACATCCTGCAGGCCAAAACGATCGATATTGGCGCGCGTTCGCGGGTGCATGGCAAAGATCAGCGGCAGCCGCTCCGAAACCTCGCGCAAGACGCGCAACAGCGGCCGCAGCGACTCCGGCCGATCGACGTTCGACGGTCGATGCAGCGTCACGACGGCGTAACCGGGAGCGCCATCGACGATCCGCGCGTCCACACCCGCGAGTTGCAGCGTCTTCGTGACGGGTGGGGCGAACTCGCTGTTCGCCCGCAGGGAATCGATCATGACGTTGCCGACGAAGCACACGCGCTCGGCCGCCACCCCTTCGCGTTCGAGATTCAGGTGCGCAGCACGCTCGGTGGTGTAGAGCCGGTCGGCAATCTGGTCGGTCAGGAGCCGGTTGATCTCTTCCGGCATGCGGCGATCGTGGCTGCGCAGGCCGGCCTCGACGTGCACCACGGCCACATCCTTCTTGGCGCAGACGAGGGCACAGGCGAGGGTCGAGTTGACATCGCCGACAACGAGCACACAAGCCGGCCTGTGTGCGTCGAGCACCGGCTCGAAACGACGCATCACCTCAGCCGTCTGCACCGCATGCGTGCCGGAGCCGACTTCCAGATTGATATCAGGCCGCGGCAGCCGCAGATCGTCGAACAACCGATCATTCATGTCGCGATCGTAATGCTGGCCGGTGTGGACGAGCAACGACGGCAGTCGTGGGCGATGGGCTGCGAACGCACGCAGAATCGGTGCCATCTTCATGAAATTCGGCCGCGCCCCGACAATGCAGACGATCGGTCCGAGACCCGCAGGCCATGTTTCATCGACCACGATGATATCCTTTCATTGCTTGACCCGGACCGCCTCGACCAGTTGCTGCAGCAGCGACAGGATCGCTGCGTTGTTCCGCTCAAGGCGGAACATGCTGCGCTCGATGCGAATCAGACGCTGCTCCGACTGGCCGCTCTTCAGATCGGCGATGACGCGTGCAGCCTCGTCGGCAGTGTTGCGATCGAGAGCAACGCGCGACAGGTCGATGTCGAGGATGCCGCTGTCGGTCAGCTGCGGATGTGCCGCCGGCTGCGCCGCGTCGGCGCCGCTGCCCGCCGCAACCGTGGTGCCGGCCTGCGTCTCCTCGCGCAGTTCGCGCGCCACTTCCTCGACATCGCCGCGCGCAAACTCGCTCTTGCCGTTCAGAAAACCGGCCAGCAGCAGGCGGTCGCAGTGGGCATTGATCCGCCGCGGAACGCCACCACTGGCTTCGAAGAGGGCTTCGAAGGCGCCGGCGTCGAAGCGCGGCGATCCCTTCGATCCGGCGCACTTCAGGCGATGCTCGATGTAGGCCTGCGTCTCATCCTGGTCCATCGGACCGATGTGGCAGGCAGCGATGACGCGCTGCCGCAGCTGCTGCATCTGCGGACTCTGCATGATCTTGCGAAACTCCGGCTGGCCAATGAGAAAGCTCTGCAGCAGGGCCTGTGTGCCAAACTGAAAGTTCGACAGCATGCGCAGTTCCTCGACCGCGCGCGGCGTCAGGTTCTGTGCCTCATCGACGATCAGCAGGCAGCGTTTGCCCTGGCGAGTGACATCGACCAGAAACGCCTCGAGGGCGAGCAGAGTCTCCGACTTTCCCAGGTTCCTGCCACCGACACCAAATGCAGCCGCCACCATGCGCAGCGTGTCCTCGGCGTCAAGCTGTGTGCTCACCAACTGTGCGGCGACCACCTTCTCTGAATCGAGCTCATTCAGCAAGCCGCGAACGATCGTCGTCTTGCCAGCGCCCACCTCACCCGTGACGACGATGAATCCTTCGTTCTGATTGAGGCCATACTCCAGGTAGGCCATCGCACGTCGGTGCTGCTTGCTGGCGAAATAGAACGAAGGGTCCGGGTTGAGCTGGAACGGCTTGCTGCTCAAGCCATAGAATGATTCGTACATGCAGATCGATCAGAAGTTGTGCGATAGCGAGGCAGTCAGGGCACTTTCCGTATAGTCCGCGTTCACACCGCCATCGGAGATGACGTGCCGCGCGCCGACGTTGGCGTTCGTCCTGGGACCGAGCGAGGTGGTGTACAGCAGATAGGCCCCGGTCGTCTTCGAGTCGACAGCGCCCGTGCCTTTCGCCAGGCTGCGCTGCTGATTGAGCGACAGCGAAAGCGACGACAACCCGGTGAGCTGGTGCCCCCAGATCACGCCATAGCCGCGCTGCGTCACTTCGTTGGCCAGCGAATAGTCATCGGTCAGGCCACTGATCACACCCAGCGGCTGCTGCTGGCTCTCCGTCGCGTTGAACGTCAGCGTGTTGCGCACGCCGAGAAGCGCATAGGAAAGCTGTTGCGTGGTCTGCAGGCTTGGCCGGTTGGTCAGATAACCATTGACCACCGATCCATCCGCCGGCACGCCCCTGCCCTGCAGGATCTGGCTGACCTGCGTCCTGATCGCTTCTGGGGCGAGACCCGGATTGTTCGCCGCGACGATCGCATAGAAGGCATCGTAGTTGCTTCCCTGGCCGGTGTTCGTCACCCCGGCCGGCTGATAGGAAACATCACGGCTGGCAGAATAGTTGAAGGCAGACAGCGGCATGCGATGGCTGAAGGCAACGTTGTACCCGTTGCCGAAGAAACGTCGCGTCATGCGGGCATCCAGCTTCGTCCGCGGGCTTGGTGTCCACAGCAGACCGAATCCGGAGTCGTTGTTGGTCTCCTCCTGCAGGCTGACGAGGTTCGTCCTTTCGCGCCCGAAGATCGCCGAAACCTGCAGTTCCGGATTGAAACGGTACGCCAGCGTCAGACCGTAGCGTGTGTCCTCACGGTCACGGCCGACATCGTAGTTGGCACTGTTGCTGCTGTAGTCGATCGACCAACTGAGCGCGCTCCAGCGTGTATTGCCGTTGATGCGCCCCAGCCATTGACTCGTCGTCGTGTTCGACACCGCCGACGAGTCGGGGTTGGTGCCGCTGACCGTGTAGCGCAGCAGGTAGTCTGCGGACGAGAGCAGACGACCCCGGATGTACGGCGAAACTGAGTAATAGAAGGTCTCGGTGCGGTTCCGGTTGATGTTGACGTCGGACGGGGCGACCGGACCGAAAGCGGAGATGTACTGCTGCGAGATCGTTGAACTGGCGTCGACGAACAGCCAGTCCTCGACCGCCTCCAGCGTCCCGGCGGCAACGAGACTTTGCTGCCGGTTGTTCTCCGAAGACTCGCGCGCATAGATGTTCTGCGTGATCCCGTAGCCCAGTCGAAGATTGGCGCGTGCGCCCCGGCCGTCGATCGAAATACCAGGCGTGATCGAGGTCACCAGATCGCTGGTACGGTTCGTCGGTGTCAGGTACAGGTTGTTGGTCAGCGTCCCGCCGATCGCGATGCTCGGCGTGATGGTCCAGTTCTCCGCGTACGCCGGCAGCGCCAGCACGACGAGCATGCAGGCCAACGGCACGGGCATGCGCGCAGGCTGCAGGCAGGCGGAAGACGACGCCGCGGCAAGCCTCGCAGCTTCGCCGGGGCATGCCGCAAGCTCAAGCACCTTCTGAACCATAACCATAGCCATACCCATAGCCATAACCGTAGCCGTATCCGTCCTGCGCCACTGTCCGCGCCTGATTCAGCAGCATCAGCTTCACCGGGCACGACTCGATCGTCATCAGAGCATGCTTGACATCGCTACGGGCAGTGCTTGCGGCCTTCACCACCACCACCACCTGGCCCATGTGGCTGGCCAGGACCCGCGACTCCGTGGTCATCAACAGCGGCGGTGAGTCGAAAATGATGATCCGGTCCGGATAGCGACTGGCCATCTCGTCAAGCATCTGCGCCATCGTCGCGCTCGCCAGCAGTTCGGTTGCACGCGCGTGCTGCGTACCGCTCGGCAGGATGCTCAGCTTCTCGACGTTGGTGCGCAGCAGCACCTGCGAGAGTTCCACCGAGTGATCGGTCAGCACATCGAGCAGACCGCGCGCCGGCTCAACGCCCAGCATCTTCAACACCGAGGGCTTGGGTACATCGGCGTCGACCAACATCACCGTATTGTCGAGTTCCATGGCGATACTGATCGCCAGATTGATCGCCGAGAAGCTCTTGCCCTCACCTGACAGCGCGCTGGTCACCATGATCAGGTTGCCACGCTTCACAGGGGCAACTCCTCGGCCCATGGCGTTGGCGATCAGCGGCCGCTTGATGACGCGGAACTGGTCCGCCAGTTGCGAGCGTGGCGCATCGGGGCTCATCAGACCGCGGGCCGCGAGCGCCTGCAGGTCGATCTCGACGCGCCGCGACACTGGCGCAGGTACCGGTGGCGGCGCTGCGGCCGCAGCGGCGACCGGCGCCGCACCCCGGGTTGCCGCTGCGGCACTGACCACCGGAGCGGACGGGCCAGCCTCCAATGATGCGGCGGCGCTCGGCACGCGGGTCTCGGCACCCCCGTACCTTGGCGCCTGATCATCGTCCGATGTCGGACCATGTACGGCAACCCCAGCCTTGCGCAACTGCTCGAGACGTTTCGCCGCTTGTTCAATGAGGCTCATCGGTTTTCCTCAGGCAGTACGGACGGAAATGAGAAACAACGCCAGCAGGCCGGCCCCATAGGCGCCGACCAGCGTCAGGCAGGCTGCCGCAAAGCGCAGCAGATCCTTCCTCTCGCGCTGCTTGCGTGCGTCATCGACCAGCAGTGTCACGGTGCCGAGCAAGGGCAGACCGCTCGCCTCGCGCAGTGACCGCGCATCGAAGAAGACCGGGCGCAACTGGCTTGTGGCAAAGGTGGCGGCGATGCCGGCGCCGAGTGCCAACAGCAAGGTCAAGGGGAGGAAGACGGTGCGGTTTGGCGCCACGGGCTTGGGCGAGACGCGCGGGGGATCGATCAGGCGGAAATCGACGCCAGCGGCATTCTCCATCTCGCTGCCCATGCTCGCGGATTCCCTACGCTGCACCAGTTGCTCGTAGTTCTTCTTGTTGATCTCGTAGTCGCGGTTGAGCTGGGCAAACTCGGCTTCGATCTGCGGCATCATCTTTGCCGACTCGGCAAGGCGATTGTAGCGGGCCTGGTACTCGGCGACGCGCGTGCGCAGGGCGGCGACATTCGCATCGGCCTCGGAGAGCGTCAGCTTCAGTTGCTGCTGCGCCGGATTGCCGCTCAGTGACGCTGCCGGGTTGGTCGCTGCAGCCTTGCGGCGGGCAGCGACTTCCTGCCGCTTCTGGTCCTCCAGTTCCTTGACCAGACGGCGCGCGCTGACGACGTCGGGATGCTGGTCGGTGTAACGCTGCAGCAGCCCATCGAGGCTCTTCTGCAGGGCGTCGATGCGCGCGTCCAGTTCGGGAACCGAGATACCGGCGATGGATTCCTGGGAAGGGTCCGGCACGAGCGAAGGCTCGTCACCGACGATGTGGCGTTTGAGCGTATCGCGCGACTGCTCGGCTTCGCGCAGCTGCAGCTTGCTCTGCTCGAGCAGTGCACCGGCGGCACTCATGCGCGTGAAGTAGTCCTTGCCCTCGGCACTCTGCGTCGCCATGTTGCGCATCTTGAACTCCTTCAGACGCGCCTCGGCCTCTTCAAGCTTCTTCTCGTACCCCTCGATCTCCTTCTCGAGAAACTTGCGTGCCGACTCCGTGTCCTTGCGCGCATCGCCGAGATTCGATTCGACAAAGATCGACACCAGCGACTGCACCACCCGCTTCGCGCTCTCCGGATTGGTGTCGCGATAGGTGATCGTATAGATGTTGTCGCGCGACGTGTTGTTGATCTTCAGCGAGGACATCAGCCCTTCGATGAGACTTTCGCGATCCGACCGCGACTGGACCTTGAGATCGAGATCAGCCATTCTGATCAGCTTCTCGACGTTCGGGCGGGTGATCAGGGTGCGGCTCAGCATGTTCACCTGCTGGTCGATGTTGGGCTGTGTTACCAGACCCGACATCAGGGGTCGCAGGATGGACTGCGTGTCGACATAGACACGGGCCGACGCCTCATATTTGTCGGGAATGACAATCACCGCCACGACGCTGGCGAGACCCACGATCCAGGCGACGATGATCCCCAGCCAGCGGCGCTGCCACATTCCGCGCAGGACGGCGATAGCCTGTCGAAGCAGTTCATCCATCGGATTCAGACTTTATCAGTTAGCGGTTGCGGCCCCCGCCAGACAGCAGAGCGCGAGGGCACAGGATGGAAGCAGGATTTGAAACAGGACTGCCTGCCGTCCGTGGATCAGAACCAGCTCTGCGGGATGATCAGCACATCACCCGGTTTCATGTCGACGTTTGCCGAGACATCCCCCCGTCGAATCAGGTCGGTCAAGCGAACGCCATACTGCTGGCTTGGTCCTTCGGGGTTGACCCGCAGGACAGACGCGCGATTGCCATCGGCAAAGTCGGTCAGGCCACCAACGGCGATCATCACGTCAAGCAGGGTCATGTTCTGTCGATACGGCAGCGACTGCGGCTTGGCTGCCTCGCCGATGACCCTGATCTGTTCGGCCTGGGTGCCGACAAAACCGGTGACGATGACGGTGACGATCGGGTCACGGATGAAGGTTCCCAGCGCTTTCTCCATGTCGCGTGCCAGCGCGGTCGGCGTCTTGCCCATCGCCTGCATGTCCTCGATCAACGGGCCGGCAATCAGACCATCGGGACGTACGGGCACCGACATCGAGAGTTCCGGATTGCGCCAGACGACGATATTGACGTTGTCACCAGGACCAATGATGTAGCGATAGTCCGACGAAGCCGCGGATACCGGCGCCGGCGGGAAGGACGAGGCGCAACCCGCAACCACGGCAGCGGCGGCAGCCGGCACGAGCCAACGAAGGACAACGCCAATGACGGCATTCAGGCGCTTGAGCATGGTTTTCTCCTATTCAAATCCCCAGCTTGGAAACGGTTCACCACAAGTGACTCGTGCCCGGGCAGGCGGCCCCCAACGGAGCGCGCCACAGTATAGTGGAATTGGCCCGGACGGCAAAAAAGGGCGCAGCGATCGAGCCCGCACAACATCGCCCGCAAGATTGTGAGCCCACGCTGCTTGCTACCCATACCGGACGCCTGCTCCCACGCACCGCAACGCCACGAGCGCCCTTCCTGGTCAGAGGCTGCCCGAAGGGCGTGGCAACGGTCGAAGGATACCGGCTGCAGAACCTCGCACAAGGGAAATAACGCACACTGCGCACCATTTCTTGAGCAATGGCGGCGAAAACAACAGACGATACGATAAGATGCTCATATAAGTACTCAACAGAAGGGTGACCGAACAGCGCAGGATCGCCATGAGGATCCGTCGCACCACCCCGTCGTCCGCCGATGAAGATTGCCAGCTGGAACGTCAATTCGCTCAAGGTCCGCCTGCCACAGCTCCTGGCATGGCTCGACAGCGGGCGCCCGGACATCGTCTGTCTCCAGGAGACGAAGCTCGAGGACCGCAGTTTTCCGAGGCTGGAACTCGAGGCCCATGGCTATCGCTGCGCGTTTGCCGGCCAGAAGACCTATAACGGTGTCGCCCTGCTGACCCGTGAGACCGCGTCGGAGGTGGTGATCGGCAATCCCCTGCGACCGGATGAGCAGATGCGCCTGTTGACGGCGACGATTCAGGGAACCCGTGTCGTCTGTGCCTACGTCCCGAATGGCCAGGCAGTCGGCAGTGACAAGTACCGGTACAAGCTTGCCTGGCTGGATGCTCTGCGGCGCTGGATCAGCGAACTCCTGAGCGACAATCCGCAGCTCATCGTCGCCGGCGACTTCAACATTGCGCCTGAAGACCGCGATGTGCACGATCCGATCGCCTGGGCCGGACAAGTCCTCTGCTCGGAGGCCGAGCGCCGGGCCTATCGGGCCCTGCTGGACCTTGGTCTGCACGACAGCTTTCGCCTGTTCGCGCAGGCCGAGAGGAGTTTCACATGGTGGGACTACCGCATGCTCGGCTTTCAGAAGAATCATGGATTGCGCATCGACCACATCCTCCTTTCCTCGCCACTGGCTGCCCGCTGCACCGCCGCAGGCATCGAACGCGAGATGCGAAAGCTCGAACGACCTTCGGACCATGCACCGGTCACCGCGGAGCTGATGGATTGATGGCCAAGCCAGCGGATCCGCAACAGGCGCTGTTTCTGCTCTACCCGGCACTGCGCACCTTGCCGGCAAGCCAACTGGCGGCATGGTGCCAAGCGGCGACCCTCCTGCAGTTGCCGGCTGGCGGTGAGGTGTTTGCCGAAGGACAGACGTGCAAGGGATTCCCGCTGATTCTCCACGGCACGATCAAGGTAGTGAAGATCTCGGCGGGCGGACGCGAGATACTGCTCTACCGGGTCCCGGCAGGTGATTCGTGCGTCATCACCTCGAGCTGCCTCCTCGCCGGCAGCCCGTACTCCGCGCGCGGCATCGCCGAGACGCCGGTCTCGCTGTTCCTCCTGCCAATCGCCGTCTTCGAGGAGTTGGTCGCCACCAACCGCCCCTTTCGCGACTTCGTCTTTCGACTCTTTGCCGAACGCATCGCCGAGCTGATGCAACTCGTCGAGGAGGTCGCCTTCCAGCGTCTCGACCAGAGACTCGCCAAGCTGCTGCTTGCCCGCGGCGATACCATCAACTGCACCCACCAGACCCTCGCTGAAGAGCTCGGAAGCGTTCGCGAGATCGTCAGTCGCCTGCTCAAGAACTTTGCTGCCGCCGGCTTCGTGTCGCTCGCGCGCGAGCAGATCGTCGTCGTCGATCGTGCGGGCCTCCGACAACTGGCCGACGCTGGGCGCTGAGCCTGCGGCATTTGGCGCCGAGTGGCCCGGGCAGCGCCGTACCCTCTGTGACCACGGTTACATACATCGCGGCGATCGCAGCCTATCCTGCAGCGATACTCAACAACCGCAAAACGGAGTTCATCATGAAAGCCAACGTCGGTGGAATCGACAAAGTACTGCGTATCGCAGTCGGAATTGCGCTCATTGCCATGGCCGCCCTAGGCATGATTGGCGCTTGGGGCTGGATCGGTGTCGTGCCCCTGCTGACCGGCATCTTCAGCGTCTGCCCTGCCTACACCTTACTGGGCATGAATACATGCCCAGTAAAGAAGAGTTCCTGAAGAGGATCCCTGCTGCCCGGCAGCGACTGGGAAGGTCCCGCAAGGTGGTCCGCCAGACCGCACGCGGGGCCTTCCAGCGTCTTGCGCAGCATGCGGCGTCGGGGATCCTCGTCGTGGCCATGGCCGTGGTTTTCGTCCTGCCTGATCCGATCAGTCAGGCATGCGACGTTCGCCATCGCGCCGACCACGCGAGCTAGCGGCCTTGCGTCGAGTTCGCCAAGCGAACGAAGTCGGCAACCGACAGTTCCTCAGCGCGGCAGCTCGAAGCAAGACCAAGCGCTACCAGTTGCGAACTCTCGACCAAACCGTCTAGGCTGTTGCGCAGCATCTTTCGCCGCTGCGCGAAGGCAGCCGCAACGAGTGCGGCGAAACGCGTCTCGTCGCTTGCGACCAGTTCCTCCGGTGGCCGCGGAAGCAGACGCACCACGGTTGACTCGACCCGCGGCGCCGGGTCAAAGGCCGTGGGCGGCACGTGCAGCAATGCTTCCATCTCGAAACGGTACTGCAGCATGACCGAGAGGCGGCCGAAGGCGCTGCAGCCCGGAACCGCGACCATGCGCTCGACGACTTCCCGTTGCAGCATGAAGTGCATGTCGCCGATCACGCGAGCGAAGTGTACGAGGTGGAAGAGAAGTGGCGTCGATATGTTGTACGGCAGGTTGCCGACGATCCGCAAGCGGGCGCCTGCCGCAGCGCCCAAGCAGCCAAAATCGAAGTCGAGAGCGTCGCCCGCGTGTATCGTCAGGCGATCTGGCGGGTACATTCGCTGCAGGCGTGTGATGATGTCGCGATCGATTTCGACCACGTGCAGGTGATCCAGACGCTGCAGCAATGGACCGGTCAGGGCTCCCAGACCGGGACCGATCTCCACCATCCGGTCGCCGCGCTGCAGCCGCAGGCAGCCGACAATGGTCGCAATGACCTCCTGATCAACCAGAAAATTCTGGCCAAAGCGCTTGCGCGCGCGATGCGGCCGCAGCCGATCAGCCGTTGCCGTCAGCGACACGCCATCTCGATGGCCTGTTCGATGGCGACGAACAGGCTGCCCGGATCGGCCTGACCGCTGCCTGCCAAGTCCAGGGCGGTACCATGGTCGACCGAAGTGCGGATGATCGGCAGCCCGAGGGTCACGTTGATGCCGTGACCGAAGCTCGCGTACTTCAGGACGGGCAGCCCTTGGTCGTGGTACATCGCCAGAACACAGTCACCGCGCGCCAGTACGGATCGTGAAAACATCGTGTCTGCCGGCAGCGGCCCGAGCAGGTTCATCCCTTCCTCCGCGCGCAGACGCTCGAGGACTGGAACGATGACATCAATCTCCTCGCGACCGAGGTAACCGCCCTCCCCGGCGTGCGGATTGAGCCCGGCAACCAGGATGCGAGGACGGCTGATGCCGTACTTGCGGCCCATCTCCCGGTGCAGGATGCGCAGAGTCTCTTCCAGCGCCGCAGGGGTCACGGCAGCCGGAACCTGCTTGAGAGGCACATGCGTCGTCACCAGCGCAACCCGCAGCCCACCGCCGGCAAGCATCATCACCACCCGCGGGGTGCCGGTCTGTTCGGCCAGGTACTCGGTATGCCCCGTGAACTGCATGCCGGCGTCGTTGATCACGCCCTTGTGTACCGGTGCGGTGACCATCGCCGCAAACTCGCCGGACCGGCAACCGGCCAGAGCGCGATCGAGCATGGCCAGGACCTGCGGCGCGTTGGCGGCGTTGAGGCGGCCGGCTGAGGCCCGTACGGCCAGGGGCAGATGCAGCACGTCCAGGGTGTCCGCACGCGGCGGCTGCGATGCTTCCCAGTCACGCAGGCTGACCGGCAGTCCCAACAATGCCGCGCGCTCGGCCAGCAGGAAGCGGTCGGCGAGGACGACGATACGGGCTGCAAAGGGCGCCTGGCGCACACGATCCAGCAAGCGCAGGCAGATGTCGGGGCCGATGCCCGCGGGCTCGCCAACGGTCACCGCGATCACCGGCAGGCGAGACACGACCTAACCCTCCTCCAGCCGGATTTCCACATAAGCACGGTCGCGTGCCTGCCGCAGCCAGTCCTGGTAAGCCTCGTCACGCTTGCGCTCGCGCAGCGTCTGACGGGCGGCCGCTCGCTGCCGCTCGCTCGACACATCCTGCACCCGCCGCTCAAGCACCTCGATCAGGTGGTAGCCGAAAGGCGACTGCACCGGCTGGCTGAGTTCGCCAGGTGCCAGTTGATTCATCGCCCGCTCGAACTCGGGAACCGTGTCGCCGGGATAGATCCAGCCGAGGTCGCCCCCCTTGGACGCCGATCCGTCCTGCGAGAAAAGCCGCGCCAGTTCGGCGAAGCGCTCGCCATGGCTGATCCGCTGCCGCAGACCCTCGATCTTGTGCCGCGCCTCGGGTTCGGAGACGATCTCGTTCACCTTGATGAGGATATGCCGGGCGTGCGTCTGCTCGACCGCCGCCACCGCGCCGCCGCCACGCTTGTCGAGCAGCTTGACCAGGTGAAAACCGTTGGAGCTGCGAAGAATCGGTGACACTTCACCCACCTTCAGTCTGCCACTGGCCTCGGCAAAGATCGCGGGCAGGCGATCGATCGGCCGCCAGCCGAGGTCACCACCCTTCATGCCGTCCGGAGCATCCGAGTAGCTTGCGGCCAGTTGGCCGAAGTCATCACCCTTTCGCAGCCGATCAAGCACCTGTTCGGCCTTGGCCCGCAGCTTCTGGATCTGCTCGGGGCTGGCGGACTCGGGCGCACGCAGGAGAATGTGCGCCAGCCGATACTCCTCGCCCGCTCCCCCCGGAGTCGACAGACCCGACAGATAGTTGTCGATCTCACCGTCCGAGATGAATATCTTGCTGTCGACTTCGCGCTCGCGCACGCGGGCGATGGTCATCTCGGCGCGGATTTCCTCGCGAAAGCTGGCAAAGGCGATGCCGTCCTTCTCCAGCGCTGCCCGGAACTGAGCAAGCGTCATGCGATTGCCGTTGGCGATGCGTTGCAATGCCTGCTCCAGCTGTGCGTCGTCAACACGCAAGCCCATGTCGCGCGCCAGTTGCAGCTGCACCCGGTCCACCACCAGCCGTTCCAAGACCTGCCGCTCGAGCACGTCCCTGGGCGGTGGCTGCATTCCCTGTCGTTTCAGCTGCGCCAATGCCGAGTCGAGACGCGCGCGCAAGTCATGCCGCGTGATCACCTCGTCATTGACCACGGCAATCACCCGGTCAACCGGTACAGGCTGGCTGCTGGGCCGCTGCTGCGCGACCGCTGCGCCGACGAGACAGCAGCCGACCAGAAAGCCGCGCAAGAGTAACGTGATCATCGACTTTACCACTGGGCGAGACCCTGGTCACTGCCTGTCAACCCACCCGCGTAGCCAGGAATGCGGCGTTGCAGGAGGCTCTGGGTGCTCGAACCCAGGCTCGACAGGCCATTGAGTTCCAATTGGACGAAAAACTGCGTCGTCGAATCGGCCTGCGCCGTCTGCAACCGGTGCGCCACCGTGCGCACGGCCCAGCAACCGGCATTGTATTCCAGGCCGCCAATGATCTCGATCGGCGTATTCTGCAGGAAGGAGTAGTTGTAGCGGCCCACCGCCTGCCAGCGACCAGTGATCGGCCAATATCCGGAAAGGTCGACCTGCTTGATGGGCACCGAGGCCTCGGTATTGAAAATGTAGCTCGCGTTGAGCGCTCTGCCTGGCGATGGATGGTAACGGGCACCAACGGCGTAGCGCTCGAACTGTGAGTCGCTCGGGTCATACTGCAAAGCCGCGTCCACGTACACCCTGGGCCAGACCTGGCCACTGAAAGCCGCCAGGAAATCCGACGACCCCCATTTGCGATTGGTGGTACCCGGCAACGCCACCTTGTCGTCCGTAAAGTAGAAGAGTTGGCCGATCATCGCGCGCATGACCTCGGCCCCGGTCACCGGATCGATCAGGCGTGAACTCAGCGCAGCGGTCAGCTGGTTGGCATTGTTGAAGCGATCCCAGCCGGAGAACTGGTTGTCGGCAAAGATCTGGGCGAAATTGAAGTCCGCCAGTGCGGTGTCGAAGATCGGTATGTCGTCCTGGTTCTTGTAGGGAATGTTGAGGTAGAACAGACGCGGCTCGAGCGTTTGCGTGTACTCGCGGTCGAACCAGATGCTCGACCTTTCGAAAGTCATTCCCGAATCGACACTGAAGATCGGCAAGGTACGGCTGATCGATTCCGGGCGCAGAACGCTGCCGGCAGGATAAGAAAGGTCGTAGTGGGTGATGTTGACGCCCACTCTCGGGGTGACGTACCACCCTGGGGTCACGAACGGAACCGAAATCTGCGGCTGCAGGACAATCCTCTGCCCTTCCACCAGCGCCTTCTCGGGATGGACGAACGAGGTGTACTGACCGTAGAAGGAACTGTCAGTGGAGAACAGATCCGGCTGCCGGGCATTGACGGTGATCTGTGGCAGCAGACGATACGGCTTCGTGACCGGATTCTTCGGGTCCGGCTCCAGGGTCTGGAAAGACTGGAGGTTGGCCGTCGCCGTCCACCAGCCACCGCCGCTATAGGTGACGGTCCCCTGCTGCAGGAGTTGTACGCGCGACGTATCGGTGATGCGGCTCGACAGGTCGGTGTAATAGTCGTTGTCCGACACCCGGTTGTAGTTCACCGTTCCGCTGAAGCCGCTCGCCGTCGCCTGCGAATACTGCAGACCAACGCCCCAGCGATCCCGGTCCGCCAGCCGGTCATGTGGCAGATACTCGGCCAGCGCCTCACCGCGGTAGATGCCGCCAAACGCCTCGTTGAGGTAGCGAAACTGGCTGCCGAGTTGCACGCCACGCTTGGTCAACAGCCGCGGTTCGAAGGTGGCGTCCATGTTCGGCGCGATGTTCCAGTAGTAGGGCACGGTCACTTCGATACCGCTGCTGTTGCTGGAACCATAGCTCGGGGTCAGGAAACCCGACTTGCGCTCATTGTTCAACGGGAACGACAGCCATGGCGAGTGGAGAATCGGCACGTCGAAGAAGCGGACGGTGGCGTCGCTTCCCGTTCCCTCCTCGTTGTCGTAATCCAGCCTCAGGTCGGCGACGGTCAGATACCAGTCTTCGCTGCCTGGCTTGCAGGTGGTGTAGGTCGCGCTGGTCAGGCGGAACTGATTCTCGCCTTCCAGATCGATGCGCCCGGCCTCGCCCCGCGCCTCGGTCAACTCGCTGGCCGGCTTCGGCGCCGCCTTGACCTTGCTCTGACCCGGCTTGATGGCGATCACCCGCGGCGCAGCGAAACCTGTCGTCTGCTCAACGTCGGCGGCTGGCACGACCTTCGGTTGCCGCTTGATGAAGTAGGACGCCTGGTCGACGAAGCCGACCTGATCCTCGAGCTTGAGGCGTGCCTGCGCGCCCGAAATGCGGTCTTCGGCCTGCCGCAACTCGACGTTGCCTGTTGCCTCGACCTCGTCCTCGACCGGCGAATAGGTCATCCGGTCGGCGGTGAGGACGGTGCCCGCCTTGCGCAGCTCGGCATCCTCTTCGGCGACGACCTCGCGATCGAGAACGCCGGAAAGGCTGCGCGCACTCAGAAACACCGGTCGCGGCACATCGCTGTCCGGCGGTGACGACTGCACGGCAGTAGCTGCCTGCAACGCCAGCGGTGGTCCAGCCACGGGTCGGGTCGTCGGTGCGGCAACCGACGCCGGTACCGGCGGCGCTGCCGGCAGCTGGCCACCACCGCCGATTGCCGGGCTGCTGGCGACCGCCGCCGGCGCAACC
>ERZ761603.952-NODE-952-length-22781-cov-64.988515_pt1 | contig 22781 bp, 16 predicted proteins | sample MGYA00511879_ERZ761603 | MGnify/ENA primary metagenome ERZ761603 (study PRJEB28899, sample SAMN02850040) | bioreactor sludge metagenome | biome: EBPR Sludge; feature: EBPR Bioreactor; material: flocular biomat | place: Australia: Thorneside Wastwater Treatment... | reverse complement strand
GCCAGTTGATGTTCGGCACGTAGATCTGCCCCTTCTCGCGTTCCGAGGTGAATTTGACCTGGATGCGCGGGCAGTAGCCGAGTTGTATCGCCTGGCTGGTCAGCGAAAAGGCGCCGGAAATGACCGCCTGCGAGGCAATCACGGTGGCCGCGGTGGCCAGGACGACGAGCGGAACGAGCAAGAGCTCGCTCGGCGCCAGCAGGAAGAAGGGATTTTCGATCGCCTTGGGATCGTGCAGCAGCAAGGCGCCCTGTCCGAGGTAGTTGAGATAGAGCAAGGGAAAGACGAAAGCGAACCAGGCCCATTTGATCGCCCGTCGACCGAAATGGCCCATGTCGGCGTAGAGCGCTTCGCCACCGGTGATGGCGAGCACGACCGCCCCCAGCGCCAGGAAGGCCAGCCCCCGATTGTCGACAAAAAACCTGACTGCGTACCACGGATTGATCGCCGCCAGCACCTCGGGATACTGCAAGACGTTCCACAAGCCGAGCGCGCCCAGCGTGGCGAACCAGAGCATCATCACCGGTCCGAACAAGGCGCCGACGGCGGCCGTTCCGTTGCGCTGGAAAAAGAAGAGTAGAACCAGAATGGTGACGGTAATCGGCAGGATGTAGGCCTTGAGCAGCGGCGTGATCACCTCCAGCCCCTCGACTGCGCTGAGCACCGACATCGCCGGGGTGATCACGGCATCGCCGTAGAACAGCGCGGCGCCGAAAATCCCCAGCAGAGAGAGCAGCCAGAGGACGCGCGGCGAGGCGTTGGCGGTGCGCAGCGCAAGCGCGGTCAAGGCCATGATGCCGCCCTCGCCCTTGTTGTCGGCGCGCGTGATCACCAGCACGTATTTCATTGACACGGTAATGGTCATCGCCCAGAAGACCAGCGAGAGTATCCCGAGGACATTGTCGGGCGTCACGGCAACCGGATGATGGCCGCCGAAGACCTCGCGTACGGTATATAAGGGACTGGTTCCAATATCGCCGAAGACGACCCCCATCGCCGCCAGCGCGGTCGCCGCCAGGCCGGATTGCCCGCCGTGCGGCGCATTTTCTGCAGTCATTTTTCTCCCCCCTCGAATTGGATGATGAGTTCCCTGCCCCGCCGGGCAGGCAAACGACTGCGTGACAGCTCCCCCTCGCTGGGCAGCGCCACCCGCACTGGGCGGCCCGTCTGCCTGCCGCTCCAGGCAGGTCGCCTATTGCGGCGCAACACGAAACGGCGGCATTCTACACCGCACAATAGGCCGCGCAATGCCCGGCCAGAGTCGACAGAAGCGCGTTTTGACTGCCGCGCAATGAATCGTTGCGAATTGTTTCAAGGCCTGCCGTAACCCCGGACAGCGGCCGTTTCGGCGAAATGCCGGGTGCTATACTTGGCTGTTTTTGCGTTGGCGTCGGGAGGTCGCAATCATGGGCGAAGAGACTAGGCCGCTTGCTCCGGGAATGCTCGAGAAGCGGATCGCCGACGTTCATCTGACCGAAGTCCGCTCGCTGCTCTCGCTGCAGAAGCTGGTCGAAGACCTGGTACACGAGCAGACCGCACCCGACCAGGACGAAGTCGATGTCGAGCTGCAGCAGCAGTATCGCAAGGAGCTGCGCCAGAAGCTCAAGCTGATGCCGCCAAGAGAGATTGCCTACATCATCGAGTCGCTCGAACCGACCGAGCGCCTGGTCGTCTGGAACGAAGTCAAGGAAGGCGCCGACCCGATCCTTGCCCTGCTGCCCGACGATGTGCTCGAAGAATTGATCGATGACAGCCACTATCGCAACGAGAGAACCGCGATCACCGCCTTCGAGCTGCGCGATGGCCGCCTGCGCCAGATTTCAGTGGAGAAGCCCGAGGATCTGGAAGGCGTCAAACCGATCTGGGTCGATCTGATCGCGCCAACCAAGAAGATTCGCGCCTGGATCGGCAACCAGTTCGAAGTCGATCTGCCCGACCCCGGCGGCCTGACCGACCTTGAAGCCAGCGCGCGCTTCTATGTCGACGAAGAGGGCCATACTCATCTGCACTCCGACTTTCTGCTCGACACGCGCGAGGAATCGCGCAACGTACCGGTCGCGCTCATCCTGCAGAACGACGTGCTGTTCACTGTGCGCAGCGAAGAACTGCCGGTCTTCCGTCTGCAGCGCGCGCGCGCACGGACCAGACCCGGCTATGTCAGCAGCGGCGGCGATGTCCTCCTCGACCTGTATGCCGCCGATGTCGAGTACTCGGCGAACGCGCTCGAGGACGTCTACGCCGAACTCGACCGCGTCGGACGCCAGGTGCTGCGCTCGCACACCAGCGACCAGGAAGCGTCGGCCATCCTGACTGCGATATCCGAGGCCGAGGATCTGAACGGCCGTACTCGACGTAGTGTTCTCGACACACGGCGCGCGCTCTCGTTTCTGATGCGCGGCAAGCTCCTTTCCGAAGCGCAGCATGCCGACGTACGCGAGATCCTGCGCGACATCGAGTCGCTCGACGGACACACCGCCTTCCTGTTCAACAAGATCAACTTCCTGATGGACGCCACCGACAGCGCGATCAACATCAACCAGAACAAGGACATCAAGCGGCTCACCGTACTCAGCGTCATTTTCATGCCGATCAACGTTCTCGCCGGCATGGGCGGAATGTCCGAGTTCTCCATGATGACGCAGGGAATTCCATGGCCGCTGGCCTATGCCACCTTCGCGATTGCGATGGTCGGCGTCGGCGCGCTCACCTTTTTCGGACTGCGCTTCTTCGAAAAGCGCACAGCGCGCAGCCGCAAGCTGGAAAACCGGCGAACTGACTGATCGCGCCCCACGTCGCCGAGCGGCTGCCGCGTGAAGGAACGTCAGTACATCGCCTGCCGACAGGCCGAATGGCGTGCCTGGGATCGCTGGCTGGCCGGACCCGGCAAGTGGACGGCAGCCAGCGCCGAGGCAGCCGAGACGCTCACTCCGGCCGACCTGCCGCATCGTTTTCGCCGGCTCTGCCACGACCTTTCCTTGGTACGCGAGCGCAACTACTCGGCCGCCGTCGCCGACGATCTTCGCCGGCGCGTCCTGGCCGCGCATCAGCGCATCTACGGCAGCGCGCGCCCCGCGCGAAGTGCCCTGCTCAACTTCATCGCACACGGCTTTCCCGCACGGGTCCGGCGCGAATGGCGCTTCGTGCTCGCCGCCGCGCTGCTGCTTTTCGTCCCCCTGCTCGGTATGCTGGTTGCCGTTCAGATCTGGCCGGACGCCGCTTTCCTGCTCCTCTCGGCGGAAACGGTGGGGGAAATCGAGCAGATGTACTCGCCTGCTGCGGCCCATCCGGGAAGGCCACGCGCCGCCACCAGCGAGTGGGCGATGTGGGCCTTCTATATTGCCAACAATGTGCGCATCGACTTCCAGGCCTTTGCCGGTGGTATCGCCTTTGGCCTGGGGACGATCTTCTACATGCTCTTCAATGGCCTGTACATCGGCGCTGTGGCCGGACATCTGACCCAGATCGGCTTTGTCGAAACGTTCTGGGGGTTTGTTGCCGGGCACAGCGCGAGCGAGCTGAGCGGCGCCACCCTCGCCGGCGCGGCCGGCCTCAAACTCGGCGCGGCGCTCGTCGCACCCGGCCGGCGCAGCCGCCTGGCAGCCTTGCAGGAGAACGGCAAGATCGCCGCCGAGTTGCTCTGCGGTGCGGCGGCCTTGACTTTTCTGGCGGCTTTCATCGAAGCCTTCTGGTCGCCGCGAACGGACGTCAGCCTGGTCGTCAAGCTGGCGGTCGGTGCCGCCGGCTGGCTGCTCATCTGGGCCTATCTGTTGTTCGCCGGGCGTCGCTCCGATGCGGCTTGAGCAGATCGCGCTCCACCTGCGCCGGCGAACCCCCTGGGAAGCGCTCGACCTTGGCCACGCCATGTTCCGCACCTGGAGCTGGCCAGCCTATCGCGCCTGGCTGCTCACCTACTGGCTGGCTGGCCTGGGCGTCCTGGCGCTGACGTCGCCCTGGCCGCAGTATTCCGCGCTCGTCCTCTGGTGGCTGAAACCGCTCTTCGATCGCGTGCTGCTGCATGTCTTCAGTCGCTCGCTGTTTGGCGCCGACGATCGCCCGCGCGCTCTGCCTGGCGAACTGCTGCGCCTGCTGCGCGGCCCTGGGCTGCTTGCCGGACTGAGCTTGCGCCGTTTCAGCATGGCACGCTCGTTCCTGCTCCCCGTCTGGCAACTCGAGGAGCAGCGCGGCAGCGCCGCGCGCGCGCGCTTTCGATTGCTTTCCCGGCGCTATCGCGGTTACGCTGCGTGGCTGACCTTCTTCTGCGCCAACATGTCGTCGCTGCTCACCCTATCACTGCTCATCGCACTGTCTGCGCTGTCGCCGGGCGACACCTCGCTGATCAGCCTCGAGCAGTGGTTCCGCAACGATCTGAGCAGCACCCAGCATCTCCTCGGCAACCTGGTCTACATGCTCGCCGAAAGCATCGTCGAACCGCTCTACGTCGCCTCCGGCTTCTCGCTCTATCTGAACCGACGCAGCGAGCTGGAAGCCTGGGACATCGAACTCGGCCTGCGCCGCCTGGCCGAGCGCAGCGCGTCGACGCCGGCTGCCAGGCCGGCGATAAGCAAGTCCGGGTCGCTGCTCGCCCTGTTCCTGCTGTGCACGCTGATGCCGTGGCCAGCGCCGGGACTGGCGGCGCAAGATTCCCCACCGCCGACGAGCGAAGAAAGTGCCGTGCAGTGTCCGGCGCCGGACGGCGACTCGGCCGCCGAGGACAGCGGTGACGACGCGTCGGCCGACGACAGCCGGTCGAGCACGGACCCGCCAACCGCGCAAGCAACGCCAGCGCGCCAGGCGATCGACGCGGTTCTCGCCGACCCGGTCTTCGGGCAAGTCCGCGAGGACTGGACCTGGCGCTGGCGCGCCGACGAGGCGGCAAAGGACGACAGCACTGCGCTCGGCTGGCGCGCGCGGCTGGCGATACTCGAGCAGATTGCCCAACTCCTGCGCAACCTCCTGCCGCTGGTTGCCGGAGTTGCCCTGGCACTCCTCATCTATCTGCTCGTTCGCCATCGCCGGCAGGCACCGCCGATGACGCGTGCGGCGGTGCCGGCAAGCGTGCTCGGTATCGACCTCGACCCCGCCGCGCTACCGGCCGATCCGGCAGCCGCGGCGCGCCAGGCGCTGGCTGCCGGCAAGGCCAGCCTGGCGCTCAGCCTGCTCTACCGCGGCGCCATCGTTGCCCTGATGAACAGGCAAGGCATGCATTTTCTTGCCGCCGACACCGAGGACGACTGCCTGCAGCGCATCGCCGGGCGCCTCGACGAACATGGTGAGCGCTGCTTCAGCGAGATCGTCGAGGCCTGGCGACGGATCGCCTATGCCCAGCAGCCGCCCCCGGCCGACCAGGTCGAACGTCTGATCGGTGGCTGGCAAGCATGTTTCGGCGCCGCAACTGGGGGACCGCCATGAAGCAGCGCGCGCTCTACTCCGGACTTCTCGTGGCGCTTGCCCTGGGTCTTGTCGGCTTCTGGCTGCTCGACCACCTGGAGCGTGTACCGGTCGTGCAGCGCGAGCCGGCGCAGCGCGAAGCCATGCGAAATCCTTACCTGGCACTGGAACGTTTCACCGAGCGCCAGGGCGGCCGGCTGGCGCGCGCCTCCGACGCGCGCGCGCTTGAACGTCTGCCGCCGGGCGGCACCTTGTTCCTTGACCGGCAGCGCCCACACCTGCTGTCGGCTGCGCGCCTGCAAGGCGTGCTCGACTGGGTGGCGAACGGCGGCTATCTGATCGCCGTCGCCGAGTTGCCCGGCGTCGCCGACCCCCTGCTCGACCGCCTCGGCGTCAGTCGAACGCCACAGCCGTTGCGCGCACGCCAGCCACCCGGCGTGCTCGAGGTCAACCTGCCGGGCGGCGCCCGCCCCCTGCACATCAATCTCGCCGAAACGACGCTGCGCCCCGGCACGCGGCAGCCCGCCTGGAGCGCCGGACGGCGGCCAAACGCCGCGCAGATCCTGCATTTCAGCGTCGGTCGCGGTCATCTGACGATAGCCGCCGACCTCGACGCGCAACTGAGCAATGCGCGCATCGGCGACAACGATCATGCCGAACTGTACTGGTCACTGCTTGAACGTTACGACCGCTCGGCGCAGCCGCAGGTCCTCCTGCTCTCCCGCCTGCGCATGCCGACGCTCTTTACCTGGCTATGGGAGACCGCCTGGGCGGCTTGCCTGGCTGCCGGTGCGCTGCTCGGCCTCTGGCTGTGGAGCGTCGTCCCGCGTTTCGGCAGCATCCGCCCCGAGGCAGCGCCAGGGCGGCGCGAACTGCGCGAGCATCTGGCCGCGGTTGGTCGCTACCTGTGGCGCTCAGGTGGGCTCGCCGCGCTGCTGTCGCCCGCTCGCGAACACTTTCAGCGCCGCCTGCAGCTTCGCCAGCCGGCAGTCGCTGCCTTGCCACCCGAAGCACGCGCTACCGCGCTCAGCACACTCACCCACCGCCCGGCAACGGCGATCGCCGCTGCACTCGCCGGCCCGGCCGACACTGCACGCAGCTTCACGGCGGCGCTGCGCCTGCTGCGCAATCTCGAACGCGACCTTTGACAGCCGACATGAACGCCATCCCCCCCACGCTTCCCGAAGAGAGGCTGCGCCAGGCAGAGCAGATCGCCAATGCACTGCGCAGCGAGATCAACAAGGCAATCATCGGCCAGCAGGCGGTCATCGACGAGGTCCTGATCGGCCTGCTGGCCGATGCCCACGTCCTGATCGAGGGCGTGCCCGGTCTCGGCAAGACCTTGCTGGTCAAGGCGCTGGCACGCAGCTTCAGCGGCCAGACGCGACGCATTCAGTTCACACCCGACCTGATGCCCTCCGATGTCGTCGGACACACCCTGTTCGATACGGCGAGCGGCCGTTTCGTCACCCGCCAGGGACCGGTGTTCACCAATCTGCTGCTCGCCGACGAAATCAATCGCGCCCCGGCGAAGACGCAGTCGGCGCTGCTCGAGGCGATGCAGGAGAAGCAAGTCACGCTGGAGGGCAATAGCGCGCCTTTGCCGCGCCCCTTCATGGTTCTCGCGACGCAGAATCCGATCGAACAGGAGGGGACCTACCCGCTGCCGGATGCCCAGCTCGACCGCTTCCTGTTCAAGATCCGGATTGACTACCCGAGCGAAGCCGATGAAATCGCGCTCACCCGACAGGTGACCCGCACCCGCACCGGGGCCGATCTCGACGTCGACACGGTGGCCACGCTGCTCCAGCCGGAGGCCGTGCTCGCGCTCCAGCAGTGGGCCGCGCACGTCGTGCTCGATGAGCGCGTGATCGCTTACGCGGTGGCTATCGTGCGCGCCAGCCGCACGGCACCTGGATTCGCCAACGGCGCCGGTTCGCGCGGTCCGCTTGCCCTCGTGCGCGGCGCACGCGCCCGCGCGCTGATGGCCGGACGGGGGTTTGCCACTCCCGACGATGTCAAGGCGGTCGCCCTGCCCGCTCTGCGCCACCGCGTAACGCCGGCAGCCGAAGCCGAAATCGAAGGGCTCTCAGCCGATGACCTGCTGCGTTCGCTGCTTGAACGTGTGCCGGCGCCACGCCTCTAGATGCTGCTCCCGGCGCGTCGGCTGCTCTTCGCCGCTCTTCTCTGTCTGTTGCTCGGCATCGCCGCGGCAGCCAGCACACGCCTCGCCGATCTCTGGCCAGCGGCGCTGACCACTGTCGCGACGATCGCCACGCTCGACGCCGTGCTCGCCCGCCGTCAGCGCGGGCGGCTCAGCGTGCGCCGCGAGTTCCCGCACGCCATGCCGGTAGGCACCTGGCAGACGGTCGAACTCCACCTGCGGTTGAGCACCGGACAACTCAGCGGCTGGCTGGAGGACGGCCATCCACCGGCTTTCGCCCGCGCCGGCCTGCCGCTCGCGTTCTCGCTCGAGGCCGGTCAGGACCTGCGCGTGGCGTACCGGATTGCCGTCAGCCAGCGCGGCCGGCATACCTTTTCCGGTGTCGTGCTGCGCTGGGTTTCACCCTTGCGCCTATGGCTCGTCCAGGAAGCCGCCGCCTTGTTCGACGAACTCCGCGTCTTTCCCAATTTTGCTCGCATTGCCCACTACAGCTTGCTGGCTACCGACCACCGCCTGTCGCAGATCGGCATTCTGCAGCGTCGCCGACGTGGCGAGGGCATGGAGTTCCATCAATTGCGCGACTACCGGCAGGACGACTCGCCACGCCGCATCGACTGGCCAGCCAGTGCGCGTTGCCGCCGGCTGATCGCGCGCGAGTACCAGGATGAACGCGATCAGCAGATCGTTTTCCTGCTCGACTGCGGCGCACGCATGCGTGCACACGACGGCGAGCTGTCACACTTCGACCATACGCTGAACGCCTTGCTGCTGCTCGCCTACGTCGCGCTGCGTCAGGGCGACGCCGTCGGTCTGGCGACTTTCGGCCACGCGCAACCGCGCGTGCTGCTGCCGAGCAAGTCGGTGGCCACCGTGAAGAGGATCATGAGTGCAGTGTACGACCTGGAGCCGACGCTGCAGGTTACCGACTATCTGGCGGCTGGCGAAATTCTTACTCGTCACCTGCACAAACGCGCGCTGGTCATCCTGCTCACCAACCTGCGCGATGAAGACGACGACACGCTGCTGCCGGCTGTCCGCCATCTACGCCGCCGGCACGCGCTCACCCTGGCCAGTCTGCGCGAGCCCGTGCTCGACGAGGTGGTCGAGGCGCCAGTAACCGACTTCGACGCCGCCCTGCTGCGCGGCGCCGGTCTCGAGTACCTGCAGGCGCGGCAACGCCAGTTGGCGCTGCTGCGTCGCAATGGCTTGCACGTCCTCGACGTCAGTCCGCGCGCACTGCCCGTCGCCTTGATCAATCACTATTGGGAGAGGAAGCGCGCCGGCGAGTTATAGTGCGCGCTGCAACCCGGACCGGCGCGCCGCCGCGCGCGGAACAGGCTCAATCCGGCAAGAAAGCCACCGCTTGACGATACGGAAGGTGTGGACAATGCGATGACTGGCAGCGACCTTCGATGTCGTTCACCACTGGCGCGCGCCGGTCGGCGCCGACGTGCCGCCGCCAGGCGAGGCGTGCGCGCTGAGCTTGGCAGCCGGCACCAGCAAGGGCTCGCCGGCCGGGCGCCCCGGCGGCCCACTTGCCTGGCGCTGCGTGGGGTCGGCGGCCTTTGTCTTTGCCCGCGACGATGAGCACCGATCAGCAACGCCTGGACACGCTGTGCACGATCTCCACACCGGAAGCGTGCCAGATCGACCTGCGGGTTGCCGGACCCGTCTCGCGGGCACGCGCCTGGTTCATCGACTTCTGTATCCGCTTCGTCGTCTGGCTGGTCCTCGTCGTCGCCGCCAACTCGATCGGCGACCTCGGCGTCGGACTGATGTTGCTCGGCGCCTTCGCCCTCGAATGGTTCTACCCGATCGTCTTCGAGGTCTACCGGCGCGGGCAGACGCCTGGCAAGCAGGCCTGCGGCCTGACCGTGTTGCACGACGACGGCCGCCCGCTCGGCTGGCGCGCCGCCTTTCTGCGCAACACGCTGCGCGCGGTCGATTTTCTCCCAGTTGGCTACGCCCTTGGCTTCATCGCCTGCCTGTTCAATGGCTATGGCAAGCGGCTCGGCGACCTGGCAGCGGGAACGCTGGTCGTCTATGTCGAAACCACGCCAGTGCGCGACCTGATCCTGGACGATAAACTGGGCAGCGAAGCGCCGCCTTTCGCCCTCACCCGCGACGAGCAGGTCGCCATCATCGAGTTCACCCGGCGAGCCGACACGCTGACCAGCGAACGGGCTGCCGAGGTCGCTGCGGCGGCCGGCGCGCTGACCGCCGGCCTCGACGGTGAGGCGGCGCAGCAGCGCCTGCGGCGCATCGGCAACTTCCTCCTCGGTGGGCATCGCGCCTCGACCTCGCGCGACTAGGTCTGCGCCAAGCACAAAGTCCACTTCTGCCGGCCTGGTCGGAGGCGGTGCTCAGCGCAGCCAGCCGCTTGTCGTCTCCCGGCCGTCACCTGCGCTCCTCCAAGGCTACCGCCTGCCGCCCCGAGCCAACCCGCGCAGCCGGCTCGTCCTGCTTCTTGTCGGCCCCGGCCAAGCCGAGTGCTTGCCGCCTGGTTGCGGTCACGGCGAATCGTCTGCAGGTGAACGTTGCGCTGCAAAGCTGATGAAAGCCTCGAGCAAACCGGGATTGCCTTGCCGGGCAGAACGTCCAAAGAGTTGCCGGTCGACCCGCGACTCTCGTACAACTCGGTCAGGTTGACACCCCCGCCATTCTTGCCCAGGCCACCGCAAGTTCGGTCGCCAGCAAGGGGGTCATCCAGCACGAACTGCGCTTGCTGCAGTTTGCCGCTTCGCCGAGCCACCGCTGTAGCTGCCAAAAGCGACCCGACGCGCTCCTTGGCGCCTGGTGCCTCGTTCAGCTCCTGGTGGACCCTGGACCGCCACCGCCTCTGCCGGTTGCCAGCCGACAATGTTGGCGTAACGCCAGATTGGCTGCGTCGGACTCACTGGGGCTGCTTTGCTGTGATACCTGTCCTTGGCCGGCAGCAGCGTCGAATTATGTGCCAGGTACTGGCGGTCATTGTCATTCGTGTTCCCACTGGCGCTCGACTGCGACGACAGTGCACCGAACGCCTGATCCGTCTTCGCCTTGGCAAGCTCGACATCGACCTTGGCCGAAAGCCAGGTCGGCTCACCCGCGCGGGCAGAATCAAGCACGGCGGAAAGGGACTGTGCGCTGGACTGCCCAGGCAGTACCATTGCCAGCGACAGACCGAAAAGGCGCCCGGCCAAGCGCAACCGTCCCGCCGACCACCGCGGGTGGGCGTGACCAATCCTCCGTGCGAACAGGAAGCGCCTGGATACCTTCAAGAAAGCTTGCATTGCAGCGCGTGCATGATGGCCAGCACGCCGCCGCCTCTCTTCAGAATCTCCTTCTCCATCCGCGGCTTCGCGGCCTCCTGCCGGAGTCGCTTCAGATCCGCTTCGCTTTCGCTCAACCGCCGCCCGCCGAGAGCCCAACCGCGAGCCAGGAGAAATACTCGGCAGCTTGCCGTCCAGCGCAACGCGCTTGCTGCCCAACTGCCTGGCGCGCGCAAGGAGCGCGCAGCGGCAGGTAAAGCGTTCGCTGTCGCAGACCCGTTTCAACCCACCGAAAGAAACAATTTTGCACTCGCCGCTGGGCATCGGCTGCTCCGTCTCAGGCTGGCGTTGGCATGCCTGCTGGAAGCGCAAGCTTGCCCGGCGCAGGCGGGCGGCAAGTTTGCGGCGAAACTCACTTCGCCCGAGAGCCGGCGCCGCCAACTCCGAATCGCTGTCGAGCAGAGCGTCTGCGGCAGCCATGTACTCGCTCGGAAGGTACAGGTACGCGATGACGTTCGCGTCCACCGCAATCATGCACGTCCCTGCCATTTGACAAGCTCTCGCACGCCCGAAGCTCGTGCGCTCCTGGCGCAGCACCCGGTTGGCGCGCTGGAACCAGGCGTTCAGAGGAGAGCTGCTTGACCGGCGCGAGTACCGCTGCAAGAAAAACGCTGCCCTGGCTGTTTCGGCCTTGGCCGTCCACCTTCGCTGCGGTCTTCAGCCGGTCTTGCCGCTGGTCTGGGCGCCAGGGCTTACTTCAGCCGTTTCTCCAGCTTGTCGACCAGCTTGCGCAAGGCGGGCTCGTCAAGCAGGCGCCTGGCCTCCTTGACCGAAACCCAGCGCCGTTCGCGGTGGTTTTCCTCCCATTCCGCGTCCGGGATACATTCGATGACCGCCATCGGAAAGACCGCCACGCTGCAAACGCCACCCCACTTGGCGTAGTCGTAATGGCCGATCGGCTCCTGGTCAAGGTCGCCACGTATGCCGGCTTCCTCGAGCGCTTCCTTGCTCGCCGAATCACGCAGCGAGAGTTCCGGCTCCTTGACGCCCTTCGGCAGAACCCAGCGCGTTCCCCGGCGCGAAGCGATGATCATCACTTCCAGCTTGTTGTCGCGACGGCGATAAGGCAGCACGGCCGACTGGGTAAAGAAATAGTCGGGTACGGGTCCTTGCTCACTGGTGTCCTCGGCTGCCTTGACCAGCAGATCGTCAGCCAGTTCACCCGGACGGGTCACTGAGACCAAGGTCGCGCAACCGCGCGCCAGGTTGCGCCAATCTTCAGCGATCTCCAGTCGAGCGAGCGCCGAGGTGGGGAGGATCTTGCCGTCCTCGGGAACGTCGACCTGGCCCGCCAGATACTCGACGAGTTCCTCCAGGCCCGGATTGTGGCCAACCAGCATGACCCGGCGAGTGCTTTTCGAGCATTCGGCGAGTGCCGCCAACAAGGCTTCGACTGGCGCCGCGTACAAGCGCTCGTCCCAGCGGACGGTCTTCGCCGGCAGACGCATGGCCTTGCAGGCAAGCATCGTGGTCGCCCGCGCGCGCTCGGCCGGCGAACTGATCACCGCCTCGGGAACCAGCTTCTGTTGCCGGATCCAGGCGCCCATCTTCTGGCTGCCCTGACGACCGCGAGCGACCAGCGGTCGGTGGTAGTCTTCATGACCGGTGCTCCAGTCGGATTTCCCGTGACGCAATATCAGCAAGGTCTTGGCTTTCATTTCGCTACTCTCTTTCTCCCAATTTGAGGTAAATGCCGCCGGCCACTGCCGGCCGCGGCACGTGCGCGATCGCGCCAGGCAGACGTATGATAACGGATGCCACTGGCCGGAAAAACGGGCGACTGCCTAGCTGCTGCCGTTGCGCAAGACCTCGATCGGTGGCGCCTGCAGCAGCCTGGCCGCTGCCAACCAACCGGCGGCAGTGACCAGCGCGGCGCCGCCGATCATCGCCAGTGGCGGCAACCATGGGTTGGCGGCAAGCTCGAAGTGAAACACGCGGCGAGCCAGGAACTCGCCAACCCCCATCGCGGCGAGCGCGGCGAGCAATCCGGCCAGCCCGCCGACCACGGCAAACTCGGTGAGCAGCGCACGCCGCAACTGCTCCCGGCGCGCGCCGAGCGCGCGCATGACGGCCAGTTCGTAGCGCCGCTCGTCAGCCGCCGAAGCCAGCGCCGCGTGCAGAACAATCACCCCGGCGGCCAGCGTGAACAGGAAGACGAACTGGATCGCTCGCGCTACCTGCTGCATGATCGCCTGTAACTGCTGTACGATCGCAGCCACATCGATCACGGTCAGGTTGGGAAACTCGCCCACCAGCCGGTTAACCACGTCCTCGCGTCCGGAAGGTAGATGGAAGCTGGTAATCCAGCTCGCGGGGTAGCCCTCGAGCAGCAAGGGCGGCGTGAGGACGAAGAAGTTCGCCCGCATCGTGTCCCAATTGACTTTGCGCAGGCCGACGATGCGTACCCGGACCGGCTCACCGGCGACGAGAAACTCGAGCTGGTCGCCAACCGCCAGACCGAGCGTCCGGGCAAGACCGTCTTCGACCGACGCGACGGCGCCACTGCTGCGCTCGTTCAGTTCGGCAAGGGTGAACCAACGACCGGCGCTCGCCTCGTTGCCCTCGGGCATGGCGCGCCGCACGGACAGATTGAACTCGCGTTCGATCAGGCGCTGCGCGCGGTCGTCGGTGTAATTCGCGGCGCTCACCTCCTTGTCGTTAAGCCGCGTCAAGCGGCCGCGCACCATCGGCGCCAGTTCGGCGTCTATGCCCTCCGCCAGCAGCGCGGCGCGCACCGGTTCGCGTTGCTCAGGCTGGACATTGACCACGAAACGGTTCGGCGCATCCGGCGGAACCGCCCGCCGCCAGGCCTCGAGCAGATCGCCCCGAATTACCGTGAGCAGGAGTAGCGCCATGAAGCCGAGGGCCATGGCGACGATCTGTACGACGCTCGCCGTCGCACGTCGCTCGAGGCTGGCCAGGCCATAGCGCCAGCCAAGCTGCAGCGGACGCGTGGAGGCGAACGCGCGGCGGCTGCGTAAAGCGGCTGCCGCGCGCACCGCCAGACGGGCGACGAGGGCAAAGGCGAGCAACGCGATGAGAAAGCCGGCAACGATGGTGAGGCCGAGTTGCAGCTCGCCGGCGAGCCAGCAGATCAGTCCGGAGAGCGCCAGCAAACCGAGCAGATAGCCGGCCATGAAACTACCCTGCGGTGGACCCAGTTCGCGCCGCAGAACGCGCAGTGTCGACACTTTCTGGAGCTGCAGCAAGGGCGGAACGGCAAAACCGAAGAGGAGCAGAAGTCCGATGGCCGCGCCCTGCCCGGCTGGCAGCAGGCTTGGTGCCGGCAAGGACATGGCGAGCAAGTCGGCCAGCCAGGCGTGCAGCACGAAATGGGCGAGATAGCCGATCAAAACGCCGAGCGCGACCGCGGCAGCACCGAGCATCGCCAATTGCCCGAGGTAGAGACGCAGGAGCAGGTTCTGCACCGCGCCAAGGCAGCGCATCACGGCACAGCCGTCGAGATGGCGCTCGACGTAGCGACGCGCCGCCAGACCCACCGCGACGGCCGCCAGAACGACGGACAACAAGCCGGCCAGGCCAAGGAACTTCTCGGCCCGCTCAAGCGCAGTGCGAATTTCCGGTCGCCCGTTCTCCGGGCTTTCCATCCGTTGTCCGCGTTGCAGGCGCCGTTCAAGGTCGTTCTGAAAGCCTCTGACCGACGCATCCTCGCCGGCGAGCAGCAGGCGATAGGCAACCCGGCTGCCAACCTGCAGCAAGCCGGTCGCCGGCAGATCGTCGAGGTTCATCAGCAAGCGCGGCGCGACGCTGAAGAAGTTGATTCCGCGATCGGGTTCGAGGGTCAGGATGGCAGCGACGCGCAGCCGGATCTGGCCGACGCCGACGCTGCTTCCCGCGCTCACGGCGAGGGCGGCAGCCAGGCGCTCGTCGACCCAGATTGTGCCGCGCTCAGGTATGCCGACGGCCGGCGCATCCGCGGCATTCACGGCGGGCGCGATGCGCAACGAACCGCGCAAGGGGTAGCCCGTCGCTACCGCCTTGATCTCGGCCAGCTGCGCGCGCTGCCCGTCTTCGGCCGCATGTGCGACCATGCTCGGAAACGTCCGCGTCTCGGCTACGCGCAGGCCGCGCGCGCGCGCTTGGTCGGCAACTTCGGCTGGCCAGGGGTGGTCGGCGTTGAGCAGCAGGTCGGCACCGAGCAACTGGTGTGACTCGCGCGTCAACGCCTGGCGCACTCGATCGGCAAAGAATCCGACCGCGGCGAGCGCGGCAACCGCCACCGTCAAGGCGGCAAGCAGCAAATGCAGTTCGCCCGCCCGCGCATCGCGGCGCAGCATTCTCCAGGAGAGACACAGCACGCACATTCCGCTACCACCTTCGGCCGATCGTCAAGCCTGAGCTTAAAGCAAAATTGCCTCGCCGGGGTTCCGTGTTGGGCTGCCGGCTGGCACAATTCGCCTGACCGCCCCGCCCGCCTGCCGCCCGGCAGGCGGGCAGCCAACGCCCGCCACGCGCCGAGGAAGCCCATCGCATGAAGATTGCCAGTTGGAACGTCAACTCGCTGAAGGTTCGTCTGCCGCAATTGCTCGACTGGCTCGCCGCCTGGCAGCCGGACATCGTCTGCCTGCAGGAAACCAAACTGGAGGATCATGCCTTTCCACAGGCTGCCCTGCAGGCGGCCGGCTACTTCTCGCTATTCGCCGGACAGAAGACGTACAACGGTGTCGCCTTGCTCAGCCGCGAGCCGGCGTGCGAGGTGGTCATCGGCAACCCGCTCTACCCGGACGAACAGCAGCGACTGCTGGCGGCCAGCGTCGGCGGAGTGCGCGCCGTCTGCGTCTACGTTCCGAATGGCCAGGCCGTCGGCAGCGACAAATACGATTACAAGCTGGCCTGGCTCTCGGCCCTGCGCGAGTGGCTGGCTGGCCAGATCGCCGAGCACCCGCGTCTGTTCGTTGCCGGCGACTTCAACATTGCTCCGGAAGACCGCGACGTACACGATCCGGCCGCCTGGTCCGGCCAGATTCTCTGCTCCGCCGCCGAACGTCAGGCTTTCGGCGGACTCCTCGGCCTCGGCCTGCGCGACAGCTTCCGCCTTTTCGAGCAAGCGCCGAAAAGCTTCTCCTGGTGGGATTACCGGATGCTCGGTTTTCAGAAGAACCTGGGGCTGCGTATCGACCACATTCTGCTCAGCGAAGCGCTCGCCGGGCAATGCACCGCCGCCGAAATCGCGCGCGCGTTGCGCAAGCTCGAACGGCCTTCCGACCATGCGCCGGTCACCGCCGAATTGAGCGCTTGATGGAAGCGAGCGGAAGCGAGCTCGCCGAGCGCCTCGTCGCGCTCTATCCGGTATTGCGCTGCCTGTCGACGCGGGTGCTGACCGAACTGTGCCAGACGGCCAGGCGGGTGCAGCTTGCGCCGGGCGCCGCGGTCTTTGACGAAAGGCAGAGCTGCCCTGGCTTTCCACTCATTCTTGCCGGCACGATCAAGGTCGTGAAAAGCACCGCGACGGGCCGCGAGATGCTGCTCTACCGCGTCGAGCCAGGCGACTCATGCATCATCACTTCGAGCTGCCTGCTCGGCCACAGTCGCTACTCGGCACGCGGCATCGCCGAACTGCCGCTGACCTTGCTCGTACTGCCGCCGTCGCTCTTTGAACAGTTGATCGCCGAGCAGCCGCTGTTTCGCGACTTCGTTTTCCATCTTTTCGCCGAACGGATCGCCGAGTTGATGCAACTCGTCGAGGAAGTGGCCTTTCATCGCCTCGACCAGCGGCTGGCCAAGCTGCTGCTGGCGCGCGGCGAGACCGTGCGCGCAACGCATCAGGCGCTCGCCGACGAACTCGGCAGCGTGCGCGAAATCATCAGCCGCCTGCTCAAGGGTCTTGCCGGACAGGGCCTGGTTGTTCTCGGGCGCGAGCAGATCAGCATTGTCGATCGCGATGGTTTGCGCCAGCTTGCCGACGGCGGACGATGACCGGACGAGGCGCACGGCCTCTGTGACCGCAGTTACAGACTCACCGCCTGACACCGCCTAAGCTGCCGGCCTGCCCTGTCAATTCTTACGGAGAACCGCATGAAAACCAACGTCGGTGGAATCGATAAAATCCTGCGTATCGTCGTCGGCATCGCTCTGATCGCCATGGCCGCCCTCGGCGTGGTCGGCGCCTGGGGCTGGATCGGCGTCGTACCCCTGCTGACCGGCCTGCTCGGAACCTGCCCGGCGTATTCGCTGCTTGGCGTCAACACCTGCCCGATGCAGAAAAGCGACTGACGCCTTTCTTCCCCTGCCTGGCCGTTGGCCAGGCAGGCCAAACTCTTCTGGCCGTTGGCCAGGCAGGCCAGCCAGGCGTCCTCGCCTATCGCGGCAGACTATTGGTCAGGCGAACGTAGTCGGCGACCGCCAGTTCCTCGGCCCGCGCCAACGGCGAAATGCCGGCGGCAACGAGCTGATCCGCACTCGCCAGACCTGCAAGACTGTTGCGCAGCATCTTGCGTCGCTGACCAAAGGCAAGCGCCACGACGCGGGCAAGAAGATTCTCGTCATGCGCCGTCAAACTGCTCGCCGGCCGCGGCAGCAGCCGGATGACGGCCGAGCGCACCTGCGGTGGCGGAGCGAAAGCCGCCGGCGGCACCTCGAACAGAGACTCGACGGCAAAGCGATATTGCAGCATCACCGATAGCCGGCCGAAGCTGCGGCTGCCCGGCGCCGCGACAATGCGCTCGACGACTTCCTTCTGCAGCATGAAATGCAGATCGCGCAAACAGTGCGCTGCGCCCGCCAGGTGAAAAAGCAAAGGCGTCGAAATGTTGTACGGCAGGTTGCCGACAAGACGCAGAGCGCCACCGAGCGTTTCCGCCAGGCGGGCAAAATCGAAGATCAGCGCGTCGCCCGAGTGTATCGTCAGACGCTCGGCGGGACACTTCCGCTGCAGCTCGGCGACCAGATCGCGGTCGATTTCGATCACCTGCAGGTGGTCGACGCGCGCACAGAGCGGAACGGTCAGCGCGCCCAGCCCGGGGCCGATCTCGACCAGCAACTCGTCGCGTGCCACCGCCAGGTTTTCGATGATCTGCGCAATGACCTGGCGATCGACCAGAAAATGCTGGCCGAAGCGCTTGCGTGCGCGGTGCTGCCGCATCGCCGCCGGCTTCGTCAGCCGCCGGCGCGGGCGACCATCTCGATCGCCTGTTCGACGGCTGCGAACAGGCTCCCCGGGTCGGCTCGACCGCTGCCCGCCAACTCGAGCGCCGTCCCGTGATCGACCGAGGTACGGATGATCGGCAGACCGAGCGTGACGTTGATTCCGTGCCCGAAACTGGCGTACTTGAGCGCCGTCAGCCCCTGGTCGTGATACATGGCGAGCACGCAGTCGCCCTGCGCCAGCACCGGCGCCGAGAACATCGTGTCGGCCGGCAGCGGTCCGATCAGCTTCATCCCTTCGCCGGCACGCAGTCTGTCCAGCACCGGCGCGATCACCTCGATTTCTTCGCGCCCCAGGTAACCGCCTTCACCAGCGTGCGGATTGAGGCCGGCGACCAGGATGCGCGGTCGCGCGAGGCCGTACTTGCGCCTCATCTCGCTGTGCAGGATGCGCAGGGTTTCCTCGACGGCCAGTGCGGTGACCGCGGCGGGAACGTCTTTCAGCGGCAGATGCGTGGTCACCAGCGCGACGCGCAGTCCGCCGCCCGTCAGCATCATGACGACTCGCCTGGTTCCGGTGCGCTCGGCGAGGTACTCGGTATGCCCGGAGAAGGCGATGCCGGCGTCGTTGATCACCGCTTTATGCACCGGCGCGGTGACCATCGCCGCGAACTCTCCGGTCAGGCAGCCACTCAGCGCACGGTCGAGCAGCGCCAGGACGTGTGGCGAATTGGCCGGATCGAGACGTCCGGCGACGACCGGTGCCGCCAGCGGCAGATGGATGACATCGAGCGTGTCGGCGGCCGGTGGCACGCCCGGCTGCCAGTCGCGCATCCGGACCTCGAGCGCCAGCGCCGCAGCACGTTCAACCAGCAGGTCGCGATCAGAGAGAACGACCAGGCGCGCCGAAAGGTCGCCAGCGCGTAGCCGTTCGGGCAGCCGGAGGACGATGTCCGGACCGACCCCGGCCGGTTCGCCGACAGTAATCGCGATGACCGGCAGCGGCAGGGCGTTCGCCACGCTCAACGCTCGACCAGGCGGAGTTCGACGTAGGCGCGATCGCGCGCCTGCCGCAGCCAGTCCTGATACGCTTCGTCGCGCTTGCGTTCGCGCAACACCTGGCGCGCAGCGGCGCGCCGGCGGTCGCTCGACACGTCCTGCAGACGGCGTTCGATCACTTCGATCAGATGGAATCCGAACGGCGACTGGATCGGTGTGCTGACCTGACCGGGCGCCAGCGCGTTCATCGCACGTTCGAACTCGGGAACCGTGTCGCCCGGATAGATCCAGCCCAGATCGCCGCCCTTGGCTGCCGACCCGTCCTGCGAGAACAGCTTGGCAAGCTGGGCGAAACTCTCGCCGTGGCGGATGCGCTCGGCGAGCGCTTCCAGCTTGTGGCGCGCTTCGTTCTCGGAAACGACTTCGTTGACCTTGATCAGGATGTGCCGGGCGTGCGTCTGCTGAACCGCCGGCAGCGCGCCGCCGCCGCGTTTGGCGAGCAGCTTGATCAGATGAAAGCCGTTCGAGCTGCGCAGAACCGGTGTCACCTCGCCGACGTTGAGCTTGGCGCTGGCCTCGGCAAACATCGAGGGCAGGCGTTCGCTCGGCCGCCAGCCGAGATTGCCGCCCTGCAGACCGTCCGGAGCGTCCGAATAGGCCGCCGCCAGTTGCGCGAAGTCTTCGCCCTTGTGCAGGCGGTCGAGAATCTGCTCGGCCTTGGCGCGCAATTTCTGGATCTGCTCGGGGCTCGCCGACTCGGGTGCGCGCAGCAGAATATGCGCCAACTGGTATTCCTCGCTCGCGCCGCCGGCCGCCGCATTCGCCAGATAGTGGTCAATCTCACTCTCGGAAACGAAAATCCTCGCCTCAACCTCGCGTTCGCGCAAGCGGGCGATCATCATTTCACCGCGGATGTCTTCGCGGAAACTCGCGTAGGCGATGCCGTCCTTTTCCAGCGCGGCGCGAAACTGCGCCGGTGAAAGCTTGTTGTTTGCCGCAATCCGCTGCAGCGCCTGTTCGAGTTGCGCGTCGTCCACCCGCAGACCCGTCTCCCGCGCCAGTTGCAGCTGCACCCGATCGATCACCATGCGCTCGAGCATCTGAGCCTCGAGCACATCGCGTGCGGGCAGCGCGACGCCCTGCTTCTGCAGTTGCGCAGTAGCCGCCTCGAGGCGAGCGTGCAACTCGTTCAGCGTGATCACTTCGTCGTTGACCACCGCGACGATGCGGTCGACGGCAACCGGTTCGCGGCCCGGCCGGGCCGCCATCTGGGCCATCGCCACGCCCACCAGGCAAAGCGACAGCAGCATGCTGCGCATCAGGAGCCAGATCATCAATTCACCTGCTTGCTGTACTTGCTATTCATTCCACGCGCGCTCGTCGAGCGACGGGTTGGCGATCCCATAGCCCGGGATGCGCCGCTGCAGCAGCATCAGCGGATTCGCTCCCAGACGCGAGAAGTCGCTCAGTTCGAGTTGCAGATAGGCACGCGTCGAGACATGCGACTCGCTGGTCACGACGCGCTGGCCGACAGCACGCAGCACCCAGCAGCCGGCGTTGTATTCGACACCACCGATGATCTCGATCGGCTGATTCTGCAGGAACGAGTAGTTGTAGCGACCAACCAGCTGCCAACGACTGGTCAGCGGCCACTGACCGGAAATGTCGATCTGCTTGATCGGCGTCACCGCATTGCGGTTATAGCTGTACGCCGCGTTGAGCACCTTGCCCGCCTCCGGCAGGTAGCGCGCACCGAAGGAATAGCGCTGGAACTGCTGATCGCCGGTGTCGTACTGCAACGTGGCATCTGCGTAAACGTGCGGCAGCACCTGGCCGGTGAACGCCGCGAGAAGGTCCGACTTCTTCCATTTCCGGGTCGCCGCTCCGGGTTGCAAAGCCACCTTGTCGTCGGAGAAATACAGGCGCTGACCAAGCATCGCGCGCATGATCTCGGCGCCGCTTGCCGGATCGATCAGGCGCGAAGTTGCCGCGGCGGTCAACTGATTCGCGTTGTTGATCCGGTCCCAACCGGAAAACTGGTTGTCGGCAAAGATCTGGGCAAAATTGAAGTCGGCCAGCGCGGTGTCGAAGATCGGGATTTCGTCCTGATTCCGGTAGGGAATGTTCAGGTAGAAGAGGCGTGGTTCAAGTGTCTGAGTGTACTCGCGTCCGAACCAGTGGCTGGCGCGCTCGAAAGTCATCCCGGAATCGACGCTGAAAATCGGCAGGCTGCGGTTGATCGACGAGGGCGCGGTGACTGCGGTCGCCGGTTGCGACAGTGAATAGTGCGTGATATTCACCCCGAGACGCGGCGTGACGTACCAGCCGGGAGTAACGTAGGGCAGTGAAACCTGCGGCTGGAGGACGATGCGTTGCCCGGTCACCCGGTTCGCTTCCGGACTGGTGAAGTTGCTGTACTGCCCGAAGAAGGCGCTGTCGGTCAGATAGAGGTCGGGCTGGCGCGCGTTGACGACGATCTGCGGCAGTAGCCGATACGGCTGGCTGACCGGGTTGCGCGGATCGGGCTGCAGCGTCTGGAAGGTCTGCAGCATGCCGCTGACGTTCCACCAACCGCCGCCGCCATAGCTGATCTGCCCCTGCTGCAGGAGCTGGGTGCTTGCCGTGCTGGCGATCTGGCTCGACAGGTCGGTGTAATAGTAGTCGTCGGAAACCCGGTTGAAATTGAGCGATCCGGTCAAGCCGCCGGCTGTCGTCTGCGTATGTGTCAGCGACAAGCCCCAACGGTCGAGATCGCGCACGCGATCGTTCGGCAGCATCTCGACGCGCGCCTTGCTGAAATACGAGCCGCCGTAAGCGGCGTTCATGTAACGCAGGTCAGTGGCAAGCTGGACGCCGCGCTTGGTGAGAATGCGTGGCTCGAACGTCGCGTCCATGTTCGGCGCGATGTTCCAGTAATACGGCAGGGTAAACTCGACGCCGCTCTCGGTGCTCGAACCGTAGGTCGGCGTCAGGAAGCCCGACTTGCGCTCGTTGTTCAGCGAAAACGAAACCCAGGGAGAGTAGAGAATCGGCACGCCCATGAAACGGATCGTCGCGTCGCTGCCGGTCGCCACGTCCTCGTCGTAATCAAGCTGCAGTTCGCGCGCGCTGACCATCCAGTCGTCGTTGCCCGGCTTGCACGTGGTGTAGGTGGCCGAAGTCAGGCGCACCTGGTTCTCACCCTCGAGGTCTATCCGCTGCGCCTCGCCGCGTCCCTCGGTAAGCTCCTTGACCGGCTTCCTGGGTCCCTTCACCTTGGTCTGGCCGGGTTTCAGATCAACCAGGCGCGGCGCAGCAAAACCGCTGGAAAAATCGCCCGGCGCCGGCCCTGCCGGCAGCTTTTCGGCAGCCGCACCACCGGTCGCCGACTTTTCGGGGCTCGCCTGGCGACGCAGGAAGTACGACGCATTGTCGGCAAAGCCCACCTGATCTTCGACCTTGAGGCGCATCTTCGGCGCCGAAATCACGTCCTCGTCGATCTGCAAACGGGCGTTGCCGAGCGCTTCGACTTCGTCCTCTACCGGCCAGTAGGTCAGCCGATCGGCGGTCAGCACAGTGCCCAGCTTGCGCAACTCGGCGTCGTCCTCGGCAAGCAGTTCGCGGTCGGTGACGCCGCTGATGCGCTGTGCGCTGAGAAACGCCGGGCGCGGCTCGCTGCTCTCCTTCGGCGGGGCGACCAGCGCTTTCGCCAAGCGCAACTGGAGTGGCGTCGTCGCCACCTCGGGCGTCCCGGCGACTGCCGCCGGCAGCGCGTCGCCAGGCGGCGCAACAGATCGGAAGAGCGTCGTGTAGGGAAAGAGTGTAGATCTCGGTGG
>ERZ761603.949-NODE-949-length-22840-cov-48.460478_pt1 | contig 22840 bp, 16 predicted proteins | sample MGYA00511879_ERZ761603 | MGnify/ENA primary metagenome ERZ761603 (study PRJEB28899, sample SAMN02850040) | bioreactor sludge metagenome | biome: EBPR Sludge; feature: EBPR Bioreactor; material: flocular biomat | place: Australia: Thorneside Wastwater Treatment... | reverse complement strand
CGGGCAGCCAGCGGTCGGGCGCGACGAGCCCGCCCGAGCGAGCGATGACCGCGTCGGCGATGGGGAGCATGCGGGCCGACATCGCGGTGAACGTGTCCTCGGCGGCGGGATCGGCGGGGAGATAGTCCGGCATCGCGTCTCGCGTGCGGGTGATGTTGAAGCGATCGGAGAACGAGGCGCCCGGGAAGGCGTCGGCGACGCCCTGGGGCCCGAGCATGAAACCCAGGAGCCCGCCGAGCGTCGCGGTGGCATTGTCGCTGTCCCACCCCCAGAGCGTGCAGATCTGGATGGTGCGGCGCAGGTCGCCCCGCCCGTAGAGCAGCCCGGCGCACAGGCCGGCAAAGTTCACCGAGCTCTCGTACCACGCGCGATAGCGATAGCCGTTGGCGGCGGCATCGGCCTGGTACCGCTGGTAGACGGCATCACGCGTGCGCTCCCAGTCTTCCGGGTCCGGGTTGGCGAGGAAATCGGCGAGCACAAAGTCGGCGATATCGGCGGCCTTGGAGGTCGAGGGGATCGTCGCCCGCGCACGGTCGTACATCCAACGAACTCGCTCGGCGATGGGCAGCGATGCGGGAGCCGAGGGGGCCAGCGCATAGAGCGCGATGTTGAACTGGGCGGCGTGGGCGGCGTGCCCGATCGCGGTCGCCCGCACGGCGGGGTCGGCCTCGATGATCGCCCGCTCGGGCATTCCCGGCGCCAAGAGCCCGAAGAACTCGGTCGTCAGTTGGGCGTCGATCATGAGCCCCTGCGTGTTCGCGGGGTACGAGCCGGTCATCGGGGGCACGACGCCCCGGCCCATCAACTCGCGGGCGCGGGCGTTGCTGACCCAGATGAACCGGTTGATGTGGGGGATCCACAGGTCGCGGACACGGGCCGGCGTGAGAGGGGAGGGGTCGGCCGAGAGGCCGTGGAGATAGACGTACTCGATGTCCGTGTCGTCGTCGGCGAGCCAGGGATTCTGCGTGAGGACGAAGTCGATGAGGATGCCGTCGCGGACCTGCCCCCAGTCGGCATCGGTGAAGAAGGGTGGGTTGTTGCGTCGGCCTTCGGTACGCAGGCCGGTCCAGTTGGCGATGCACTGGGCGAGCCACATCGAACGGAGCCGCTGGGCGTATTCGGCGCGTTGGATCGTCGGCGGGGGCTGGGCGGAGGCTCCCGCGAGGCAGGCCAGGGCGGCGAAGATCGCGAGGGCTCGCGGCATTCGATGGAGTATGACCCGTTGATCGGGGTGTTGCAAGGGCGATCAAACGCGGGCGGAAGACGCCAACCTGAGCAGGATGCCGGTCATGTCGTGGTCGAACGCCCCGCGGGTGAGCACGGCGTCGGCCCCTGCGTCGCGAGCGGCCTGCAGCAGGTCCTTGGCGACATGGGGCCCGAACGCGAGGATGCGCACGGCCCGGTCGGCGGGGGAGGCGTTGGGCCCGCGCAGCCGGGCAAGCATCGCCATGGCTTCGTCTGGTTTGTCGAGGTCGAGAATGAGGGCGACAGGGGCGGCATCGGCGAGCCTGGCCTCGAGCATGTCGAGGGATCGCACCGGCCTGGCGGGCACGCCGGCGGCTTCGGCGTTGCCTTTGATCTTGCTGGCCCAGAGGAGATCGGCGGCGAGGTAGAGGATCATGCGGAAGGCTAGGGCCCGACCGACCAGAATCCTATCAGAATGTTCGTTGGGTCCGAAACGGTTGCAGAAACGATGTCGTCGCGTGTCGCCCACCCCGACCGGGCGGCTACCATCGAGTTCTTTCCCGATCGGCCCAGGCGAGGAGCACGGGCGCGGGAGAGGAGCCGAGTGTGTCGAGGGATACGAGCATCATGAGCACAGTCGCCAAGGCCCCGAAAAACGCGCAGAAGGCCGACTTCAACAGCCCGATCTTTGACGAGCTGGGATTCCCCACGGACCCGAACAATCTGTACCGCGAGACGGTCGGGTGCATGCTGCACGCGGCGGAGCTGATGGGGATGCCCCACCGCATCCAGATCATCCTCGCGCAGCCCAAGAACGAGATCATGGTGCACTTCCCGGTCCTGATGGACGACGGGACGTACAAGCTCTTCAAGGGCTACCGCGTGCAGCACAACAACGCCGCCGGCCCGTACAAGGGTGGTATCCGCTACCACCCGGACGTTCACCTGGACGACGTGAAGAGCCTCGCGTTCCTCATGACGATGAAGTGCTCGCTCGCCAGGCTGCCCTATGGCGGTGGCAAGGGCGGCGTGAAGTGCGATCCGCGGAAGCTCTCGCCGGCGGAACTGCAGCGTGTGACGCGCCGCTTCACCGCGGCGATCGCCCACGACATCGGGCCGGATTATGACATCCCCGCCCCGGACGTGAACACCAACGCCCAGATCATGGCGTGGATGGCCGACACGTACTCGACGATCACCGAGGGTTCGGGCAAGGACGGGATGGCCGTCGTGACCGGCAAGCCTGTCGAGATCGGCGGATCGGTCGGGCGTGAGAAGGCGACGGGTCAGGGCGTCATCGACGTGCTGCTCGAACTGCTTCCCGAGATGGGAATCCAGCCCAAGGGCTGCACGTTCAGCGTGCTGGGCTTCGGGAACGTCGGCTCGTGGTCGGGCCGGATCTTCCAGAGCCACGGGGCCAAGATGGTCACTGTCGCCGACCACACCGGCGCGATCCGCAACGACAAGGGGATCGACGCGAACGACCTGCAGGAGCACGTCGCCAAGCACGGCGGCGTCGCGGGGTACAAGAACGCCACCGCGATCTCCAACGAGGAGTTCTACAAGACCCAGGTCGATGTCTTCATCCCCTGCGCCCTTGAGCAGATGATCAAAGAGCAGCAGGCCCAGTGGCTCAACTGCAAGGTTGTCGCCGAGGGCGCCAACGCCCCCACCACCCCCGCCGGCGAGCGCGTCCTGCTCTCACGCGGCATCGAGATTGTCCCCGCGATCCTCGCCAACTCGGGCGGCGTGACGGTCAGCTACTTCGAGTGGGTGCAGAACAAGACCTCGTCCTACTGGGACATCGAAGAAGTCGACCGCAAGCTCAACCAGCACATGGTGATGGCGGCAAGGCGCACCAAGCTCGCCCGCCAGCGCTACGACTGCGACATGCGGACCGCCGCCTACATCGCCGCGCTCGACGCGCTCAACCGCGTCTACCAGACCCGCGGCATCTGGCCGTAATCGACGCAGCCATCACAGAAAGAAAGCGGGCCCGGCGCTTCATGCACCGGGCCCTTCTTATTTGCGGGTTCGGCGGTCTCGTTCCGCCGGCGTGATTACGGATAGTCCTGCCGCGTACCCCGCATCACCAGGTCACCCCAGTGCACGTGGGCGGGCTTGCTGGTAATGGCGACCACGGCCTCGGCGATGTCGCGCGGCTCCAGCACCGGGCCGATGCGCTCGAAGGTGGCCTTGAGCCACTCTTCCTGATAGCCCGCGACCCCCTGGAACTCGCTGACCACAAAGCCCGGCTCGATCAGCGAGACGCGGATCCCCTTGGGGCCAAGCTCGCGTCGGGCGGCCTCGGCGAGCGAGTTCACGGCGAACTTCGTCGAGCCGTACATGCTGCTGAACGGCGACACGTGCCGGCCCACCGTCGAGCCCAGCACGACGATGTCGCGGGGCTGCTTCGTCCAGTGGATGCCCCTGGCGGCGTCACGCTCGATCTCGGCGAGCATCCGCTTGGCCGCCGTCCGGATCAGTCGGGCCGCCCCGAGAAGGTTGGTCCGGATCATCGCTTCCCACTCGCTGGTGTCGCTGGTGACGACCGACCCATTCAGCCCGCGCCCGGCGTTCACCACGACGAGGTTCGCCTCCACCTGGCCCCGACCAAACTGCTCGCGGGCGGCGTCGAACATTGTGTCGATCACCTGCTCGTCGGCGCAGTCCCCCACCACCACCGCCGCGTCCTCGGTGCCCAGCTCGCCCAGCAGGAGGTCGAGCTTCTCCTTGCGGCGGGCGTTCAAGATCACGGTGCCCCCCTGAGCCACCAGATCACGGGCGATCGCCTCCCCGATCCCGGCCGAGGCGCCCGTCACGATTCCGATTCTGTTCTTGAGCTTCATGCCGCCCATCCTAGCGCACGCCCCGGGCGACGGGCCCATCGGTCCGAGCGTGATACGCTGCGGCATGTTCGGGTCCCACCTCTCCATCGCCGGCAGCATGCTCAACGCGCTCGACGACGCGAGGCGGCTCGGTTTCGACACGGTGCAGGTCTTCACGAAGAACCAGCAGCAGTGGAAGGCCAAGCCGCTCGACCCGGGCCTGGTGAAGGACTGGCACGCCCGCACCGCCGAGCTCGGATTTGATCGCGGCGGACCCAAGGACGCCCGCGGGCGGCATCGGGGCGGGATCACGAGCCACGCCTCGTACCTGATCAACCTTGCCGCCCCGGCCGACGCGCTGTGGCGTCAATCGATCGACCTGATGACCGACGAGATCGAACGCTGCGAGCAGCTCGGGATTCCCTTCCTCGTGCATCATCCCGGCGCGTTCACGACCTCGTCGCTGGACGAAGGGCTTCGACGGATCGCCGATGCCTACGCCGAGCTCTTCTCGCGGACCAAGGGCTACGCCACCGTCTCATGCCTCGAGGGAACCGTCGGCGCGGGCTCGCAGATCGGAGGCCCGTTCGAGGAGCTCGCCCGTCTCCGATCGCTCATCATCGAGAAGACGGGCCAACCCGACCGTGTCGGTTTCTGTCTCGATACGTGCCATGTTCATGCGGCGGGGTACGACCTGAGCAGCGCGGCCTCGGCCAAGGCTGCACTCTCGCGATTCGATGAACTCTGCGGGCTGTTGCACGTGCGTGTCTGGCACATCAACGACAGCAAGGGTGCCGCGGGCAGCCACCTCGATCGCCACGACCACATCGGGCACGGCACGATCGGCGGTCCGGCGGCATCGCTGACCCGCGACCGCCTGCTCGACAGCGGCTTTGGAACGGTGGTCAACCACCCGGCCTTCGCCCATGTCCCCAAGCATCTGGAGACGCCCAAGGAGGACGCGCCGGACGGCCGCGCGTGGGACTCGATCAACGTCGCCAGACTTCGTTCGCTTCGCCCCGGGGAGGAATCGCAGTGGCCCGCGCCGCCCAAGGTGATCGAGGCCCCGAAGACGCCGGCCCGCACAGGGAAGTCGGGCGGAAAGCCCGGAAAGCCCTCCGGAACAGGAGTTCGGAGGAAAGAAGGGTCGGGAACCAGCCGAACCCCGACCAAGGTGCAACAATCCAAGCCGAAGGCCGGATCCGGCCGAAGGAAGCCACGCCGGGGGAATTGAGCCCCCGCCCCACGACGAGCCACGGAGACGCGATGAGCCCGCGATCGACTGCCCGACGAATTCTGCCCTTCGCCATGCTCTCACTGGCCGCGCTCGGCGGCTGCGAGGCGTTCCGAGGCCCATCTCAGACCGCACGTCCGGGAACCAGCGCCGCATCCATGTCCGGCCTGCGTTCGCCCGAGCGCGTCGCAGTGGAGTCGATCCTGCGCGGACGCCGACTCCAGGAGCAGGGGCTCGACAAGCAGGCCCTCGCCGAGTTCGAACGGGCGATCGAGAACAACCCGCTCCTCTCCACCGCACACATGGCCGCCGGTGATCTGTACATGAGGCAGGGCGACTTCGAGATGGCCGCCAAGCGCTACGGAACGGCCGCGGAGCTCGCGCCGGCCTCGTTCGACGCGCAATTCAAGTTCGGCGAGGCGCTGCAGTCGCTCGGACAGCTCGTCGAATCCGTCGCCGCGTACCTCAAGGCCTTGGCGATCCGCCCGAACGACTTCAAGGCCAACAGCAACGTCGCGACGGCGTACCTGCAGCTCGGCAAGCCCGAGCAGGCGCTGCCCTACGCCGAGAAGGCGGTCAAGCTCAATCCTCGCGACGGCGGCGCCCGCACCAACCTCGGCGCGATCTACGCCGGGATGGGCCGGCACGAGGACGCGGTGACCGAGTACCTGCAGGCCAACGAGCTGTTGCCGCCCTCGCCCCAGTTGCTGCTCAACCTGGCGGACAGCCTTCAGAAGGCCGGGCAGTTCGAGCAGGCCGCGAACACGATCGACCAACTCGTGCGGATCGAGCCCAGCGCCGTGGCGTACGAGCGTCTTGGGACGATCAAGTTCCGGATGAAGCAGTACGACGAGTCCGAGGCCGCGTTCCGCAAGGCGCTCGAGCAGGACGCGAACCACTTCCCCGCGATGAACGGGGCGGCGGTCTGCCTGCTCAACAAGTACCTCTGGGACAACAACGACGAAGCCCGCCTCGAGGCGATCAAGTTCCTGCGCAGGTCGCTTCAGATCAGGGCGGATCAGCCCCGGATCAAGGATCTGGCCGACAAGTACCGCGTCTCACGCTGAATCTGACTTTCGGAGTGCCGAGCCCGACATGGACCCTTCACTTCTCGAGTTCTTTCCCTCACCGTCCGACTCGCCCTTCGTGATCGAGCACATCGCGGAGGAATTCACGAGCGTCTGCCCGAAGACCGGACATCCGGACTTCGGCACGGTCACGATCATCTACCAGCCCTCGCGGGGCGGCGTGTGCGTGGAGCTCAAGAGCCTGAAGATGTACTACCAGGCGTTCCGCAACAAGGGCATCTACTACGAAGCGGTGACCAACACCATCCGCGACGATCTCGCCGGCGCGATGAAGCCGGCGTGGCTCCTCGTGCGCACCGACTGGAAGGGCCGCGGGGGCATCCGCTCGATCATCCGCGCGACGCACGGCGACGTGCCGACGCACTACCGCTGATTCGCCCTGACCGATTGGAACGCCTCAGCACCCCGCCTCGAACGCCGCGACGAACGCATCAAAGTCGAAGAAGTCCACGAAGCCGTCGCCGTCAAAGTCGGCGGTCTTTCCGGATGGGCAGGTTTCGGCGTCTTCAAAGCAACTCACGAACAGGTCGAAGTCGAAGAAGTCGACGAACCCGTCGCTGTCAAAGTCCGCCGGGCAGCTCGGCGGCGACTGGGCCGCGGCGACCCAATATCCTCCCTCGAGCGAGAAGCCGTCATCGCTGACCAGAACACCCGCGTCGGGCTGGGCGATGGTCCCCGAGAGCTCGAAACCGGCCTCGGCCGAGACGCCGCCCCCGCCGTCAAGGGTGGACCAGATCAGTTCGAACGGATCACTCGCCATCGCCACGCCGGGAGCCGTCGCCAGGAGCAGCACCGCGATGTTCGATCGGTTCCGCATGGCTCAGTTCCTCTTCACCGTCTCGGTGCCCTGAGGCTGGGCCTGAGCGGGCACCGCGATGGGCGCAAGCGAGGGGAGCCCGATCCGCTTGTCGGCGGGCTGACCGAACGCCTCGGGCGCCAGGAACCGTCCGCGATCCGCGGGTGATTTGTTCTCCTCGACCGGCACGGGATGCGTGCGAGCGAAGGCGTCGCGACGCACGCCCGTCAATTGCCACGAGACCTTGAGTCCGGGGCGGCCGCCCGCGATGACGAATCGTCCCCGCTCGACTTCGCTCGCGATGTAGACCGGGGCATACCCGCCGACGCACGTGAGCTGATAGCGCACGTCGCCGTTGAGGGCGTCGAACCAGTCGGGCAGCACGACCTCAGCCTGGCCCTGATCGTCGAGCACGACCAGCCCGTCGTAGATCGTCTTCATCTGGTCGCTCTCGACGCTGACGTGGTTGAGATACTTGTTGGCGGGATCGAGCGGGTGGTCGATGCGGAAGCTCTTGCTGCCGGCGAAGAAGTTGCCGCTGACGTTGACGTTGCCCTGGAACCAGCCGGCCCAGCTGTTGGCCTGCTGGACCGCTTCCGCGTAGATGCCATATCGCGTGTTGGTGTTCATCGCGATGCTGGTCGCGCGGGCGTACACGGCGGTGCCGAGATCCGAGGCGACGGTGGCGAAGAGCCCGAACGTCTGGCCGCTCGAGCTGCCGTTGTTGGTCTGCATGCCGCGGCCGGTGATGGTGTTGACGTTGGCCTGCACGCCGACGGCCGGACCGGTCCCAAAGACGCCGACACCGCTGGGACTCACGGCCTGCCCGTAGACGCCGAAGCTCGTCCCGCTGGTGGCGGTGGAATTGCCATAGACACCACGCCCGGAGGAGTTGTTGGTCTCGCCCCACACGCCGTTGAGGTTGCCGTTGCCGTACACGCCCGTGCCGGTGGCCGAGCCGCTGAGCCCCTGAACGCCCCAGGCGTGTCCGAGGGCGGAACTGTTAACGCCGAGGACGCCGACGTTGTTGGGCCCCCCGACTTCGCCCTGGACACCGATGTTGGGCGCTGTGCCGTAGACACCCACGCCGCTGCTGCTGCTGCTGCGTCCGCGCACACCGAAGTTCAGGCCCGACGACGACGTCGACCAGGCATTGACGCCCGTGCCGGTGGTTTGCGTGTTGAAGATCAGGATGCCGTTGTTTCCCGACGTTTCAATATGCAACGCGTCGAGAGGCGAACTCGTCCCGATGCCGACGCGCCCCGAGGTGTAGAACGTGTTCCCGCCGGAAAGCCCCCAAGGTGACGCGCCGACCGGACCTTGCAGACCCTGAGGGCCCGCTGGCCCTTGCGGCCCCTGAGGACCTTGCGGGCCCTGTGGACCCACTTCGCCCTGCAATCCCTGAGGTCCCTGTGGGCCCACTTCGCCTTGCAGGCCCTGTGGACCTTGCGGGCCCATCTCACCCTGAACGCCCTGAGGACCTTGCGGACCAACCTCCCCTTGCGGGCCTTGAGGTCCCACTTCGCCCTGCAATCCCTGGGGGCCTTGAGGACCAACCTCGCCCTGCACGCCCTGCGGGCCGACCTCGCCTCGTGCAGCAATCAGCGCCCACGCGGCCGGGGTTGTGCTCGGGTCGTTGCCCACGTTCGCGTCAACGAGGCTGCGGTACGACGAGCCGTTGAAGCTCACCGCGTCGTTCACGAGGTACGAGGACATCGAATCCCACACGCCAATCCACGACAATCCCGCCGGACCTTGCGGGCCTTGAGGACCCATCTCGCCCTGCAATCCCTGAGGCCCCTGTGGGCCAACCTCACCTTGCAGACCCTGAGGTCCCTGCGGACCAACTTCGCCCTGCAATCCCTGCGGACCTTGGGGACCGACTTCGCCCTGCACGCCCTGAGGCCCCTGTGGGCCAACCTCACCTTGCAGACCCTGAGGTCCCTGCGGACCAACTTCGCCCTGCAATCCCTGCGGACCTTGGGGACCGACTTCGCCCTGCACGCCCTGCGGGCCGACCTCGCCACGTGCAGCGATCAACGCCCACGCGGCCGGGCTCTCGCTCGGGTCGTTGCCCACGTTCGCGTCAACGAGGCTGCGGTACGACGAGCCGCCAAAGCTCACCGCGTCGTTCACGAGGTACGAGGACATCGAATCCCACACGCCAATCCACGACAATCCCGCCGGACCTTGCGGGCCTTGAGGACCCATCTCGCCCTGCAATCCCTGAGGCCCCTGTGGGCCAACCTCACCTTGCAGACCCTGAGGTCCCTGCGGACCAACTTCGCCCTGCAATCCCTGCGGACCTTGGGGACCGACCTCGCCTTGCGGGCCTTGCGGGCCTTGGGGACCGACCTCACCCTGCACGCCCTGCGGGCCCATTTCGCCCTGCAGGCCCTGAATACCCTGCGGCCCAACCTCACCTCGGACAGCAATCAACGCCCACGCCGCCGGGCTCGTGCTGGGGTTGTTGCCCACATTGCCTTCGATCAAGCTGCGATATGACGAGCCGCCCGAATACACCACATCGTTGCTGGCGTACGTCGCCATCGAGTCCCATACGCCCATCCACGTCACGCCGCCCGGCCCGGGAACGCCCTGTGAACCCTGCGGGCCCATCGGACCCTCGGGCCCCTGCGGTCCAACCTCACCCTGAGGACCTTGCGGGCCAACCTCGCCCTGCAACCCCTGCGGGCCCTGAGGCCCGACTTCGCCCTGAGGACCTTGCGGGCCAACTTCACCCTGCACGCCCTGAGGACCCTGCGGCCCGACCTCGCCCTGCAACCCCTGCGGCCCCTGAGGCCCAACCTCACCGCGGACAGCGATCAATGCCCACGCGGCCGGGCTCAGGCTCGGGTCATTGCCCACGTTGCCTTCGACCAAACTGCGATACGACGAGCCGTCCGAGTAAACCACGTCGTTGCTGGCGTATGTTGCCATCGAGTCCCACACGCCCATCCACGTCACGCCGCCCGGCCCGGGCACACCCTGAGGGCCTTGAGGACCCGTCTCACCTTGGACGCCCTGAGGACCTTGCGGACCGACCTCACCCTGCGGGCCCTGCGGTCCTGCTTCACCTTGCAATCCCTGGGGACCTTGAGGACCAACCTCGCCTTGAAGCCCCTGCGGTCCTTGAGGACCCACTTCACCCTGCACGCCCTGCGGCCCGACCTCGCCGCGAGCGGCGACCAACGCCCACGCGGCCGGGGTCGTGCTCGGGTCGTTGCCCACGTTCGCGTCAACGAGGCTGCGGTACGACGAGCTGTTGAAGCTCACCGCGTCGTTCATCAGGTACGAGGACATCGAATCCCACGCGCCCATCCACGACAATCCCGCCGGACCTTGCGGGCCTTGAGGACCCATCTCGCCCTGCAACCCCTGCGGGCCTTGAGGACCAACCTCGCCCTGAAGCCCCTGCGGTCCCTGCGGACCGATTTCACCCTGCAATCCCTGGGGACCTTGGGGACCAACCTCGCCTTGCATGCCCTGCGGTCCTTGAGGACCCACTTCACCCTGCACGCCCTGCGGCCCGACCTCGCCGCGAGCGGCGACCAACGCCCACGCGGCCGGGCTCTCGCTCGGGTCATTCCCGATGTTCGCGTCAACGAGGCTGCGGTACGACGAGCCGTTGAAACTCACCGCGTCGTTCACGAGGTACGAGGACATCGAGTCCCACGCGCCCATCCACGACAATCCCGCCGGACCTTGCGGGCCTTGCGGGCCCAGCTCACCCTGGACGCCCTGGGGTCCCTGCGGACCGACTTCACCTGGCAATCCCTGGGGTCCTTGAGGACCAACCTCGCCCTGCGCGCCCTGAGGACCTTGCGGCCCGACGTCGCCCTGCAAACCCTGCGGCCCTTGCGGACCGACGTCACCCTGCAGACCCTGCGGGCCGACCTCGCCACGTGCAGCGATCAACGCCCACGCGGCCGGGCTCACGCTCGGATCATTGCCTACGTTGCCTTCGATCAGGCTGCGGTACGACGAGCCGTTGAAGCTCACCGCGTCGTTCGCGAGGTACGAGGACATCGAGTCCCACACGCCCATCCACGACAATCCCGCCGGGCCTTGCGGACCGACTTCACCCTGCAGACCCTGAGGCCCCTGTGGGCCAACCTCACCTTGAAGGCCCTGTGGTCCCTGCGGACCAACCTCACCCTGAACGCCCTGAGGACCTTGCGGACCAACCTCACCTTGAAAGCCTTGTGGTCCCTGCGGACCAACCTCACCCTGAACGCCCTGAGGACCTTGCGGACCAACCTCACCTTGCGGGCCTTGAGGACCCTGTGGGCCCTGAGGCCCGGGAGGGCCTTGCTCGCCCTGTGCGCCCGGCGGCCCAGAAAGGGCATACAGCGCGTACGGCGCAGCACGCATCGGGTGGCGGGGACGAAGCACGCTGAACGAGCCCGACCCAGCGGGCGATCGCACTTCGATCTCGAGGTACCGCGCCTGACCGTCGAAGATGCCGGCACCAAAGTCCAGCTCGACGTTGAATCGCCCATCCGACAACACCAATGCGTCGGCGGCCAACGTCGGCCCAACTTGCGTCCCATCAGTCAGCGCGTCGTACAGCCTGAACCTCAGGTCGGCTGGCCCGCCCAGCAGGTTGCCGTTGAAGCGCAACTGCCCCTGGTAGACAAACCCCGTTCCAACATCGCCGCCCCAGGCCTGACCCGCGAGCAACGAGATCGCCGCGGCACCCAGTGCCGCAAGCCCACGCTGTAGACGCTTCGACCGCATAATCCCTCCTCAGACCGCCACGGGCGTGCCGACGTTCGAGGACACGACTTCTCCCAATCGTGTCACGTCCGCACACTCGTTCGCCACCACCGCCGCCCGCACCCTCACCTTCGAATCACAAGTCTAACTGGATCGTGGACAATCGCCAGAACATTGCATCCGCCCACGCCCAAACATAAATCGAACAACCTAGGCCGCACGCGATCGCTCCCCACCCGGCTCCTCCACCCGGCACCGCGTGAACGCCTCCACCACCAACTGCACCCCGATGCAGAGGCAAATCGCCACGCCCAACGCCCCGAGTGTCCAGATGAGGGCCCGCACGACGCCCGGCAACCCCGCGATCGCCCCGGCGAACTTCTGATCCCACCCCAGCACCGCCCCCACGAGCACCAGGCAGGCCGGCAGCAACGCCACCCCGCCCCGGACCGCGATCACCTGCGCATCATCGCGGCGGGCGAGCACCGACACCGCAGCAACCAGAAACAGACCAACCGACGACACCGCTGTCGCCGCCGCCCAGACCTTCATGGAAAGCCCGAGCACCGTCAGCGTGCGTGAGGAGAAGTACCCCAGCACCGCCCCCGCCAGCACCGCCGTCGCCACGCAAGCCAGCGCCAGGCCCGGGCCGTCGCGGAATCCTCCCTTTGCCCAGACCAACGCAAAGACGCCGGCGAGCACCGCGGGCAACTGCACCGTCAGGAGCGCCCAGCGAGGCTCGGGCTCCTGGCGCAAGGCGGCCCAGACCGCCCCCGCCGAGAGCACGAGGACGACAACCCCGAGCAGGCCGGCGGCCGCTCTGAGCGTGGGAGGAACGGGTGGAGTTTGGGTCAGGTGCATAGGCACTCCATCGATCGGACAATCCACGCTGATCGTTTCGTCCAAGGTCCGAGAGGTCCGCATCATCCGCCGCCGACGACGACCGGTAACCTTACGCCCCCAAACGCGGGCAAACCCCGGCTCACTTCTGGTCGATGGTAGCGAGGGGGTCTGCGGCTGCAGGCCCCCAATCGCGGAGCCCGTCATGCGCCAGACCACCAGCGAGCACGCCCTGACCAAAGCACAGGCCATGTTCCAGCGGGCACTTCGCGGGTGGGCGCAGGACCTCATGCGGCTTCGCGCCCGCGGCGCGGACCGCCCGGGACGCCGACGCACCAAGGGTCTCGGGATCCCGGCCCCGGTTGGAACAAGGAGAGCGGCATGAGCGGGGTTTCCTCCGGCATCGGCATCTTCAGCGGGATCGACAGCAAGTCGATCATCGACCAGCTCATCTCCATCGACAGCCGCCCCAAGACGCTTCTCCAGCGCCGGCTCGTGCAGGTCCAGCTCCAGCAGACCGCCTTCCTCGACTTCAATTCCAAGCTCAGCAACCTCCGCACGCTGCTCAAGGACTTCCGTCAGGACAAGATCTTCCGCACGATGCAGGCCACCAGCTCGTCCGACAGCGTGATCAAGGCGACCGCCTCGAACACCGCCGCACCGGGCACCTACCAGTTCGTCGTCGATCGCCTGGTTTCCACGCAGCAGATGCTCTCGCGGGGCTTCGCCGACCGTGATGTGTCCGGGCTCAACGCCGGCACATGGTCGATCGAATCCGCCCAGGCAAGGCTCGACCGCGACGTTGCCCTCGCCGACCTCAAGGGCGGGCTCGGCGTGCAGCGAGGCCGAATCCTCATCACCGACTCCGGCAACCGCACCGCCACCGTTGATCTCTCGCGGTCCAGCACCATCGGGGAGGTCGTCGAAGCCATCAACAGCAACGGCACGGCCGAGGTCTCCGCACGCATCGTCGACGACAAGCTCGTCATCACCGATCGCGCGGGCGGCTCCATCCGTATCGCCAACACAGGGAACACCTCCACCGCCACGAGCCTCGGCATCGAGGGAACCGCCACCGGATCCATCACCAGTTCCCCGCTCGTTTCGCTCGCCTCCGGCACGCTGCTCTCGACGCTCAACGACGGGAACGGCGTCTACATCACTCCCACCAGCACACCCAACGACTATTCCATGACGATCACCGTGGGCACCGGCGGCGGCGCCCAGGAAGTGCGCGTCAACCTCGGCGACGTCTGGGAGATCCCCTCCGGCGAAACCGTCGCCACGAAGGTGCGTTCCGCCGTCAACACCGTCGGCGGGGCGATCACCCGCATCAACGAGGCCCTCCAGGCCGCCGGATTGTCCGACGTCTCGGCCTCCATCGCGCCCGACGGGCAGCGCCTCCGCGTGGTCGACACGCAGGGACGCGATCTGGCCATCGCCGATCGATCGGACTCCCAGGCCGCCGCCAATCTCGGGATCGTCGGGTCGACCACCGGGGGCACCGTCACCGGCCGACGCGTCCTCTCCGGCATGGGAACCACCCTCGCCACATCCCTCAACGGCGGTGCGGGCATCGCCGGCGACGGCGCCCTCAACTTCACCGCGCGCGACGGCACAGCCTTTACCGTCAACATCGACACCGACTGGTCGCTCGCGCAGATCGCCAAAGCCATCGAGGACGCCTCCGGAACCGTCTCCGGCGCCAGCCGACTCTCCGTGAGCGTCAACTCCCGCGGCACCGGACTCTCCATCAACGACAGATCCGGCGGCTCGGGCAACCTCTTCGTCACCGGAACCAACGGCAACGACACCGCCGCCAGCCTTGGAATCTCGACCGGCGCCGGCGGTGTCGCCTCCGCGACCCTCAGCGGGTCCAACCTTCAACGCCAATACCTCAGCAAGTCCACGCTCGTCTCCTCGCTGAACAACGGCAAGGGCATCGGAACCGGACGCTTCCGGATCACCGACGGCGCCGGTGTCGCCACCACCATCGACATCGGGGCCGACACGCGAACGCTCGGCGACCTCATCGACGAGATCAACCGGTCCGCCACGGGCGTCCGAGCCTCCATCAACTCCACGGGCGACGGCCTGCTCATCCAGGACGCCCTCGTCCCGCCCGGCGCCAGCGCCATCAAGATCGAAGATACCTCGGGTTCGGTCGCCCGAAGCCTCAATCTCGCCGGCGAGGCCACCGGCACCGGTGCCGCCAACCGCCTCAACGGCTCCTTCGAGAAAACCATCACCTTCGCCGCCACCGACAACCTCACCCAGGTCGTCTCCAAAATCAACAACGCCAACGCCGGCGTCGTCGCCTCCATCCTCAACGACGGCTCCAACACCAGCCCCTTCCGCATCAGCTTCACCGCCTCCTCCACCGGTTCCGCGGGACGATTCCTCATCGACACCGGCGGGTTCGACCTCGGACTCTCCACGCAGCAACGCGGCGACGACGCCCGCGCGTTCTTCGGCTCCGCCGACCCAGCCTCCGCACTCCTCCTCTCCTCCAGCACCAACTCCCTCGACAACGCCATCGCCGGCGTCCGGATTGACCTCGTCTCCGCCAACTCCGCCGCACAGACCATCACCGTCTCGCGCGACAGCACCACCATCGAGACCAAGCTCGACCAGTTCGTCAGCAACTTCAACGGGCTGATCGACCAGATCAACGGCCAGACCAGCTACGACAAGAACTCCAAGAAAGCCGGCTCGCTGCTCGGCGACGGAACGGCCCTCGGTCTGCGCACCGCCATGTTCGCCGCCATCCAGGCCGGACCCTCGGGATTCACGTCCCGATACTCCCGCCTCACCGAGATCGGCTTCAAGATCGGCACCGCCGGCAAGCTCGAACTCAACAAGGACAAGCTCCGCCAGGCTCTCGCCGAGGACCCCAACGCCGTTGAGTCCCTCCTCTTCACCAGAACACAGGCGACGACCCCGCCCGGGCAGAACGGCGTCACGGTCACCGACCCCGACGCACCTCCCACCTTCACCGAACTGGGCGTCCTCGCGTCCTTCGAAGAACTCGCCAACCGCTACGTCGACTCCCAGCGAGGCGTGCTCACCGGCAAGAACCGCGCGTTCGACACCCAGATCCGATCCATCAACACCCAGATCACGGCTTTCGACGCCCGCATCGCCGCCCGACGCGCCATCCTCGAACAGCGCTTCCTCCGCATGGAAAAGTCCATCGGCCAGTTGCAGGCCCAGCAGGGCAGCCTCGCATCAATGAACGGCTGATCCGCCGATCCGCTCACTGAAGACCCTCACCCGCTCCGCCGATAGATCTGGCACGATGACCCAGGCGAACCCTCAGACGAACTACCTCCGCACCCGCGTGATGACCGCCGGCCCCGCCGAGCTGCGGCTTATGCTGCTCGACGGCGCGATCAAGTTCGCCATGCAGGCACGCGACGGGCTCAACGCAAAGGACTTCGAGGCCGTCTTCAACGGCGTTACCAACTGCCGGAACATCGTCGTCGAGCTCATGACCAACATCCGCCCAGACGTCGAGCCGACACTCGCCGACCGGGTCAAGGCACTCTACGCCTACCTCTTCATGGAGCTGACCAACGCGAGCATGGACAAGAGCGTCGAGAAGTTCGACGCCGTCATCAAGCTCCTTGAGTATGAGCGCGAAACCTGGGCGCTGCTCATGCAGAAGCTCGGCACCGAGAAGGCCGCCCCCGCCGCCCAGCCCGGTTCGCTCGCCGCCTCGGCCTAGTCATCCCCCCGCCGACGCCAGCTCACCGCTGAGCCACTCCGCCACGAACAGCATCTGCACGTTGGAGTTGAGCATCTGCTCGGCCCGCGCGATCGACTCGATCGCCCGCACCGCGCCGTCAGCGCTCCCGCTCTCCACTCGCCGGGGCAGCGTCTCGCGCATCTCCCTCGCGCACACCTGCGCGATCAGCTTGAACGCTCGCCGCGCCGCCTGACGCGTCAGCGCCTCCTTGCTCTCCAGCTTGTCCGCGTCCTCGCCCGCCTTGACGGCCTCTTCGATCACCGCGCTGATCTCGGCCCCAAGACTCGGAACATACTTGCCCTTGAGCGACTTCATCACACCGGGGGCGAGCCGCTCGTGCCACGACACAAGCCCGTCGGCCATCGCGGCCGAGAATTCCCCGGGCGAACCCGCGGCGTACTCCGTCAGAACATCCCGTGTGGCCCGATCGAGGTCCACGCCCAGCGTCCCCACATACCGCCTCATGTCGTCCGGCCGAAGAGGCCCGAACCGCACCATCTGGCTCCGGCTGCGGATCGTCGGCAACAGCCGCTCGGGCGCCGTCACCGTCAGGATCAGCACCGTGCGCCCGTCCGGCTCTTCGAGCGTCTTGAGCAGCGCGTTCTGAGACGCAGAACTCCGCGCCAGCAGGTCCCCGTCGTCCACGATGAACACCTTCGCCGCACGCCCGCCCGGCGTCACGAGCGGCGCCAGCGTGCAGGGCTCCACGATGAACTCCCGCACCACCTCCACGGGAATCGTCGTCTGCTTCAGGCGACGAACATCCGGGTCCGAGGCGTACTTGCACGAGACGCGATCGACCACATGCAGGTCGGGGTGCGCCCCGGCCCGCAACAGCCGCTGCACCGCGCTCAGGGGATCGACCGTCGGCACACCTTCCCGCGGGATGGAGATTTCCGGATCCAGCAGCAGCGACGCGAACGCAAGCGCGGCAGTGAACTTCCCCACGCCGGGAGGCCCGTGAAAGACCCACGCGTGCGGCACGCGCCCGGACCGAATCGCGCCCGACATCACCTTGATCGCGTGATCCTGCCCCAACAGCGACGACAGCGCCGTCGGCGCGGGGTGCGCACGGGCCGGCGGCGGGGGCTCGTCACGCCCTGCCGTATCCGCGGACTTGGCTCTTGCTTTCTTCGCCACGCGCCCAGTGTAGCGGACCACAAAGAACGCGGGCCCGGGCGTTCTGCCACCCGGGCCCGCGAGCGATTCACATCATAGCGATCGACTCAGCAGCCAGCCTCAAAGGCCGTCACGAAGGCATCAAAGTCGAAGAAGTCCACAAAGCCGTCGCCGTCGAAGTCCGCCGACTTGCCGGGGGGGCAGGCCTGGGCGTCTTCGAAGCAGCTCACGTACAGATCGAAGTCAAAGAAGTCCACAAAGCCGTCGCCGTCGAAGTCCGCCGGGCACGACGGAGCGGGCTCGACCGTGATCGAGACCAGGTCCGTGCCGGTTCGGCCTTCGTTGTCGGTGACGGTCAGCTCGATCGTGTGCTCGCCGACATCCAGCGAGACCGTCGGGCTGGCGCCCGTGGCGATCTGCGTCGCACCCTTCTTCCACACGTACGACACGATCGTGCCGTCCGAGTCCGTCGACCCGGCCGCGGAAAGCGTCACGCTCTCCGAGCCCGAGCTGTCGGCATCGACCAGAGTCTGATCATCGCCCGCGTCGGCGGTGGGCGCGATGTTGGAGGTGATCGTCACCACCACCGTGTCGCTCGCCGAGGCGCCGTCGTCGTCCGTCACGTCGAGCGTGATCGTGTTCACGCCGGCGCTCAGCACCACGTTCGGCGAGACGCCCGAGGCGATGGGCGTGCCCGCGATCGACCAGGCATAGCTGACGATCGTGCCGTCGCTGTCTGTCGAGCCCGAGCCGTTGAGCGTGACGCCCTGAACGCCGTCGCCCTCGGGGTCGCGGATGTTCTGGTCAGACCCGGCGTTGGCGACTGGCGGGTTGTTGGCGGGCGTGCTGGTCGAACCCTGGTCGGGCCCGAGGATCACCGTGTTGCTGAACCCGCCGATCACCTGCGTGACGCGGACCCAGTAGAAGAACGTCGAGCCCGGCGCGACCGAGTCGGCATAACCGACCGTGGTCTGATCGAGGATATTGGTCGACGAGCCGAAGTTGTTGGTTGTGCCGCGGAAGATCTCGTAGTTCGTGGCGTTGGGCACGCTCGTCCACGTGACGTTGATCGTGCTGGTGCTTGTCGCGTCCGACGCCGAAACCACCGCGGGCGTGCCGCCCGTCAGGCTGAAGCGGTAGAGCTGCGCCTCGGCGGGCGAATTGTTCTCAAAGACCACGAAGTTGTACGGCGTGTTCGCCGAGACCAGGAACCCGTTGAACGCCTCGTTGTTCGGGCTCGGCGAGACGTTGGTCGTGTCGTTGATCGCCGCCAGACGCGTGAGCCCGCTCGAGTTCGTGTACCACACGCCGATGTCCGCCACGCGCAAGGCGTCGAAGTTCGTCCCGGCGCTGCACGATCCGTTGGCGTTCTGCGGGCCGTTGAGATACGACGTGCCCACCGGGGTCACGCTCATGTTCATCAGCATCGTGACCGAGGGTGTGAACGAGAAATAGTCGGACTCGCCGTTGGCGTCGAGGCTCAGGATCGAGGCCTCGGCGTTCGCGGGGAACGTGATCGTCCCCGCCACCGTGGGCAGCGTGCCCACCGTGAGCGTCTGCCCGCTGTTGATCGTCCCCAGAGGGCTCGCGCTGCCCGCGCTGTTGTTGGGCTCGAACGGGTCGCCATAGTGACGCTGCACCGCGCGGATGTCGTCCTGACGCGGGCCGTCGAAATTCGTGTTGAGGAACGGCTCCATGAGCTTGGTGTTGTTCGTCGGACAGACGTGCGCGAAACCGACGCCGTGACCATGCTCGTGCGCGATCGTGTTGCGGAGGAACCGGAACGTGTTCGTCGGACTCGCCCAGCTCTCGGACCGGTCGATCACCATGTCGCCGCTCTGCGGGAAAGCGTTGTACGCCAGGATGCCTCCGGAACTGTCGATGTTCTTCATCGAGATGCGGACGTCGCCGCGAAGACCCGCCGCCCCCGCCGTGCCCCAGGACGCGCCGTCGTCGGCGTCCGCGTTGGTGGCGTTGTTCGTGATCCGCGTGTACGACAGCCCGCTCAACTGCTCCCACCGCGCAAAGACGTTCACAAACTGCTGCACCCACGTCGCGCGACCGCCACGAGCGGCAAACAACGCATCCATGCGGCTGAACAGCTCGCTGTTGGCCGTCGGTTCGCCCACGCCGCTCGGGATCGACAGCCCGTCTGGCACAAAGCTCCACGTGAGCGCCCGAGGATCACCCTGGCTCCCCGTCCAGCGAGATCCCAACTGGTACCGCGAGTTGATGGTGTACATCGACTCGACAGCCTCCATGAACTGCTGCGAAGGCGGGAACTGCGGGTCGTAGCACGCCGCCACCAACGTACGCATCTCGTGCTTGAGCTCCGGCGGGAGCGCCCGAGGCACCGCGATCATGCGACGCGCCGCTCGCTCGATCTGATCCGTTTGACCCGTCGACGACACCACGGCGGCCATCGGTTCCGCCCGACCCGCCGACAATCCCATCAGCACGCCCAGGCCCACGCCCGACAACGCCACTCCGCTCCACATCGACGCCATCGACTTCATCGTCTACTCCTCCGGGTGCACGCAAACACGCAATCCCCGGATCGGCGCGCTCCGCCAATCTCGGGGTCTATCTCCGTATCGAGCGTCAAGACTCGCGACTTCTCTCTCACGTCCGCCGTTCGCCCTTGCTCGGTTCCACCCAAGTTTGACCCAAATCACGGGCCAACGCCAGCCAAACGCACTCCCGTCGCAAAGAATGCACGCAACACGGACCACCCAATCACCCGTTTAGGGATGGTCAATGCCCCGGCATCGGGTGCTTCGCGCACAGCCGCACGACTTCCGCCCTCACCTTGGCCGCCTCGCCCTCCAACGACCCCGCCAAGCCCGCACTCAGCACGCGATCGATCAACCCCGCCACCTCCGCCATCTCCGCCTCCGACAGCCCACGCGTCGTCAACGCCGGCGTCCCCAGCCGGATGCCGCTCGTGAACTTCGGCGGCCTGGGGTCCTCGGGGATGCCGTTCTTGTTGCAGATGATCCCCGCCGACTCCAGCCACTTCTCCGCGTCGGCTCCCGTCAGTTGGTCGCTCTTGCGCCGCAGATCGACCAGCATCAGGTGGTTATCGGTCCCCCCCGTCGTGATCCGGTAGCCGCGCTCCGTCAGGCCCTTCGCCAGCGCCTTGGCGTTGGCCACGACCCGGGCGGCGTAGGTCCTGAACTCGGGGCGGAGGCACTCGCCGAAGGCAACCGCCTTGGCGGCGATCACGTGCATCAGCGGGCCGCCCTGCATCCCGGGGAAGACCGCCTTGTCGATCTTCTTGGCCAGATCCTCGTCGTTCGTGAGGATGAGACCGCCGCGCGGGCCGCGGAGCGTCTTGTGCGTCGTGGTGGTCACCACGTGCGCGTGCGGGAAGGGACTGGGATGAGCCCCGCCCACGATCAGCCCGGCAATGTGCGCAACGTCGGCCACGAGCAGGGCCCCCACCGCGTCGGCGGCCTCGCGGAACTTCGCGAAGTCGATCGTCCGCGGGTACGCCGAATACCCGCACATGATCACCTTCGGGCGATGCAGCTTGGCCGCCTCCATCACGGCGTCGTAGTTGATGCGCTCAAACTCAGAGTGATCCGCGGCGTAGTGAAGCGGATAGTGCACCGGGTTGTAGTAGCGCCCGGAGAAATTGAGCTTCATCCCGTGGCTCAGGTGCCCGCCGTCCTTGAGCACCAGGCTCAGAAACGTCGAACCCGGGTCCATCAGGGCCATGAAGACGGCGGCGTTCGCCTGGGCACCGGAGTGCGGTTGCACGTTGGCAAACTTGCAGCCGAACATCTGCTTCGCGCGATCGATCGCGAGCTGCTCAACCTGATCGTGATAGACACACCCGCCGTAGTACCGTGCCCCCGGATACCCCTCGGCGTACTTGTTGGTGAGGCACGAACCCATCGCCGCCATGACCGCGGGCGAGGTGTGATTCTCGCTGGCGATGAGCTCGAGGGTTGTTTCCTGCCGGTGGGCTTCCTGGGCGATCAGCCCGGCGACGGCGGGGTCTGTGGCGCGGATGGTCTCGATGAGGGCGGTGTCAAGTGGGTGCGTCATCGGGCGATCATAGTGCCCCGACCCTCACCACCGTCGCATGAGTTCCAGGGCGATCCGGGTGCCCATGCCCCGCCCGGCGAAGAGGACCTGATCGGTCGCCAGCACCGCCAGCCACGCGACCACGACCAGTGCACCCGCGACCAGCCAAGGCCTGGGCAGCCGGAGGTATCGAGAGCAAGCAAACCCCCAGAAGATCCAGGCGGGGACCAGCGTCAGGACCACCGTCGCCGTGCAGACGAGCATGGGGAACAGAGACAACACTCGCGCGAGCCATGCCAGGAACTGTCCTGAGGATCCTGTGTTTCCGGTTGGGTTGACGGCTAGCCACGCCAGAGCAGTGCACGCGAAATAGATGCCCGGCAACCACGCGAAGAGGACCGCACAGGGCGCGAAGTAGGCGGCGATCCGCCACAGATGCCGAATCCGCACCTTGGCCCGTCGAAGGGACATCGGCAGCAGGATGAGCGTGAGCGGGAGCAGCCCGGCAAACGCCGTTGCGTAGATCGCGGGGAGCAGCCGTCCGCCCAAGTTGTTGGACACCATCCAGCCATTGACGATGGGCAGCAAAGCCCGGGACGGTGCCGCGGCAAGCGCCGACACGAGCGTCGGTTGGGTGGCCCCGGCGAGCGCGGGGTTCCTCACTATCACGTACCACTCGCCGGCGAAGACCAGTAGCTTGGCGCCCATCACCAGGACAAGCATCACCGAGGCCGAGAGCACCGCGAACAGCACGAGCCGGCCCGCCACCACGGGGGCCCCGAGCGGAAGCCCGCCCCACAGGATGCCGGGCCGGGCAATCCGCACCATCGCTCGCCCTAACGCGGCCGGAAGACCGGAAGATCCTGCCCACTCGGCGTGCTCGAAGCTCCAACGCGGCGTGGGGGAGGGCGCGAAGAGATCGCCCCATACGAACCGAAGCCCACACTCCGAGCACACGCCGTGGCGGGGGCACCGATCAACCCAGGTCGAGATCTGACCGCGCAGGTCGTAATCGCAACGGGGGCAGGTCGGCGACATGACCTGGTCTGGCGGGGGCATCGCGCGAAGTGTACCTTGCCCGGCGTCATTCCCTTGCGAATGAACCGGACGAGAACATGCGTTGTCATCAAGAAGCAGGCATGACCTGCTGTCTGTCGCGAAGCGAGGAACACGTGCGACGCGGAATGGAGCGGAAGAGACTCGAACTCTCAACCCCTAGCTTGCAAAGCTAGTGCTCTACCAATTGAGCTA
>ERZ761603.947-NODE-947-length-22871-cov-35.334239_pt1 | contig 22871 bp, 20 predicted proteins | sample MGYA00511879_ERZ761603 | MGnify/ENA primary metagenome ERZ761603 (study PRJEB28899, sample SAMN02850040) | bioreactor sludge metagenome | biome: EBPR Sludge; feature: EBPR Bioreactor; material: flocular biomat | place: Australia: Thorneside Wastwater Treatment... | reverse complement strand
AACGCTTTGGACGCAGGATGCGCACTTCGAGGGCATGGCCGATGTCCGCTACATTCTGAAGCGCTGAATGGACTGCCCGGTTTTTGGCGCAGGTGGTGTTTTGGCAGACCAATTCGCATTCAACCCGCTCGCCGGACGCGTCCTCGGCCAGGCGGGGCACACCCGCGATGCCGAGGAACCGCGCTTCTACGTCCTGCGCGACTACCAGTTGCGGGCCGCGGCCGGACAGACCATGAAGGCGGTCTTCAAGAGTCCGCACGCTGCGGCCTATTTCAACCTGCCGCCGCCGGGTTCGGCGGAGACGGCGATGTATGTCGGACAGTTCGGCCAGCACTGCATGAACCGTTTTGACGGCCTGCTGCCGGCCGACGGCGAGAGGTGACAGGGGCACACAACTCAACTGACGCAACTGACGGGGTCAGGGTCCTGACGCCTGAGGCTGACGGGGTCTTGCCGTTTGCCAAGGCCACACTCATCACCCCCAACCTCAGGCACCTCGGCGCCATGCCGGGGCTCCACATCGAGGCGTTCGCGCCCTGAACGGCAATGCAGCGCTGGGAGGCGGCGCAGGATTCAAGACCCCGATGGCGTAGCACGCCAACCAACCTCTTCCGGCTTTGCCGCCAGCGGCACGCAAGCCTTTGGCTGTCGAACACCAAGCTCCGCCCACAGGCAAAAGGGAAGACCTGACCGTGCCGATGCTGCCTACGCGATCGCCGCCGGCAGCCCCGTCCATACAATCCCCGCCGGCAGGCTGGCAACACCGATGCGGCCCTGAAAGCCGCGGGCTGGCAGCGGGTAGCAGCGCACGTCGTCCTCGAGCGGCTTGATCAGCTCGGCGATCTCCTCGAGGCAATGATCTTTCGCGGCGTCGCTGCCGACCAGCAGGAAAATGCTGTACTCGAGCGGCGCGGCATGCTTGCACATCTCGCGATGGACGCGCAGCAGCCGGCGCGGCTCGCTGATGTCGTAGCCGATCACGAAAGCCAGCGCTGGCCGTTCAGAAGCCATCGTCCCGGGCCGCGGCGAGTTCATCCGTCTCGGCGGCAGCGTCGGCTGTCGGGTCATCGATCGCTCGCGAGGAGGGCGCATCGACCGCCCCGGCCGCGACAATCGCGCTGGCGACATCGGCGACGCTCTCGGCCAGCAGCTTGCGCAGGCGCGCGGCGAGCGGCTCCCACTCGCCATAGAAGCGAGCGCGTCCCGCCTTGCCGAGCAAGCAACCGCTCTCGGTGGTCGAAAAATCCTCCGGGCGAAGTTTCTCCGAGCGAAACAGCATCAGCACGTGCTGGTCGACCTCGACCCGCAGTGGCTCGACGAGGTCGCAGGCCAGTGACTCGCGGCCGAAGTCGAGCCCGTGATAGAAACCGATGAAGGGATCGAGCCCGGTTCCGTACAGTGCCAGCACCGCCTCGGCGTGCAACAGCGTGTAGCCGAGCGAGAGCATCGCGTTCACCGGATCCCGCGGCGGCCGGCGGTTGCGGCCACTGAATTTCAGCCGGTCGGGCAGCAGGTCGGCGAAGCCCTCGAAGTAGGCCGCGGCGCCGGCCCCTTCCAGCCCGCGCAGCGAGGCGGTCGAGCTCTGTTGATCAACCGCCGCGATGCTGCTCGCCAGGCGCTTGAGGACCAGTGTCAGCAGATAGCGCGAGTGCGGTTCGCTGTCGCGTCGTTCGGCGAGGAATGCCGCCTGCGCGCGCAGCTTGGCCTCGACGATGGCCCGCGAGAAGCGCAGGCAGAAGTCGGGGTCGAGCGACAGCCGGTACTGCGCCACCCGCCGCGCGGCATCGTTGTGCGGGCGGCCAAGCAGCATGGTCGGCACGGCCTTGCGACCGGAGAGGACGACCACCCCGATGCCGCGCTCGCCAAGCTTGCCAAGCAGCGCCGACGATAGCGTCACGTCGCCGCGCATGAACACCCGCGCCAGCGGCGCCAGCGGCACGGTGCCGATGCGCTCGCCGTTCTCGTAGAACACCAGCGCCTCGCCGTCCGCCTTGAGCGTCACGCCACGGCGGTCAACGTACAGGCTCGTCATCTCTTGGCCCCTTCTGTCAAACGATCAGGAAAACGTCGGTCACCGGCTGCTTCGCGCGGCCCAGCATGTCGCGCGTCATCCGTGGATCGAGCTGGAAGATGTGCGCGCGGTCTTCGGTGAGATCGAGCAGTTCGCTCAGCGTGTAGCGCACCTGCCGCAGTTCGGCGGCGGTCAGCCAGCACTCGAAGAAGGACTTCTGGCCGCCGATCTTGTAGCCCATCAGGAACTTGTGCACCCGTCGCCGCAACTTGGTATCGCATACGTCGTAGCAGACCAGGAAGAGGGTTCGCGCCGCATTACTCATGGCGCCACGATAGGGCGATCCGGCGGCGATGTCAGGTGCGGCAAGCTTGCCAAGAGTGACCGCCGACAGGCGCGCCGCCGTCCCAACCCGGCGCGGCAAGGCCCGGCTGTGCTTTCTTGTCGTCGCTCCTGCTCTTGGTCGGTCTTGTGCGGTTTCGATCCCTTTGATTGCAGGGCTGGTTACTGACTTGTACGTTCAGGAATGGAGCAAATGAGAGTCAAGTCTCAATCCCTTTGATTACAGGGCTGGTTACTGACCTACGACGTGGCGATGGATCACTCCGCGCAAACATGTCTCAATCCCTTTAATTACAGGGCTGGTTACTGACATTGCTCGTGCAGGAATCGAGAAGAGACAAAACGTCTCAATCCCTTTGATTACAGGGCTGGTTACTGACGTGCAGTGGTTGACGTGTGGTCATACAAGGTCAAGTCTCAATCCCTTTGATTACAGGGCTGGTTACTGACCGACTGGTATTTTGGGTCTGAATCGCGCGACAACATGTCTCAATCCCTTTGATTACAGGGCTGGTTACTGACACGCGTAATGAACGCCATGAGGACGCCTGGAGGTCTCAATCCCTTTGATTACAGGGCTGGTTACTGACAACATGCACAGACGCAAGGAGTACATCATCTACAAGGTCTCAATCCCGTTGATTACAGGGCTGGTTACTGACATCCTTGCACTGAAGGTTGGAAGACCTTGCTTAGTCTCAATCCCTTTGATTACAGGGCTGGTTACTGACATATGGTCGATGACGATGACGACTACGCGATCGAGGTCTCAATCCCTTTGATTACAGGGCTGGTTACTGACCGAACACGCGGCGCGAGGTGACTTTTCAGGTGCCGGTCTCAATCCCTTTGATTACAGGGCTGGTTACTGACCCGGTATCAGCGACTTAATGCTCCAGCACGCAGTGTCTCAATCCCTTTGATTACAGGGCTGGTTACTGACGTTGCGGCTTTATTACTGGGACAATCCCAGAATGTCTCAATCCCTTTGATTACAGGGCTGGTTACTGACTTGGGAACGAAGATTATCCGCACGCCGGCCGCCAGGTCTCAATCCCTTTGATTACAGGGCTGGTTACTGACAAATATGATAGTTCTCCCCGAATTCGGGTATTGTCTCAATCCCTTTGATTACAGGGCTGGTTACTGACGTACTTGCAGGAAAAGTGGGCAAGTTCAGCGCGTCTCAATCCCTTTGATTACAGGGCTGGTTACTGACGCGTGATGCTCAAGATATAGCACGAGCAATTGCCGTCTCAATCCCTTTGATTACAGGGCTGGTTACTGACCCGACATTCGGATGTCGTCGGCAACGGCGCTTACGTCTCAATCCCTTTGATTACAGGGCTGGTTACTGACGGAACGTCGGGGAAGAAGTGGTGTGATGAAAGTCTCAATCCCTTTGATTACAGGGCTGGTTACTGACAAACCGTCAACGCTCGGAAGCCGCTAACCGAGGGTCTCAATCCCTTTGATTACAGGGCTGGTTACTGACTGACCGTTGCGGCCTTCTTGGCAAAAGGCAGTCGTCTCAATCCCTTTGATTACAGGGCTGGTTACTGACAGGCTAGTTCTAATTGTGGGCCTTTCTTGGTGGCGTCTCAATCCCTTTGATTACAGGGCTGGTTACTGACAATTGGAAATCGCTACAGCGGTTAAGGCAGTCAGTCTCAATCCCTTTGATTACAGGGCTGGTTACTGACATCCAATCTAAGGAGTAATCGACATGTCTAACACTGTCTCAATCCCTTTGATTACAGGGCTGGTTACTGACGTCGCATCGCACTTGGCATCGGCGAACGGCAGGGGGTCTCAATCCCTTTGATTACAGGGCTGGTTACTGACATACTGCAACGCGGGAAGTAATCCGCCCGCGTCAAGTCTCAATCCCTTTGATTACAGGGCTGGTTACTGACGCAATTCGGACAATTAGGGGATGGATCAGGCAGGTCTCAATCCCTTTGATTACAGGGCTGGTTACTGACAACGTACGCGGCGTTGACCGTTGCGGCTTTCTTGGTCTCAATCCCTTTGATTACAGGGCTGGTTACTGACAAGCGAGTAACATTAATCCGGAGCAATTCAGTCTCAATCCCTTTGATTACAGGGCTGGTTACTGACACAACGAGGAGAAGCAATGAAACACACAGTATGTCTCAATCCCTTTGATTACAGGGCTGGTTACTGACGTACCACTATCTGATATCTTGCACGGTGCAATCTAGTCTCAATCCCTTTGATTACAGGGCTGGTTACTGACATGGTAGCCGCATGCATCGCAAAGGGTAGTAAGTGTCTCAATCCCTTTGATTACAGGGCTGGTTACTGACGCTTATGTTTCCGGACTACCGGCGGACAAAGCGAAGTCTCAATCCCTTTGATTACAGGGCTGGTTACTGACTACCGGCGGACAAAGCAAAGGCGCTTGTCGACGAGTCTCAATCCCTTTGATTACAGGGCTGGTTACTGACTGAACGCACTGCCTATGTCGCGGAGGACAGTATGTCTCAATCCCTTTGATTACAGGGCTGGTTACTGACAATGCGGCCGAATATGACGACTAGCGGGGGGGGTCTCAATCCCTTTGATTACAGGGCTGGTTACTGACATCACGGATTGCTGCGGTGACGCCGTTACCCTCGTCTCAATCCCTTTGATTACAGGGCTGGTTACTGACCAAAGCGAAACAAGAGGAGAAAGCGCTATCAGCGTCTCAATCCCTTTGATTACAGGGCTGGTTACTGACTCAAGGCAAAGGCAGAGCAGGAAGCATTATCTACGTCTCAATCCCTTTGATTACAGGGCTGGTTACTGACGGGTAAGCGCGAAGATATAGCACGAGATAATCGTCTCAATCCCTTTGATTACAGGGCTGGTTACTGACATCACGATTGATAAAGACGTACCGATGAGACGAGTCTCAATCCCTTTGATTACAGGGCTGGTTACTGACGCATTCTTGGCAAAAGGCAGCCCTTTTTACTCGGTCTCAATCCCTTTGATTACAGGGCTGGTTACTGACGTTAGGCAAGACGGCCAGCATGGAGGATGTGTGTCTCAATCCCTTTGATTACAGGGCTGGTTACTGACTTCAGGGCGCTGCTCAACCGCTTCAAGAAGGTCTCGTCTCAATCCCTTTGATTACAGGGCTGGTTACTGACCAACTTAAAGACTTCATGCCGATCACGGTGTCTCAATCCCTTTGATTACAGGGCTGGTTACTGACCCCCGCAGGGGTACACGTTGATGATGAGAATAGGGTCTCAATCCCTTTGATTACAGGGCTGGTTACTGACACCGAACTTACCAAGGAGAAACTCTATGAAGTAGTCTCAATCCCTTTGATTACAGGGCTGGTTACTGACGTACTGCAACAATGGAAGATGTGGCTGACTTTGTGTCTCAATCCCTTTGATTACAGGGCTGGTTACTGACGGACAATGCTAGGGCGTACTGCAACAATGGAGGGTCTCAATCCCTTTGATTACAGGGCTGGTTACTGACAAAGAAACTGCGAAGGTGAGCCCACCTGCGGTCGTCTCAATCCCTTTGATTACAGGGCTGGTTACTGACTGCACCTACCCAATTGAAGCATATTTTTCAGAGACTTGGCGAGGGTGCTCACAACTTTTCGGCTGCCGGTCGGAGATGTCTCCTGGCAAGCAGTTGGCCAGCGTGTACCGGCCCAGGCCGAACGCTGCTTCCTTGCCGACGTGCAGCCACTCCCCGAGCTGCAGCAGCGCAACGAACGGCGCGAGCTGACCTTCGAGCCGCCACGTGCCGATGACCCCGCCGAGCGCCATCTTCTGCTGCTGTCTCGATGAAAAGCGGGTCCAGTCCAGCCAGGTTAGTTGCTTTTCTTCGCGGATTTCGTCACACGCCGCTCTCAGCGCTGCGAAATCCGCCGCTAGCACAGCCTCCTCGCAATGGAACTCGGCGAGCAGGCTGGCCCGCCGGGCCAGGGCCATCAGCAGTGTTCGTGCCCGGAGCTTTTCCGGCGGCAGGGCATGGCCGTCCTGCTGCAGGCGCAGCGGGGTTTCGAAGCGGAGGGTAGTGGCGCTGGTCAGCGCATCATCGGTCTGCGGGACGGTGAACGCCACCTGCTGGTGCGCAGCGATCGTGCCGACCTCGGGGCGGTGGATTTCCTCGTCGCCCGCCGCGCCGCAATGAACGACGCGGACGAGGTCCGCCGTGCCGTCGCCGGTGCCGACACCGCGCGCGAGCGCTCGTCGCCAGGCGAGGATGATTAGCGGCAGTTCGTGCAGTGCCCGGCCGATCAGCACATGGTGGAAAGTCAGCGTCTCGCCTGGAGCAAGCACGCGACTGCCCCATGCCGGGGGTTCGATGACGTAGGGCGCGGGAATCTGCGAAAACTTCTGCAGGCTGTGCGTCGCCGGCGCCAGCGGCGCAAAGATCGCGGGGTAGGGGCAGGATCCGATCAGCGGGCAGCCGGCACATTCCTTCTGCCGCGTCATGCAGGCAAGCTGGCGCAGGGCATGGCCGAAGGCGCCGCGCAACATCGAACCAGCATAGTCGGGCAGGCGAATCGGTTGCCTGGCCTGAAACTCGAAGCGGTAGCGGGCGACCGGGAAGGAGGTGGCTTTGTTCATAGGGTAGGCAAGGGCGAGCGCTTGTTGGCTTTCGGTGGATTGTTGGCGCAGCGGAACTCAGCGGCGGCGCGTTAGAGCTTCATGCTGACCTGACATCGGCGTCTGGAAGAGCTTTTTGCGCAAGCCTATGAGGACCTTGCGTAGGCTGCGTTCCTCAGCGATTATCTTGGCGCTCTCGTCTGCCTCTTCGCCATACGATCGGACGCCGTGCGCGAGCGCATTGCGCAGGTTCTTTAGATCTCCGACCGCCGGTGTCTGCTTTCTGGCGCTGTCGTAGACGTCATCGCGTTCCTTGGCATCGGTGTCATTGCGCTTCGCGGCGTAGCACGCACGAGTGACGAAAGCCTCGTACAGGAAGGTGGCGGCGCGCACATAGTCGCTCCGTTTGAGGTAGGCGTCGGCGAGCGACAGCTCGCGGTCGTGGCGCGCTGGCCCACGAAACCAGCCGATGCGCTCCTTCAGCGTCTCGCGGAACAGTCCGCCGAGCGGCCCGTCGTGGGCCTCGATCGAAGGTAACACGCGCCTCAGCTTCTTGACCGCGAGTTCCGGATTGCTGGCGCGTTCGCAGTAAGCGGCCTCGGCCAGCAACTTGGCACGCCCCGCGGGCATGTCGTCCTTGACGAGCAGAGGCGCGAAGACGCCGTAGTCGCCGTCCTTGTCGTAAGTGGCCAGAGCGTCGACCCAGTCGAGCATGGCCAGCAGGCCGCCAAGACGGAGCACCGGCGTTTCGCCTTCAGGCGGCGTCATCTCCAGCGCGCCGTACCAGATCTCTTCGACTTCGACGCGAACTACTCGCGCCAGGTAGCGGGCCGCGACCAGCGCGAGCATCGGCAGGTGGCGGAACCCGTGCGTCACGTCGATGCACAGGCGTTCTCCGGGCTGCACGACGCTGGCCAGGCGACGCAGGATCTCGGCTTGTTCGGCCTCGTCGCGCGCGTAAGGGATCAGCAGACAGTCGACAGGGACGCCGAGCTGTCTTGCGAGTTGCTTGCGCGGCAGGTGGAGCAACTGCTCGTCGACGTTCCCGGCGGCAACGGCATCGATCAGTGGCAGCATGGCTGCACCATCGACACCGTCGCGGTCGAAGAAGATTTCCCACATGCTGCTGGGGGTACCAAGCAGGATCAGGCGATCCGGTTTGACGAATCTGGTCAGAGCCAGTCCGAAGAAGGTCTCGGTGTACGCGACGTCGGCGTTGAAGCGATAGGTGGCCCTGCGGTAGCCCTTTCGCGGGTCGCCCTTGCCGAGGAAGCTGACGAGTGTGGTCATGGTCATTCTCCGGGTGGTTGGTCTTCGCCGGCGATCAACAGGGTCAGTCGTTCTTGATCCGGGAGGCTGCCTTGCCGGGTGCCGCTCATGATTCCAGATCCGTCAGCCAGGTCTGGAACTGCTGCTTGCGATCCTTGTTGCCTGGCCAACCGGTCCACTTGATGACTTCTCGCAGCAGGGCTGCGGCCTCGCGGCGCGCGGTCTGGCCTTGCCACGTCACGGCCACCTGGAAGAGTTGCAGGCGCTCCTCGTCGATGGGTGAGCCCGGCTGGTACCTTGGCTTTGCCTTCGCGGTGTTGAAAGCACTGCGCAAGACTGCGATGCTGCCACGGGCGGCTTCCAGTTCCTGGTCCTCCGGGGAGAGTTGTGCGTGGCGCGCTGCCTCGGCTGCCAATGACGCTTGCTGCCGTTTTTCCTCCTCCACGCGCCGCCGCTCATCCGCCGCTTCGGGGTCTTCGGCCAGCGCACCGTAGCCGACGGCGGTCTTGGCGCCGAAGCCCAGCCAGGTGAACGCATGTTCGATGATGCGGTCGAGGGTGGGCTTCCAGTCGGAGCTGTCTGCCGGCAGACGCGCGGCATCGCAGGTGACGACGAAGCGGAATGCGGAGTGCGCGGGGACGGTGAGAAATGGGATCGGATTGGGCTTGCCGGCGTCGTGCGGTGTGCCCTTGTTCTGGTAGTAGTCGCCGTAGTGGGGCGTCATGATCTCGACGACGAGGCCGTCGCCGAATGGCTGGGGAAAGACATCCCAGCAGGTCAGCGCGCCACGCAGCGCGGCGGCGGTCTGCAGTTCCTGGCCGAAGAGTGCGTCGATCAGCGGTTGCGTGATCGCCGTATCGCCGTCATCGCGAAGCTCGTTCGCCGCCTGACGTAGTACGCCCTTGACGCCGCTGCCGGCGAGGTAGGGCAGGCCGTAGGGCGTGAGGAAGGCGAAACCATTGTCGACCGGGTGCTCGAGCCCGAGTCCGGTGGCGAAGGGGGAGGTCGACACGGCGTCGATGATGTGCCGCTGCGCTGCCGGAAGAGTCATGGCGAGGGCGTGCTGTCGGCGGCGCAGAGCGTCGAGCACCGGGCGGGCATCTCCCAGGGCAAGGCATTGGCGCAGCGCATCGGCCTTGCCGTTCCTGGCTATCAGCCAGTTGCCCTCCTGCCAGATTTCGAAATAGAGATTGAAGCGATGGCCAGGTGGACAATTGTGGAAGCCGGCTGCGGCTTTGACTACGTATTCGGGAACGGCAGCAACGTTCATCGTGCGTCCTCCACCGCATCAGCGAACTGGCGCAACCACCTGAGCATGGCCAGTGTTTCGTCCGTGGCGCGCATCACGTCCTGAGCCTCGGCGTTGAAAAAGGCGGCCATTGCTGACGAAAAGTCGGCGGGTACGATCTTGCGCTTAGCGAGCCAGCCGAGCACGTCTTCGAGCAGCACGGATGCAGCGCGCTCATTGCTGCCGGTGCGCGAGCGGTAGTAGGCGAGTGTCGCCATCAGTCCGTTGCCCATGATCAGTGCCGGCGCACCCTTGACCATCTCCCGATAGCCTCCGACCGCGGTGGTGTTGCGCTTGGCGCGTTCCCAGGCGTACTGCGCGCGCTGCTGGTCGAGGGTGTTCATTGGCGGTCTCCCGAGGCGGCGTGGATGACGAGCAGGCCGCGGCCGCTGGTGGCGTCGCCACCGACCTGCAGCAGGCGGTCGTGCAGCCCGCAGCGCTCACCCTGGTCATGGAGCACGCTGGTGAGTACGCGGTCGGCATCGTAGATGTCGTCCCTGTCCGGGCCCTTGCGGCGCTCGACGGTGGCAAGCACCAGGCCGGCAAGAAGCGTCTCGGGCGGCAGGTTCTCTGTATAGAACAGAGCGCCGCCCTCCGCAGTACCGGTCTTGTCATCGATTTTGACGTGCGCCTCGACCACCGTCGCATTACGGACGAAGTGTCCGAAATCGGTGTCCGAGAGGACGACGAGGTCAGTCTTCAGCTTGTTGCGGAAGAACTCATAATCGTCGCCCGGTGGCAGGGCATTCGTGGCCAGCCAGTCGGCGATGGCAGTGACCTTGGCATCTGCTGTCCCGGCAAAATCGAACACCTCAAGCAGAAGCCGCTGGTTGGTCAGGATGACCGCACTTGCAAGCTGCGCGCTGCCCTCGGCGACGGTCGGTACGGCCCATGTCGCAGCGCTTCCAGCGATCCGCTTGAGGCGTGCCAGGGCGCTCGGGCAGGTGGCATGGACGAAGGCGTTGCGCAGCGAGCGCACGGGAAAGGTGACCAGCGTGGCGTCGCTGAAAGCAATCGCGCCGGCATGGTCGGAGGCGTTGCGCTCGGGTCCGAACAGGCGGCCGATCAGGTCACTGTTCTTCCACGTGCGCGTGAAGTGGTGCCGGACTGCACCTTTGAGGCCGGAGCCGGCGATCAGCGGATGGCCGGTATGGACTTCGCGCTGGATCGGATTGTCGATGACGCCGATCGCCTGACCGGCGCCCATGTGCACGGGGCTTATGCAGGAGTAGAAAACGAGTTGCTGGGCTTCGAACATGGAGGTGGCCTTTCGTCTGGGATGAGGTTGCAGCGGTGGCATTGAATGGGCGAGGCGGTAGTCAAACAGTCACTGTGCAGTGCTCCGCCAGAGTCCGAGCCAGGCGCGGTTGAAACCTTCCGCGCGGCGTTGTCGGTCAGGATTATCGCCCCAGAGGCCGCCGGCCACCCATTCGGCAAGCTTGCCGACATCGCCGGCGAAGTCGTCGAACCAGTACACGCTGCCGGCCGGGGCCACGCGCTGGGCGGTCTTGGGTTGCTGCCGGGCGAGGTCCCAGCCGGAGATGGTGTCGAAGCGCGGGACGGCCGCGCAGGCGAGACGCGCGGAGAAGCCTTCACCTTCGAGACGGTAGTCCCCGAGTTCGCAGCGTGTCACCCGTTCGGGCAACCAGCCGCCAGCGAATACACCAGGTGTCGAGAGGATGATTCGGAAACTGCGGCTGGCTCCTATTTCATGGGCGCGTATGACGGGTGCGGTGAAGGCCATCTTGCGGTGGCGTGCCCCCTTGCCGTCGCCGCCGAGTCGCAGGTGACCGAATTCCGCCAACTGGCCACCATCACCCTCGCAGCCGACGAGAAAGCCGACCGAGCTGTCGAGGGCGATGGCTTCGCTGGTATACAGTGCGCCGTCGGCGGCCGTGCGGGAGCCGTGGTCGAGCGCGATGCCCAGCCGGGTTTCTCGTTTGAAGAGATCCGCGTTGCTCAGCGTGCGCAGCGGCAGTTCGCCGCGCAGGTGCGCAACCAGCCCGGCGGCGTCGAGCCAGCGGCCGGCCTGTGGTTTGGCCTGTCTGGCGACACGCAGGTGGGCGACGAGTGGCAACTCGCCGCTCGCCCTGCAGCCGGCCGACAGCGCTGTCGGCTGCAGGGCGACCAGCGATGCGACACCGGGGGCGTCGAAGGCGACGAGGTCGGCCGGCAGCGGCACGATCGCCTGCGGCGCACTGGCTTCGGCGCCGAGAATCGCCAGTGACAGCCAATTGATGGCAAAGCTGCCCGGCTCGTCACGGCTGCCGAGCACCTCCCCCAACTCGCCGGCCAGTCGGTCGCCGGCATGCGCGAAGCGCGCGAGTTGGCCGGCGTCCTTGCCGAGCAGCGCCGAGCGGAAGGCGCCGGCAAAGAGCGACGGCCAAGGCGGCATGACGGCTTCGCCGTGCTGGCCCTCGCCGCCGAAGGACTTGTTGCCGCGGATCATCAGCACGTCGAGGGGCTGAACGAAGTGGTAGTTGGGCGTCGGTACGCTCATCAAAATGCTCCTGCTTGTGCACCCACGTGGCCGAAGGCGCGGCCGTTGCGGGCGAAGAATTCGGCGGTGACCAGCAATTCACCGAGGACGCGTGCCGTTTCCGCTGGCTTGGCACTTTCGCGACAGGCGAGGTCGACGAACTCCCTGGCGTGCTGCACTACACCGTCCTGCCTCTGGATCTGCCAGGCGAGATTGCTGGCGAGCATATGCCGCCAGGCTTCGTCGCTCATGCCGTCGCAGCCTCGTTCGGGCAGGCCGGACAGCCATTCGAGGGCGTTGTACACGGCGCGTCGCGACACATCTGGCTGCGCCAGCGTTTCGGCGAACCGCAGCAGCAATCCCAAGGCGGTACCGGCCAGCAGCGGTGCCGCGGGCGTTGTCCCTGCGGCCTGCGCCATTTCCCAGAAGCGGCTGGTGACGCCGACTTCGCCGCCGCCGCGCTTGATGACGCGCAGGCAGAAGGCGTTGCGGCCATGCGCCTTCGCCGCCGCTTCGGCTCGACGCAACTCGCGCAGCACGGCCGACAGTGGCGCCTGGTGGTGGGCCACCACCGCGCCGATACTGGCGCTGGCACGGCTGCCCATCATCGGCATCAGGCGGTCCTTGATGCGAGCGTAGCCCTTGTCGAGTTGCAGACCCCTGACGTCGATGTCTCTGGGCAAGCCGCTCAAGTCCGCGCTGCCGCTCCAGGCGGCGCGCAGGAGCAGCATCGCCGGCATCAGGTCGTCGACCGGAAGCATGGCCAGGACATCGTCGCCGCCGGCGTAGAGCAGCTTGCCCTTGCAAACGTTTTCGACGACGTGTCGGGCAACGTGCGTCGAGAAGTCGTTGAGCGCTGCGGATATGGCGGCGTGGCGAGCTGGCGAGGCGGGACGCGACGAGTCGAGATAGGCGGCGACTGCCGGGTCGCCGCGGAAGCGATCGAGCGATGCACGTACCTGCGGGTGCCAGGTCGCCGGGAAGCGGCACTGGTAGTCAGGGTCATTGCCGGCAAGCCAGGCCCCCATGTGGTCGCCGTCCATCTGGATCAGCGCGTAGTAGGTTTCGGGTCTGGCGCCCAGCAGTTTGGTGATGTCCTCGGCAAGGCGACTTTCGGCGTCTTCGCTACGTGCGTCATCGAGCGCTGACGGCAGGCGCTTGATCATATCCACGACGGTGGCTGGCCGCAGCGAGGACAGGCGCCTGTGTAGCGCGCTCGGAAGAGCCACCGGTTGATGGTCGAGGAGGGAGAACTTGCGCGACAGTGCGCTGAATTGTTCGAAGGTTTCAGGTCCGAAGTTCTCGACCAGGCGGTCTAGGGAGGTTGCTAGCGCCATGGTGTGTGTGCTGACGACGAAGCGTGCAGGCTTCTCTTTAAGCAGCTCGCCGAGACCTTCGACGAACAGTGTCGGCCAAAGACGTTTGAGCGTGCAAACGCCGCACAGATGTTCGCCCTTGCGAATTCCGAAGCGGCCGGCGATTTGGAGCCAGGGCGTCTCACGGCGCTCGCCAGCTGGGACTCGCAGTTGCGCGGCCGTCTCGCTCAGCCATTCGCGCTCGCCACACAGCGTACAGCGGTGACCGTGCTGCGGCAGCGCCGCAAAGGGACGCAGGCTCTTGGCAGCGGCGAGGCTGCGTTCAGCCAGCTCGTGCACGGCTGGATAGAAGATGCCGGCGTTGGGTTTGAAGAATTCGGCGCCGTCGACCCGTACCTCACGGTTGAGCACTTTCCAGACTTTCTCGCCAAACAGGCTGTCGGTGCCGTAAGCGGCGAGCGCTTGCCGCAAGCGTGCGGCATCGGGTAAACCGTCGGTGCGGCTGCCTGTTGGCCACTCGGCAATTGCCCATTGGGCTTCGGGGAAACCGGCGAACTGCCTGTCGAGTTGTTCTTGCCAGTGCAGAGGGGCATCGCCGTTGCCGAGCACACGCAATGCCGCTTCTGCCGCCCAACCGCGGGCCGCTTGCCGAACTGTTTCGACAACCTGTCGCGCGAGTTGCTCGGCTTGGCGGGCCGGTACGATGGCCATGAACTTGTTGGGCAGCGTCGCGGCGAACAGCGGGTTTGCGTCGGTGGCGCGCTGCAGCCACTCCGCGTCGATGGTGGTGAAGCGCTGGCGCCACTGATCCCCACGGCCGGTGGCGTCGGCGACTTCGAGCAGCCAGCGGTCGACCGCGGCGACACCGCGCAGGTTGGGGAAGGCGATGGCATCCGGGCCGAGTGCTACGCAGATGACCTTGAGACCTTCCCAGACCAGCGAGGACAGCAGGTGCGATCCTGCCCACAGGTCGGAGGTCGAACGGGCCTGGGCGATGAAGCCCTGGACGGGGCCGAAGCTCATGCTGAGCAGGGCCGGCTCGTCGTCGGCGAGCGCACCGGTGAGCGCCGAAACGGTATCCAGGTGCGTCCAGATCGAGTGGTCCGGGACGCGGGTGTCGGCGGGCAGGACACGCCAGAGATCGCCGATTTCCGGCGCGACGAGGGCAGGCTCTGGGCCGAAGCGCCAGAAGGCGAGATGCGTCAGCCGCAGGTCGGGTTTGCCGTCGGCGTCGCGTTCGATCAGATCGCTGAAGTGTTCGAGGCTGACTGTGCGGATATGCTTCGCCGCGATGTCATCGAGACTGCCAAGGTCGATCTCTTCGCCGGACAGCGGGTGGATCAGCACCGGCTGATTGGCGAAGCGGACGTTTGCCCACGCGGGCCGCTTCCGTCCGGGTTCGCATGGCCATTGCGGCCGGTCAGCCGCAGCGGCGAACCAGTCGGCGCGCTTGTCGAAATCGGCGCCGTTGATGCCAAGCAGTTCGCGAAGGTTCTTTACGGAACCGTGTTCGTGGCCCACGTCGTCGCGCATCAGGACCAGCGCTTTCTCCGCAGGGTCGTGCAGCCAGGCGACGAGTTTCTTTTTCCAGAGGCCGTTCATTTCGTGGCTCCAAGTCGATTCATCTTCTGATCGATGTCCTGATGAACAGCCGCCCAGATGTCGAGCTGATGGCGATTGATCCACTGCTGGTCGCTCGCCGATAGTCGGTCGAACAAAAACCGGGGAACCGCACAGGGGAGATGCACCGCGATAGGCACCAGCCCTTGCCCGGTTTCGACGACTTTCAGGCGTAGCGAGCCCGCGATCCGTTCGTCGTTGCCCCAGCGTCTGTTGTTCGCTTTGGTTACCGGGTAGGCAATCAACTGGTTGGCGGAAATGTCATCATTCCGCCCAAAGTGCTTTGCAGCACCCCGGATGTCTCGTCGTAAGGTGGCGAGGAAAAACACGGCTTCTCGCCAGTTCCTGAACGCCGCTCCATCCTTTCTTCCCACCCAGATCAGCGGACCTAGGTCGTCTGTGCCGATTGCATGCGGCCAGTCGCGATCGGTAGAGAAGCACCCGCGGAACGGCTGGCAGTAAGCCGCCAAGTCGTTAGGAGATGGCGGCAGTCGGGCGATGGCGTCGCCTTGAAGTGTGATTGACCCCCAACCATTGCGCGAGCGGCTGCCAATGCCACCAAACCAAGAAGCCAGCCTGATTGCCTGGCGAACTTCGTCGATCTGGCTCTCGGTCGCTGTTCCGGCGAAAAAGACCGAGAGTGTGTTGCGCTGGTTCGCTTGTGGGTCGATGGCTAATCGTTCGACAGTGGGTTCGGGACGCCCGAGATTTCTGCTGGCTGGTGCAATTGGCCCAAAACCAAGATAAACATCGGCCCGAACACGTCCTTGTCCGACCTGAATCTGGCCGATCTCACGTCGTGGCCAACTGGTATTACTCAGTTGGCCTGCGGCCCAATCTTTCAGTCGTAGCTTCACTAGGGACTGGTGTGAGTTGCTGTCGGATGCGCTGCCAAAGAGGTTATCCTCGGCCGCCCGCAATCCGTCGGGTCCGTCGACGCTGAAGCCAACCAGGGGTGCCTTGACCACTCGCCACCATTGACGAATCAGTGCCTTGAGCGGCGGGGTCCGCCACTGTGCCTGCTGGGCCGCATCGCCGACGAAGGCCGGCGTGGCAAAGCTGAGGTCGTACGCGAGGTGTGTTCTTGTCATGGATTCTTCCTCATCGGTTCGGGATGGTGGAGCGGGTGCTGGCCTGTGGGCTCGCTATGGGCTGAAGTCCTCTTCAGCATAACGGCTTTTTTGAAGGGGCTGGGCAACGGCAAGCTTGTCGGTTGCTGTTTGACGCGAGAGAGTACGTCGGGTCAAAAGTCGACCGAGATGCGAGTGGTTCGCTCACCCGCGCAACCCTGCTTCAAGAATGTCGCAACTGACCGCTGCCGGCCGCGGGCCGAGGCTGTAGCGGCGCGGCCGGCTGCCGCCTTTGCTGATCAGGTAGGGTCCGGCGGCAGGGCCGAGCTCGCACCTGAGGAGCTTGTGGAGCTTCGATAGGTGGGCCGCACGGAGTGTACGGTCGGCGTCGAGCCGGCCTGCGTGGTCGATGCCGGCGCGTTCGGCCAGCTTGCCGATGTCGTGCAGGAAGGCGGCCAGCGCGACGCGCGCGGACTGTTCGAGGAGGTTCATGGTGGCAGGATCTCCGGGTTACGGCTGGAAAAGCTTGTTGCGCAGCGACTTGAGCGCGCTGCGCAGGCGGCCTTCGTCGTCGAGGGTGCGGGCTTCCTGATCGGCGCGCGGTCGGACACCGTGGGCGAGGGAGTTGCGCAGGTATTCGAGCTTGGCCACTTCAGGCTGTTGCGCTCTGGCGCTGGCGTAATTCTTCTTGCGCAGTTCGAAGTCGGTGGGGTCGTCGCTGCGTTCGTTGCAGGCGCGCGTGACGAAAGCTTCGTACATGAAGGTGGCGGCACGCAGGTAGTCGCCGCGCTCGCGGTAGGCGTCGGCCAGCGACAGTTCCCAGTCGTCGCGCTTGCCGCGCCGGAACCAGCTGATGCGCTTCTTCAGCGTTTCGCTGAACAGGCTGCCGAGCGATCCCCGATGCGCCTCGACCGAGGGGAAGACGGTGCTGAGCGTTTCGCGGGCGCGGACCGGGTTGCCGGTCCTTTCGAAGTAGGCGGCGCGCGTCAGCAGGTCGGCACGCCCCTTGTCCATCCCGTCGGCGGCGAGCAGTGGCGCGAAAACGCCATAGTCCCCGTCCTTGTCGTAGGTGGCGAGCGCGTCGACCCAGTCGAGCATCGCCAGCAGGCCGCCCAGCCGCAGTACGGGCGTTTCGCCTTCCGGCGTCGTCATTTCGAGAGCGCCGTAATAGAGTTCCTCGACCTTGACACCAACGACGCGGGACAGGTAGCGCGCCGCCACCAGCGCCAGCATCGGCAGGTGGCGAAAGCCGTGCGTGACGTCAAGGGAGAGATTTTCCCCGGGTTGCACGACGCCGGCGAGGAGGTGGAGGATCTCGGCCTGTTCGGCGGCGTCGCGTGCGTAGGGAATCAGCAGGCAGTCGACCGGGATGCCCAGTTGCTGGGCGAGTTCCCGGCGCGGCAGGTCGAGCATCTCCTGGTCGACCTGTCCGGCCTCGACGGCCGCCATCAGGTGCAGCATGGCGTCGTCGTCGGCGCCCTGGCGCTCGAAGAACACGTCCCACATGCTGCCGGCGGTGCCGACCAGCACGAGGCGATCGGGCTGCAGGTATTCGGTCAGCGCCATGCCAAAGAAGGGCACACGGCGCGAAAAGCCGGCGTCGAAGCGGTAGGTCGCGGTGCGGTAGCCGGTGTGCGGGTCCGCTTTGCCCTTGCCGAGAAAGCTGATGAGCGTATTGATGGTCATGCTCCGGGGGAAATGCTGCTGATTATGGCGCCGATCTGGCGTGGCGCCTGGAAGGGATCATAGCTGACCGCCGCCGGCCGCAGGCCGAGGCTGTAGCGTCGCGGCCGGCTGCCGCCGTCGCTGATCAGGTAGGGTTCGGCGGCAGGGCCGAGCTCGCGCCTGAGGAGCTTCTTGAGCTTCGACAGGTGGGCCGAGAAGTAGCTGCCGTCCATGCCCTGGCGCAGGGCACGTTCGGTTTCGTCGAGGTCGGCCAGCGGGCCGGCGATCCAGCGCAGCTCGACGAGGTAGCGCTGCTTCCAGTCGGTATCCGGGAGTTCCTTCGCTGGCGCCGGTAACGGCGCTTCGCCGCGCAGTGCCCGCCGGGCGAAGACGCTGAGCAGCGCGAGTTCGGCCGGTGGCAGCGAAAACTCCTTGCCGGCGGCGCGGACGCGGCGCGATCCGAGGTCGATCTGCAGTGCGGTCGGGGCGAGGGCATGGCGGGCGGCCTCGACGGTTTCGTTGTAGCTGGCGAGGCCGGTCAGCAAGGCTTCGGGAAGGCCGTGGCGCAGGCTGACGAAAGGTAACTCGGCGAGCGTCACCTGTGCGCTGGCACTGTCGACCAGGCGGCCGCCGGGCATTTCGAGAACGCGGCTGGTCGGCGTCGGGTAGTAGAAGCCGAGGCTGGACTCGAAGGGCTCGGAGACCAGGACGTGCGACAGCTTGTCCTGCGGTCGCCCGTAGAGCGACAGGGCGTAGCCGAGAAAGAAGCCCATCGTCTTGCGGCCGCCGGCGATCGAGACGTGCAAGGCGCAGTCCGGGTCGGCGGTGAACCCGCGGATGATGCCGGTGATGCCGTCGGCGGCGCGACGGTTGTCTTCGGGCGAGCGGATGTCTTCGAGCGGCCGGCCGCCGGCATCCTCGAGAACGTGGATGGTATCGGCGGTGAAATGGATCGGCGGCAAGGCGTAGTCGCGGGCGAGGCGGTGGAACCATCCGGGTTCATCGGACAGCAGCGCGAGGCGGGCTTTCTCGGCGCCGCTGCGGGTGGTGATCAGATGGATCTCGGTCGGGACGAAGGCGCTCGCCGTCGGCGCGACGGCCAGGGCGTAGAGGGTCTCGGTGACGATCTGCGGCGACAGGCCGGTGACGGCGACGAGAATGCGGCGAGGATACTCGTTGGGGTTCTGGCGGCTACTGGTCATGGCATCGGTTGGGGGAAGTTGGATTGGCGACGATTGTCTTCCCCTTTGCTGCCGCAGTGGAGGACGGCAAGCTTGCGATGCCTGGTGGCGGCGCTGCTTCTGCGGAACAGTCGCCGGAGTGGTGCAAATCCGGGACCCGCAAGCCCTCTGTCGGCCGTCCCTTGGACCGTAGCGCAGCAGTGGCTGAAGATGCCTGCGTCCTTGAGAGACTAACATGGTTGCTTGTTTCGAGCCCAAGATTTCAGTGCTGGCTACGGACCTCCCCAAGTGGTGAATCGGCGCCGGACGCGTCGGCGGCGGCGTGGCATCGCTCGTGACTATTTGCACATCGGCCCGGGCCACTTCCGGAATATCATTTTCTCGTCGCATTCGATGACTGGTCCAACGGGCAGTCGGCTTCACCGGGGCATTTACCTCATCGCCGATTAAGCCATTAAGGCACTGCCTGATCAGTCGGGGCGAATGGCAAGAGCGTTAATCGAAAAACCCATCAACAACTCGGAGACCTTGAATGAAAAAATTACTTGCCGGCCTGGCCCTCGCAGTCGTGGCCTCCAGCGCAGCTGCCGCCCCGATGACGATGGTTGCTGATCATGCGGCCGGCTGGCAGTACCAGACGATTCGAGCTGACCTGTGGCCAGCGGCGACCTGGGCAACGGTGGATTACTCGACCTACACCAGTAACGCCACTGGCCCATGGTCTACAGGCACGGCCGCCTTTGGCAACGTTGTGCAGGCGACGACCAATTGGGCGGCGAATACCGATCTCGCCCTGCAATATACCTTCAACTTCTTCGGCACCGCCGCCGACCTGTTGCTCAATGTGGCGGTCGATAATGGTTTCGCGATTTTCCTGAATGGCGTCCAGGTCGCCAAGGATAATGCCGAAGGGTTCACCAATTACTGGGAATACACTTTCAACCTGAACCCCAGTTCCCTGGCGCAAGGGCTCAATGTCTTGCAGGTGCTGGCCGAGGATCACGGCGGCGCGACCTATTTCGATCTCAAGCTGTCCAGTACCGATGTGGATGAGGCCCGCGTTCCCGTCCCGGCCACCATGGTGCTGCTTGCGACAGGTCTGCTCGGCCTTGCCGCTTCGCGCAGGCGGCGGTAACGAAGGCCAGCCACGTTTGAGTGGCAAGGGCCGGTTTTTGGGCCGGGTTGAACGGTGGCGGTACGAGCGGCCACACGGGCAACCCGGCGCCTGATGAACATCCGGCCTGTCGATTCGCGTCATCAACTTCTGCGCCAGGCGCGCGCGCGGCCTGATGGCACGTTACGCGATCGTCAATCGCCTGACCGACGCCGCTGGCCTGAAGGACTGTGCGATCGACGGCTATACCTAGGCCGACCAGGGCCATAGCCTGTCGTCGGGCGGATCGTGCCGGTGGTCATCAGCGATTCGCCGCGCCCAAAACCCACGATCGACCACCCGTGCCATTCATCGTTGCCGTCAGTGCCCGCAGGCAGGCTGAACACCGTCTCGCCCCGCCAGGTTCGGGTGCTGCCCGGTTGAAAGCACGAGGCCGCTCGTGCCGTCGAACATCACGTCAAAAAACTCCTGAACATTCCAGCTGTTGCAGAACAACCATGACCAGGCGAGTTGATTGCTCCGCGGGTAGAACTGCGTCCATTGTGATCCCGATGGACCAAGAATGCGCAGCACCTGGTCCTTGCTCATTCCCGCCTGGATTCGCGCAAAATTCGCCGTGTTGAGCACGTTCTCGATGCGCTGCAGCTTGCCATCCGGCCCCAGATACGCCATGTAGGTCTGCGTGCCCGCGGGGCCGCGTGGGTAGGCCAGTTGTTCACTTCCATCGGGATTCTTCCAGACCATCGCTGGCTCGCCCATCGAGGCAACGACCTCGGGCAGCGTTGACACGCCCGGCTTGAGATCGCTGCCGCTGTAACCCGCGCACGCAGAAACCAGCAGTGCGACAAGAGCCACCAGCCCGCGTACCCATAGTGAATGCTTACGGCCCATTCGCCCTCCCTGCTCAACAAAGGCCCAGTTCATTTTCATGCGCTCCTGGCACACCTGAAGCATGGGGCATCCAGGCTGCGTGACGACTGTATCGCTGACGCTGGCTGCCGCAGTCATTTCGCCGAGGTCTGCCGACAAGCGTCGGGATTGCCGGAAAGTCTCCCGAAACGCACCCCAAGCGCTACCCGTATCGTGCCAGGAGCTCACCCGCCAAAGCAGTCAGCCCGGGTTCCGGGATCGATGATCGAATGGCCGCATCTGGCAAAGCATCTGCCCCGCGGGAAACCCCTTCGGTACCTGGCACTGCTCGGATGATATTACCTGGGGCGTGGCGTGTCACTGACCATCTGCTGTCGGTCGCTGGGCAAAGCTTCAGCTGGCGGGCCGCCTCGACCGGTGGGTCTTGTCAGGATCGGGCGACAGACTCCGCGCGCTCGACGGATACCCGCTGGACAAGCACGCGACGGTTCCCGGTTCAAGCTCGAAGGGCTGGCGGTGGCCGCCGAGGGAGGATTGCCGATCGGGCTGCCCGGCCCCACATCCGACCGCAGGCTCGGCCTCTGCGATGCCCTTGCTCCGGCACATGACAGGAGGCGCGTAATGCGGTAATGTCCGCGCTTTTTTCTGGCCTCATAAGGAGATTGACATGTCAAAGGAAAGAGCTGCGGTTGGCGTCGATGGCCTTGCCCTGCCCGTTCTGCCGCCGGAACGTGATGCACGCGTCTGCGCGCGACTGGTACGCGTGATGTTCTACACGCCCGGTTTTCTGGCGCTGCTTCTGATCAAGGCAGGGGAACCAACGAGCTTCGGGATTTCGGTGGAGCTGCTGATGCTGTCCAGTGTGGCCGCAATCGTTGCAGGACTGTTCATCAGCGCGCAATCGACGATCGCCGGGTCTGATCATGCGTCACGAGTCGGCACCTGGAGCGGGACGCTGATCCTCGAGTTGCTGTCGGTCGTCCCGATCCTCTGTGCCATTCCCTCGCTATTCCATGAGTTGGCCAACAGCCGGTTGTTGCATGCCCTGGCGCCGGGGGCTACCGATGTCGCGCTCGGTGCGTCGGAGCTGCTGCCCGCCGTCGCGGTCTTTCCCTTCATCCTGTATCAGCTGGCTGGCTTCGGGATCCTGCACTATATCCTGTCGAGACCGATGAACTGGGTGGTCAACATCGGCATACTGAGCCTGATCGTGTTCGCGACCGCTGCCAATCGCCAGGCCAATTACGGCATGGAAAAGACCGCCGTTTCGATCCTGGTGATCACCATGCTGATCACCGTCTTCTACGGTGTACTCAAACTGCGGCAGATGCAGACGACCTACGACACGCACTGCCCAACCAAGGAGTCCAAGGAAGGTGGGGAAGGCAAGGACAAAGTCCTGGAGTGATGCCGCCTGGCCGGCGGCGTCGCAGCGGCGGGATCGGGCGGCGAAAGCGGGCGGCGCCGAAACGTCCTGATGATCGCTGATGCGATGACCGAGCCTGCGGGTCGAGAGTGAGTGAGTTCGAATACGGGCGGCAGATACTTGCCGCATTGATTCCAATTGCTCTGACGGTCGTCGTTCACGGTCTGGGCATGGACTTGGTTCGCCTGAGTTTCGAGCGTTTCGGGAAGCCCATGCTGCGGCGGGCACACAATGCCGGAGCCAGGACGGCTTTCATGATCGGCGTCGTCGGCATCATGATCCTGAGTCATTTCTGCGCTATCGTTATCTGGGCGCTGACTCTTCTGGCTCTGGGGCTCCTGTCGGGAATCGAGCAGGCCATGTTCTACTCGATGCAGTACTACACCACGCTGGGCGCAAACGTTCATAAGCTGCCGGACCCCTGGGAAGGGTTCGGTGGCTTCGAAGCGATGACGGGGATGCTGATGTTCGGCTGGTCGACGGCCGTTCTCGCGCTTGTCGGGCAAAAAATGCACTCGATCGACGATTGATTCCGGCCTCGGCCGGGCCCGAGCCTGGCATCATGACCGCGTCCAACGCCAGGCTGTTCCTCCGACAGCGAGCGCCCGCGGCGGTCAAGGTTCACCGGTTG
>ERZ761603.941-NODE-941-length-22921-cov-15.279192_pt1 | contig 22921 bp, 16 predicted proteins | sample MGYA00511879_ERZ761603 | MGnify/ENA primary metagenome ERZ761603 (study PRJEB28899, sample SAMN02850040) | bioreactor sludge metagenome | biome: EBPR Sludge; feature: EBPR Bioreactor; material: flocular biomat | place: Australia: Thorneside Wastwater Treatment... | reverse complement strand
CGACCACCGAGATCTACCCTCTTTCCCTACACGACGCTCTTCCGATCTCCGGTCGCCGCGGCGTTCGCGGGCGCGGCGGCCCTCGGCGGCCCGTTGAAAGCCCGCATCGAGTCCGACGACGGCAGGACGTTGGGCATGTGGTGGCACCGATTGGTGATGCGCGACCCTTTAGGCGGGCTGGCGCTGGCGATGCACGCCAGTTCGGGCGATGTGCCGGGCGCGGCCCGTGCCGACGGGTTCATCGAGGTGCCCCCGGGCACGAACGCCGGCGGCGTGCGCGACTTCTACTCATGGACCTGAGCACCATCATCCCCATTGTTCTGTGCGGGGGGTTCTCGCGCCGCTTCGGACGCGACAAGCTCCGCGAGCCGTTCGGCGATGGGTGGTTGATTGATCGTCCCATCGCGGCGCTGCGGGGCGTCTTCGGCCCGCGCGTCATGCTTGTCGGACAGGTGGACGAGTTTCTCGCAGCGCGGGCCGATGGGGTGCTCGCCGACCTGCACCCGGGCGCGGGTCCGGCGGGCGGCATTCTGAGCGCCCTCGAGTCCACACCCGATGCCGGGGGCGTCTGTGTCCTCGCCGGGGATCTACCCGCGATCACCCCCGCCGCTCTCCTGCTCGTGCTGGCCGAGGCCGATGCTCACCCCGAAGCCTGGGCCGTCTGGGCCGTGACGGATCGGCCTCAGCCCTGCATCGGCCTGTACCGAACGGGCGCGATCACACCGCTGCGCCAGGCCCTCCTGGGTGATCGTTCACTGCACCGGGCGATTTCGTCCACGAAACTCCGGGCCGTGCGGATCAACCCCTCGGACGCATTCAATATCAATACGCTCGATGATGCCGCATCGCACCGGGCCAGCGCCGCGAACAATCCACCGTGAACATACGCACACACGACTCCGACGAAGCCCTCCGCGACCCGCTGCCGCCGAACCCCATGCCCATCTTCCGGGCGTGGTTCGATCAGGCCCGCGCCGACGGCAACCAGCCCAACCCCAACGCCTTCTCGCTCTGCACAGTCGGGCCTGATGGCGGCCCCTCGGCCCGGATCGTGCTTTGCAAGCAGATCGAAGATGACGCCATTGTTTTTTTCACAAACTACACCAGCCGCAAGGGCGGCGAAATCTCGGAGCATCCGCGCGTGGCGGCTGTCTTTCACTGGGACCACGCCGACCGCCAGGTCCGTATCGAGGGGACGGCAACCCGCACGGGCGAGGCCGAGAGCGATGCGTACTTCGTCTCGCGCCGCGTGATCTCCCGCTTGGGGGCGTGGGCGAGTGAGCAGAGCCGCCCGATCGAGAGCCGCGAGGCGCTCATGGAGCGCGTGGGCGAGGTCATGCTCCGCTTCGGCGTGCCCATCGAAGCCCTGACCGACGACACGATCAAGGCTGACATCCCTCGCCCGCCGCACTGGGGCGGCTGGCGCATCCGCATCGCACGCATCGAACTCTGGCAGGGCGGCGATGGACGATTGCACGATCGCGCGGTCTGGGAACGGGTGGCCGATGCGTGGAGTGTGCCGGTTCGTCTTCAACCCTGACTCGGCGTTCCAGGAGCGGGCTTTTCGTTCCTGAAACTTCACCGTCTCGAACGCCAACAAACAGTGCAAGCCCGACCACCGCGGCCCGTACTCTCCCTGTTCACCGAACTCCTCGGATCAGCACCTCGGCACGCCTGCCTCTCCCGATAGCCCTGCCCTTGATGTCCGCATGACCCGTCACCCAGCCCATCGAAACATCGCCTGCACCGCCGCGCTCGTCCTGCTCGCGGGCTGCACGTCTCCCTACAACCCGTTCTCTCAAGCGGAGGAGGATTACGCGAAACGCGTGGCCCTGGAGCGGTTGCGTGACATCCAGCCCGGCGATATCCGTCAATACCAGAAACCGCCGAGCGACTCGCCCCCCGACACGGCGGCGACGGTTCGCCGGCGCTTCGAGGGGCTCGCCGTTCGAGAACTCTCGCTCGAGGAATGCCGAAAGAGCACGCTGGAGAACAACCTCAACCTCAAGGTCGCGTTCATCGACCCCGCGATCGCGGCCCAGCGCGTGAGCGCGGAGGACGCGGCGTGGGAAGCGACCTTCCAGACCCGTGCGGCCTTCCGCGACCTCGACAGCGCCACGGCCTCCGAACTCGATTCGGCCCAGAGTGAGTTCGCCTTTGTCGAGCCGGGCGTCACGATCCCGATGCGCACGGGCGGGAGCGTCACCGTCGCCCTGCCCATGGCCCGCAACGAGACGGACAATCAGTTCTCCACGCTCAACCCCGCGTACACGAGCGACCTGGCCTTTTCGATCTCGCACAACCTGCTCCGCAACGCGGGTCGGCGCGTCAACACCACCTCGCTGCGCATCGCGGGGTACAACCAGCAGGCGAGCGAAACACGCACCAAGCTCGAGGTCATCCGCCAGTTGGCCGCCGCGGATCGTGCCTATTGGCGCATGTATCAGGCCCGCGAGGAACTCAAGGTCCGCCAGCAGCAGTACGAGGTCGCGGCGGAGCAACTCGCCCGCGCCCAGCGCCGGGTGAACGCGGGCAGCGCCCCCGAGATCGAGGTGACGCGGGCGCAGGCCGGAGTCTCCGATCGGCTGACCGACATCATCTCGGTGCAGAACGTCCTGCGTCTTCAGCAGCGCGAACTCAAGCGCATCCTCAACATGCCGGGCCTCGATGTGGACTCCCCCACGATGCTCGATCCAAAGACCCAGCCCGACCCCGTGGAGTTCGTCTTCGACGCGGCGAAGGTCTGCGAGTTCGCCCTCGCCCAACGGATGGAGATGCTGGAGTTGGAACTGCAACTGGCCGCCGACGCCGCGAGGATCGGCTTCCAGCGGGATCAGATGCTGCCGCTCTTCACCCTCGATTACACCTACCGCGTGAACGGCCTGGGCGGCACCGCCGGGGACAGTTTCGACGTGCTGCGCGACAACAAGTACGAGGATTGGGAACTGGGGCTGAACTTCCAGATCCCCATCGGGAACGACGCGGCAAGAGCGCGTCTCCGCGAGGCGATCCTGGCCAGAACACAGCGCCTCTCCACGCGTGAGGCCCGCGAACAAGCGATCCGTCAGGAGGTCCTCAACGCTCTTGACACCATCGACGGCACCTGGCAGCGCATCCTCGCGGCCCGGCAGGCGGTCATCCTCAACACCCGGGCGCTGCTCGCCGAGCAGCGGCAGTTCGACGTGGGCAGCAGCACCTCAACCAACGTGCTGGACCAGGCGGCCCGGCTGGCCGATGCGCAATCCGCCGAGATCCGAGCGCTGACCGATCACGAGATCGCCCAGATCGACCTGGCCTTCGCCACGGGCACGCTGTTGGGTGCCGACAAGGTGAGTTGGGAGCCGGTCAACGCGCCGAGCACCGACGGGCCGGACCCGGCCGAAACACTCTCGCCGGGTTCGTAGGCCTCGGCTCAACGCCCCTGCGTTGCACGCCACACCAGGCGGGCGCCGCGCAGGGCACGCTGCTCGAAGACCACCACGCGGATGGGGCTGAGCCCGAACGCATCGCCCAGTTCCGACAGTGTCCGCGGCGGGCCGCCGTACCACCCGAATCGCCGGCTGAGAAAGTCACGCTCCACCTCGGGCACAAGCCCTTTCTCCACCGCGTCGCGGGTACGGAAATGAGGTTCCAGCCATCGCTGCCACGGGGCGATTGTCCGCGACCAGTCCTCGACATCGGGCGCGTTGGGCAACAAGGGCGAGGCCCGCAGCCGCGTGCCCGGCGGGAGTGTCACGGGGGCGAGGTCCTTGATCCACCGAACCGCGAGTTTGTCCAGCGCCAAACCGACGGGCGCCGCCAGACGGCCCGCGTGCGACGGGTCCACGCCGTCGATCACCTCGCCCACGGTGCGTACGGCGTCCATGAGCAGCCGCGGCATCTTGGAGCGTGGAACGTCCTCCAGTTTCCGCTCGAAACGTCCTTCCAATGTTTCGACGATCAGTCGGAACTGCGAACGCACCAACTCGACCTTCAGGCGCGCCGCCCAGCGAAGGTACGTTTCGATCTGATCGAGCGTGATGGCCGCGGGAAAGAGGCGATCCAATCCGAAGGTCAGTTCCGCCGCCCTGGTCCGCAGGTGTTGATAGGCCGCGAGACGCGCCCGCTCTTCCACCCCGATCGGCGGCGTGTTCGCGCGGCCCAGCGCGATGAGATCGTTGATGGTCCGCGGCACGCCGACTCCCAGGCCGGCGTTCGCCGGCACCTGGTCCAGGGGAGAAAGTTCCGGCTTTCGACGTGTCAGAGAGCCCCGTGCCTGTTCGGCCTTGGCCGTGAGTTTTGCACGGACTGAGTTTTTCGGGGGTTCGATCGGGACCGCATGGGTCAAGGCCCCGCGGCGTAGCAACTCGGTCAGGCGGTTGGCCCTCGCCACGTTCACGGCACGCCGCGCCGCGGCGCGAGAGCGGCGATACGTCTTGCAGATCACGCGCGGGTCGATGCCCAGCCGCCACGCCCGGAAGACCGCCTCGCGACGCTCCTCGGTGAGCGGCGCGGCCTCGTTGAAAATCGGTCCGGGCGGCAGGCCCAGGGCGGGGTAGATGCCGCTGTTCCCGCTACCGCCGTTACCGTTGACCATCGCGAACACACCCGAGCGACCGTTGGCCCCGGCACCCACGAGCACCGGTTTCGCGGCCGCTCGCTCGTAGCGCTTCAGAACCTGGCGGATGGCCTCGTGACTCCGCCCGAATCGCTCGGCGATGCGGGCAGCGGCCGCGTTGAGCGACAGGCCGAGGAGCCGCTTGTAACGGGCCGCCCGCTTGACGACTCTGGCCTCCACCTCCGGCCCCATGCGGGAATACTCCGCGCTGCGCGCAACGGCTTCCCTGTTCTTCTCCGCGAATCTGTCCACCGCCTCGAGCGAGAACATCAGGCGCGGCTTGCCGGTCTCTCCGAGGACGCGTCGGGCCACCAGCCCGCGACGACGAAGGCGGCTGAGGGTCTGGCGGCTCATGCGCCAGCGTCTGCACAGGGCATCGGCATCGATCAGCGTGTTAGGCTCGAAATCCGAAGAACAGAGTCGCCCGGCATCGCAGAGGCGCTCGACCAGCGAAGAAAGATCGGCCTTCAGAGCCGCGCCCACGATCATCGCCGGCTCTTTCACATCGGGGCGAGTGCCGGTGACACGGAAGACCACCCAATCCTCGGGATACGTGCCGTCATCTTCGACCTGTTCGGCCAGGCCCTCGGCCCTGGCGATATCGCGCAGCAGCGTCTCCTTCGGCATGACCCGGAGGCGCTCTTCGAGTGCCGCGAGCGTCGAGATGTTCAATCGGGGCAGTGGTGGCACGGCGTTGGGCGTCGGGCGGTTCTGGTCGGGCGCGCGGCATCGCCCTTACGGCTGCCAAGCCCATATCACGTTACGCGGGGCGAGGAGTTCCAGTTCCCTCGCTAACGTCAGGAATCGTTCGATCGCCCGCCGTTCCTGCGGCCCGACTCGATATCGGAGCAGGTCGCCGAGATAACGGCGGGCCACCTCGGCGGGCCAGCCCGCGGCGGCGGCGCGGTTGGCGACGATCCATTCCAAGCGAGTCTGATTGTGTCGGAGTTGACGGTCGAGCAGCACCGCCGCCGACCGAATCCTCTGGCTCGCGGCATCCTTTTCGCAGCAGGACCATACCGCGTACACGAAAGGGAGGCCGGTCCAGTTCTTCCATGCCTCCCCGAGGTCCATCTGATGCGGATAGCGATCGGCGGGCGGTGGGCCGGTGACGACTTTGTCGCCGATCAGGAGCACGGACTCGGGCCATTGCCCGTTCGCCCCACAAGCGTCAAACTCGATCACTTCCGGACGCGCTCCGTGGAGCATCGCCAGCAGCACGCGGGCGAGGATGACCGATGTGTGACTCTCCGAGTCCGTGTGCAGACGTGTGATGCGGTCGAGCGGCACCGTTGAAAACAGCCGCACGGTGAGCGTGGGGCCGTCACTGCCGATCATGCCGCACGGCACCACGGCCAACGGCATCGATGCCGCATCGACCACGGACACCAGACCGATATCGGCCTCACCGGTCGCCACCAGATCGGCGATGCGCGATGGGACCGCGGGGAGCAGGGTCACGCCTTCGGCCCTGTCGAGACCTTCGATCAGCGGCGCTGTGTTGAGGTATCGCACACAGGCGATGCGCACGGGTTCCATGCCGGGAGGGTAGAGGGGTGGGGCACGGGGCTTGCAGGCTCCAATCGTGAACGGCCGCCCGAACGCCTCCGTGGCGCGGTACACTCGCTCATGCTCATTCGTTGGTCCGGTGTTGTGGCGATCACACTGGCGTCGGTCGTGAAGGCGCAGGTCTCACCCGTGGTGGGGCGCGATGTGCTCGCGGCGTGGTACCTGGAGGCCGACCGGGCGTGGACCGCTTCGCAATCGGCCGCGGCCCCAACACCCGACGCGATACAGCGTGCCAACCGCGAGTTCGATAGCGCCACCACCGCCTTCTTCCGGCTGGCTTTCGGCGAGGCCATCGGCACGCTGAGGCTCATGTCGGCCCGGCTCACGTTCCCCGACCTGCCTCCGCCCGGACCCATCGATCAACCGATGGTAATGGAAGCCGCACCCCGGCTGTGGGTGAAAGGCGAAGCCCCGCCCCGACTGTCGCTGGTATCGATCCGCCCCTACGCCGGGCAGGAGGCAGCGAAGGTCAGTGTGCAACTGATCGCGTCCCTCGATCAACCCGGCATCGTCGCGGGGGCGAACGCGCCTGTGAATGTCGAGGCTCACCCCGCTGAGATGATCAGCGCTGATCTATCAACGGGCCTGAAGGAACTCGCGGGCGTGATCGGAGCCCGCCCCGGACGCTGGACCCTGACACTCGCCGATACGCGCGGCGTGCCGCTCGCGTACGAGACGCTCTGGACGGTCGAGTCGTCCCTCGCGGCGATCCGGGTCGCGAATGCCCCACGCCTCGCCGCGTTGGCCGGGAAGGTGAAGCCCGCTTCGCTGGAGGCCGCCGCATCGCGGAACCGACTCCTGACCGACACCCCCGGCCGTTCCAACTCCGCGGAGTTTCTGGCTGATTTCGGCACTCTGCCCGCCGATGTGAACCGTGAAATCTCGGAGCTTGAAGCGGGGCGCGATCCCTACCCGCTCGATGGGACGTGGTGGTTCACGCTGGGTGGTGAGCCGGTGGCGGAAGGGCAGAAACGACTTTCCCCCATCGCCTGTTGGGCGAGCGCGACGCCCGCGAAGCCGGGTGTCAAGCGCCCTCTGATCATCGCCTTGCACGGCGCCGGGGGTGATGAAAGCATGTTCTTCCGCGGCTACGGAGCCGGTGCGCTCTCCCGACTGTCGAGCGAGGATGGTCTGGTCATCGCCAGCCCCGCCACCGGGGCGCTCATGGCGAGCGGCAGCAACTTGACACGGCTGGTCTCGGCGCTCGGCGACTGGTACGACACCGATCCCGATCGCATCTACGTCATCGGCCACTCGATGGGGGCGGGAGCGGCCTCTTCGCTCGCGCAGCGGCACGCCGGACAGATCGCCGCGGTCGTCTGTTTCGCGGGCGGACAGGTCGGCAAAGAAAAAGCGATCTGTCCGATGCTCTTCATCGCGGGGGAAATCGATCCGTTGATCCCCGCTTCGCGACTTCGTCCCATGGCACAGGCCGCGGCCGGGGCGGGCCTGCCGGTCGAGTTCCGCGAAAAGACCGGGAACGGACACACCTTCATCGTCGGCGACCACCTGCCGGAAGCCTTCGAGTGGCTTCTGGCCTACCGGCGCAACGCCGAACCGCGGCAGGGGCCATGATCGGCCTGCTTCCTATGCATCACGCCACCCCGCCCCGCACTCCGGGCAACGCGGTGCTTCCGGGGTGCTCCGCAGGTCATAACCACAGGCCGGGCAGCAACCGTCGGTGAGCCGCCGGCGGCGCTTGCCGATCGGCAGCAGGTACATCGCCGGCCCCAGCGCTACCAGACCCACGCTCCCAAAGATGATGAGGGACCAGAACGAACCCTCCGCGCAGTAGCACATGCTCTTTCGCCGCACCATCACGTAGATCGGGATGGTGATCACAGCCTCGATCAGCGTGCCGATGAAGATGGCATTGGCCAGGCGCGACAACTGTGATTCCGGATGGCCGCGGCGCACGAATCCCAGGATCAGCGGTGTGGCCGCGATCCACCCCACCACCGGCCCGGCGAGAAAGGAGAACTTCCAGAGCCAGTCCGGCATGTCAGGATCGGACACCCCCATCGCTTCCTGTGCCAACTCCGCGGCGTCGAGGATCAGTAACAACGTGCCCGTCAGCAACAGCCCGGCCAGCATCGCGGCGAAGAGCGTGCTGATGCCCGCGGGCAGACCGTCCCGATACTTCGCGCGAAGCAGGACAACGGCAATCGGCCCCACGACCACCGCCGTTGAGAACACGATCACGGAAACACCGCGGCCATCGGGAGAGCCGGGAATGATGTTGAGGACATCCCCCGCAAACAGCGCGAAACTAGCGACCATCCCCGCCACCACGCCGATGCCCATGCCGCAGACGAGGAACCGCGACAGACCGGGCCGAGGATCATCCTTGACCCGGGGCCGCGCGATCGGGGCGAGAAACGCCCCCTGGATCAACGTCACGCAGACGGCGTACGAGGCGGCGAAGAAGACATAATCCGCGTCATCGAAGAAATCAAGGAAATCGGCCCATGTCCCGCCCGCCAGAACATCCAGCATCGGGAAGAATGCAAAGATAAAAAGCGTCTGCACGGCCCAGAAGCACCACACGATCGGCCACTTCCGCCGGGGGCGGAGCGCCGGCAGAGTGGAACGGGGTTGTGGCGATGCACCGGCCATCGGGCGTGATGATGAGAGGGTAGAGGGCCGATGTAACGGGACCAGTCTCCGATACCCACGCCTGTCACACCTCACATACATTGAACCATGCCAGCGGAGTCACTCCCCCACCACCCGGCGACGGTCTTCCCCCCCGTGAAGGCGGTACAGAGGTGCCTGAACGTCCACTGTGGTCGGGCGTACGACATCGGTCGCGTGCTGACGGGCTGTCCGGCGTGCGGCGAACTCCTTGATGTGGCGTACGAGCGTGAAGGACTTATCCCGCGCGACTACTGGAGCATCATCGAACGGCGTGCCCTGACGAAGGGGTCCCGCGCCGGGGCCGGCGCGACGATCGCGACGGCCAGCGCTCTGGACTTCAGCGGGGTGTGGCGCTTCCGCGAACTCCTGCCCTTCTGCCCCGATGAGTCACGCCTCGTGACCATCGGCGAGGGTCGGACGAACCTGCAGCGCGCCGAGGCGCTGGCGAAGGAGATCGGCCTTGGCAGCGAGGACCTGTATCTTCAGTACGAAGGCTTCAACCCCTCGGGGAGTTTCAAGGACAACGGCATGGCCGCGGCCTTCACCCACGCGCGGATGGCCGGGGCCACCCGGGTGGCCTGCGCCAGCACGGGGAACACCTCGGCGGCGCTCGCGGTCTACGGCGCGCTCACGGGGGCGCGGTGCTACGTCTTCATCGGTGATGGGAAGATCGCCTACGGCAAACTGAGCCAGGCGCTGGAGTACGGGGCGACCACGCTCCAGATCGCCGGGGACTTCGACGCCTGCCTCGCGCGCGTGCGTGAGATCGCCGAGAACCGGCCCGAACTGGGGGTCTACCTCATGAACTCCGTCAACCCCTTCCGCCTGGAAGGTCAGAAGGCGATCATGTACCGCGTGCTCGAGGGGCTGGACTGGCGCGTGCCCGACTGGATCATCGTCCCCGGGGGCAACCTCGGGAACTGCTCCGCCTTCGGCAAGGCTTTTCTCGAGCTGCGCGAGTGGGGGTTGATCGACCGCGTGCCGCGCCTGGCGGTAATCCAGGCCCGCGGCTCGCGCACGCTCGACCGCGTGCACAACGAACTCGGCGTGCGCTGGAAACCCGGCGCGGACTTCCGCGGCGAGTACAACCGGGAGGCGGTCCGCGCCGAGTATGCACGGATGGACGCCGCGAACGAGCGGGCGCACACGGTCGCCACCGCCATCGAGATCAACCGCCCGGTGAACCTGAGCAAGGCGCTGCGGGCGCTGTGGGCCATGAACGGCGTGGTGCGCAGCGTGAGCGATGAGGAGATCGTCGAGCACAAGGCACTGGTGGGACGCTACGGGTTCGGCTGCGAGCCGGCCTCGGGCGCTTCGGTCGCCGGGGCGAGGCTCCTGCGTCGCGAGGGGGTCATCGGCCCGGGCGAAACGGTTGTCTGCATCCTGACCGGGCACGTGCTCAAGGACCCGGATGTCACGGTCGCCTACCACACCGGCCTCTCCCTCAAAGCCGCGGCGGTGGACCTTTCCGCGTGCCGACCGAGCGGGCGAGTGAGCAACCCGCCGGTGAAGGTGGCCGACGATATCGAGGCGATTCTGCGGGCGATGGAGTGATGGGGGTATCGCAGAGTAATCGAATGCAGATAGTCACATGCGAAACAAAGAAGATGATCGGGCTTGCGGCTCATTTGACATGCTTCAAAATCCACTCATTCGCTTTGCAGAGAGCGGGACTCTATGATCCGCGGAAGATTACGCCCCGCGACTTCGTCAGCGAACGCACTGAGCGGCAAGGCGTATGCTGTGAGTCGGTCGTGTGGAGTGACGATGGCCAAGAACGGTGTACTAGTATCGGTGAAGCGATCGTATCGAGTTCGGACCGTAGCGGAAGCTAAGGACATCGCGTTGCGATGGCTCGAATCGATAAACCTCGCACGTGCCGCAGACATGGGCCTTCCAGAGATCGATGACAGGCATCACATCTGGCGAGTGCCACTGCGTCGCGCGCGGAAAGAACGCATCGGCGAGATCGTCATCGATGCCTACACCACCGAAGTGCTGGAAGGCAAATCGACTCGCCCGGAACTGATCGAATCGCGGCTGCTCCGCAAGTCAGAAAAAAGGGCCCCCACCGCCGAACGCACTGACTTACCGAAGCGCTCGCCGCTACGAAACACCATCGCTCTTGGCGACTGCCTTGCACTCCTTGATGACACACCCCGATCGGGCGTTGACTTGGTCTTTACATCGCCGCCGTACTTCAATGCCAGGCCCGAATACAGCGAGTACGAAGCGTACGAAGAGTATTTGGTGTTTATGCGCGCTGTGATCCGCAAGACACACGGCGTACTTGCGGAGGGCCGGTTCTTTGTGATGAACACGTCGCCGGTGCTCCTACGCCGCACGCACCGAAACGAGTCTTCCAAACGCATAGCCGTACCATTTGATCTCCACCGGATATTCATCGAGGAGGGCTTTGACTTTATTGACGACATCATCTGGGTGAAGCCCGAAGGCGCGGGTTGGGCAACGGGCCGAGGTCGTCGATTCGCCGCTGACCGGAGCCCTCTCCAATACAAGGCAGTGCCAGTAACCGAGTATGTCATGGTTTATCGGAAGCGCACCGACAGATTAATCGACTGGCACATACGCAATCATCACGATCCGGCCCTCGTTGAACAATCCCTGATTCCCGATGGGTACGAGAAAACAAATATTTGGCGAATCAATCCCGCGACCAACTCCGCACACCCCGCCCCCTTTCCACGCGAACTCGCAGAGCGGGTTGTCTCTTACTACTCTTTCAAGGATGATGTTGTTCTCGACCCTTTCGCTGGCTCGGGTTCCACAGGTGCCGCGGCGGCCAGACTTGGCCGCCGTTTTCTGCTGATGGAAATCAATCCGAAGTACGTACAACTCATGCGTGATTCGTGCGAGCACTGGCTGGGCAAAGAGGCCGACAACGTATTATGGATTAACTGCGAGCCACCCGCCCCGTCCATGACCCTTCTTTGAACCTGGAGCGGTGCGTGAAGAAGAAGAAGAAGAAGGATAACGCTTCTGCTGAACTGGATGGACTCTTCCCCGCGTCGCTGACGGATTTACTCACCGCGGGTGGCGCGGAGTTTCTGGAGCGTGTCGGTCCCGACGTTGTGCGGCGATCAGTCCTGCAAGTGCTTCTGGGACATAACGTGAGAACCCAAACGGAGCCACTGACTCGACAACGCATCGCGGAAGTTGGCGGCGGTGTGCTCGCTATGTTTGAGAAGGGTCACCGCCTCAACCCCGATTTTTTCCGGCGGCTCTCTTCTCTCGCTGCGTCCCGAGTTCAGAGAGGCGGAACACGTGAGAACGCTTGGCCGGCGCAATGGGCGTTGGGACTTACGGGAAAAGGTATTCAAAATGTGTTGCGAAGCGACATCGGAGCTCTCGACGCTTTTTGTGAAACGCTCGACCGTGCGATCTCACTCGCGGCCGTGAGCCTGACAGAGAAAATTGGTCCCCTTTCGATGGCTCTTCGGATCGGCATAGATCCAGTTAATGACTCTCCGACCTTAGGTTGGGCAGATGTTTTGCGCATCCTTACTGCAATCGGGTGTGCTGAACTAACGATCCGAGGTTCAGACAAATCTAGATATGGTAAACTCTTTGAGCGGCTTGTGCTCGGAAGCGTGCTAACTCTCCTTGGTTTTCACCTTGATAATCGGCGAGCAGGATCACGTAACTCACGCGTATTTTGGCTTTCAGACTCGACGGACGAGCGCGAGTGTGATGCTACGGCGATCATCCGACCCGGAATTATTGCTCGTTTCGACATCGGTTTCATAGGCATCGGCAACCCGGAGATCGTTCGGGATAAACTGAGCCGGTTCGCTCGTTCGATAGAGGCCATAGGCCACACCGACGCGTCCACGACATTTATCGTTGTGGATCGGATTCCAACGGGTGCTGGCGCAAACACACTCCGCATCGCCGAGAAAAGCGGGACCAGCGTAACGCAGATGTCAATGACGCTCTGGCCCCGCGAGCTTGCCAAAGAACTCAGTGAGAAAGTCGGACATGTCCACCAGCTCTGCAATTTGGACGATACGGCTACCCAAACATATATTGAGCAGCATGTGAGTAGTATAGATGTTCGGGTTTTTCTACGCTCCGCCAACGCTCGGGAATAGTCACCATAGAGCATTGCCCGCCGCGCTAGTCTTGCCCCGTGCCCGCCCCGCGCGATCTTCCCCGGACCATCGGCTTCCTCCCCGCCGCGGGGGTGATGATCGGCGTGACGGTCGGCAGCGGGATCTACTCGACCCCCGCGAGCATCGCCCAGCACCTCTCGTCGTCGTGGCAGGTCATCGCGGCGTGGGTCGTGGGCGGGCTGCTCAGCTTCTTCGGCGCGCTCACCTACGCGGAACTGGCGGTGATGTTCCCGCGCTCGGGAGGGCTGTACAACTTCCTGTATCAGGGCCTGGGGCCACGGGTGTCGTTCATCTTCGGGTGGACGTACATGCTCATCACCAAGCCACTCGCCGCGGCGGGGATCTGCGTCATCTTCGCCGATTACCTCACGGCCCTGGGCGGCGCGGACCTGTACCCGTGGCTCATGCAGCGAGTGCCGGGCGCTCCGGGGCTGGAGGCGGTCTTCGGCGACTCGTGGCACAAGACGCTGCTCGTGTGCGGCACGCTTGGTGTGCTCACGTACATCAACTACCTGGGAATGCGGCTGGGGTCGTTCGTCAACCTGGCCCTGACGGTCATCAAGATCGGGTGCCTGCTGGCGATCGTCGCGCTGGCGTTTGCACTTGGTGGTGCGCCGGCTTCCCCATCGGTCGCCGCTGAAACATCGGCGGCCTCCGCGCCGGTCGGCCCGAATCCGCTGCTCCTCGCGGCGCTCGCGCCCGTCCTCGCGGCGGTGCTGTGGACCTATGACGGCTGGAGCGACATCGGCTCCATCGCGGGAGAAGTCCGCGACCCGACACGCAACCTGCCCCGCATCTTCCTGCTGGGCACGCTGGGCCTGATCGTCCTGTACGTGCTGGTCAACCTCGCGTACCTTCGCGTGCTGCCTCTTGAGGAGATGCGCGGCTCCAAGGCCGTGGCCAGCGACGTGATGACCCGCCTGATCGGCCCCAACGGCTCCGCGGTCGTCACGGCCTTTGTGCTCCTCTCGACGCTGGGCGCGACGCACGCCGCGATCCTGACCGGCGCGCGCGTGACCTTCGCGCAGGCGCAGGACGGCCTGCTCTTCCGGTTCCTGGGGCGCATCCACCCCCGCCACGAAACCCCTGGTGTTTCACTCTGGGTGCAGTTCACGATGAGTTGCCTGTGCATGATCTTCCTCCGCCAGTTCGAGAGCCTGGCGGGCGGGTTCGTCTTCACCATGTGGATTTTCTACGGCCTGGGGGGCATCGCCCTCTTCCGGCTGCGGAAACTGCTCCCGGATGTGCCCCGCCCCTACCGCTGCTGGGGATACCCGGTCGTGCCGCTCCTGTTCATCGCCGCCGCGGCGGGCATGACCGTCCTGCAACTGTGGGACTCTTTCACGGCCACGGTGAAAGAAGGCGAGATTCCCCCGTACCTGCGGACCTGCGGCTACCTCGCGGTCCTGGGCGCGGGGTGGCCGGCGTACGCCCTGTGGAAACGCGCGACACGCGTATAAATGACGCGGCCGCGGCGACGCTCGCCCCGCCGCAGGCACGTACGCTCGCCGAGCACGATGCCAACGCTCCTTGACAGACTCCATCTCAGCCCACGGCGAGAGGTGCCGCCGCGGAAGAGCACGTTCCTGCTTTTCACGGGCATTTTCTTCACATTCGCGCCGATCGGCAGCCTGATCGCGATGGTCATGGGCCGCCCGTGGCCCTGGCTGATGGGGCTGGTGTGCGCTGTGGTGTCGGGGAGCATCGCGCTGGGGTGGGCCTCGGCGTTCTTTCTGCGTCGGTACTGGCTCCTCGTGCCGGTGATCCTGCTGCAGGCCGCGGGCCCCCCGCTGCTGTTCACAACGCTGTGGCGCTGGGGGCTTGGGGCGGTAGGATCGGGAATGGGCGACCAGGGACGGCTGCTCGTTCATGCCGCCACCGCACTGGCCTGCATGGTCGCGGGGTTCGTGCTGATCAACATCTTTATCCGAACCGAGGAATCCCGCATCACCCGCTACCGAACGGAAGTGGACATGGCCCAGCGCATCCACAAGCGCCTCGTACCCGCGTTGACCATCTCCGCCGGGTCGTGGCAGGTGCTTGGAAGGTCAGAGCCAAGCAGCGAGATGGGCGGAGACCTGATCGACGCCCTTCAGAACGGGGACGAGTTGGATGTCTTTGTCGCCGATGTCTCCGGGCACGGTGTGGGTGCAGGCATCGTCATGGGCATGGTCAAGAGCGCGATCCGCATGCGACTTCGCGCCGCGACGACTCTCGAGGGCCTGCTGACGGACCTGAACGCCGTGGTGACGGACCTCACCGATCCGAACATGTTCGCCACGTTCGCCTGCGTGCGTGCCGGCACGAAAGGTGACATTCAGTACGCACTCGCGGGCCATCTGCCCATCCTTGTGTTTCGGGCATCAACGGGAGAGGTCATCGACCTGCCCAACCAACACCTGCCTCTGGGCATCGAATCCGATGAGGTCTACCACGCGGGCCGGTGCGCGGTCGGCTTGGGCGACACGCTCCTCATCGTGACCGATGGTTTGATCGAGGTCCAAAGCCCGGCGGGGAAGGAACTCGGGCTGGCCGCGTTCCGTGCGGCGTTCGCATCGTGCGCATCAGACGCGCTCCCCGATGTGATGGAGAGACTGCTGATGCTCGCGAGCTCACACGGAAAACGCCTGGACGACCAATCGCTCGTGCTGATACGCAGGGTCGGCGCTTGATTCGGTCGATTGAGTATCTAGCACCCGCCGGCCTCCCAGGCGATGAAGAACGTCTCCACATCAGCCCCATCGACCCCGCCGTCCTGATTGACATCCGCGCCGGGGTCGGCGACTTCCCACGCGAGGTAGAAGGCCTCGACATCGCCCCCATCGACGCCGCCGTCGCGGTTAAAGTCCGCGGGGCAGGCGGGGAAGCTGTAGGTGATGAACGAGGAGGCCGCCGCCGCCCCCCGTGCGTCCGTCGGCGTGACCACGCACCGCAGCGTGTCGCCCGGCGCGGCGGAGTTGGCGGGGATGGCATCGGCGTGCGCTGCGCTCGTGACCCGACGCACCTCCACGCCGTCGAGCGTCCAGACATAGGTATACCGCACGATGTCATAATCCGGGTCGTCGTACAGAAGCGACGTGTCGATCCTGCAGAAAACCACATCGGCCGGATCGGGCGAGGGCGGGTCGAAGCGCAGGCCCGCCAGAGCCGCCGGGGGGCGGTTGAAGGCGGGGTCGCGTGTCGGTCGAACCTCGACGGGCGCATCGACCACCGTGGCACCGTTGATGTCCAGACGGATGCGCCAGGTCCCCGCCGTCGTGCCCATGTCGTTGATGGTGAAGTACCAGTACCACCACGAGGTGCGGTAGAAGGGATTGCCCCCGAAGGTTCCCGTGCCGCTGTCGAATGCCTGCGAACCGTTGGGTCGGATGTAGCGGACGCGCCAGGTGCTGTTCGCGGGCAGCGCGTTGGCGAAGAGCCAGAACCAGTGCGGCCGCTCGGCGAAGGCCAGGTGCCCGGTGCGGGGCATCATCTCGGGCGGGGGCGGCACGGTCGAGAGATCGGTCGGCGTGATACCGAACTCGGTGATCCTGAAGGTACGGTCGATCGCGTACTGATTGGTAAACCCGCTGGGTCCGGACCGGCATGCGCCGGCGAACGGCTCGTAGACCGCGCCGTTCAGCCCGGTCTCGAAGTGCAGGTGCGGCCCGCTGCTGATGCCGCTCGAGCCCACCTGTCCGATCTGCTCGCCCGCGCGAACCACCTGCCCCACCGACACGGCCACGCTCCAACGCTTCATGTGCCAGTAATAGGTGTAGTGGTTGCCGGCGTGACGGAGCACGACGTAGTTCGCCGGAACGTTCATCCAGACGGTGTTTCGATCCGGCTCGCCGTCGCGGGTGGCGACCACCGTGCCCGGCAGGGCCGCGAAGATCGGCACGCCGACATCCTGCTCGCCAAAGCCGCGGATGCCATAGTCGTGCCCGTTATGGCCGTCGTAGACATAGTCGGTGCAATCCCAGTCGCGCAGCCCCGCGCCGGGATCAAGGTCCACGAAGTTGACCATGGTCGCGTCGCGGTACCAGTTCCCGGCCATCGGGTAAAAGGTGTAGGCCACCGGCCCGCGAGGGTGATAAGGCGATACCTCCGCGGCCTCGAAGGCCCGGATCTCCGCCGCGACCTCGGCCCGCTGTTCTGGAGAGATGCATTCCGCGTGGGGAGTAGGAAACAGCGGCCCGCCCCCGCCCAGTACGCCCGAGTTCTGACCGTGCGCCGCGACCGACAGCCCGATCAAGCCGATGAAACCCAAGAACGTTCGCATCGCCGATCCCTCCTTGCCCCCGCCGTGAATGGAACGAGGACGACAATCCTACACGATCGGCGTGGCTGGATCGACAGCGCGCAGAATGGGCATCACAAACTCGCGCACGGTGTGCGGCCCGCAGGCTCACAGCCGCAGGGGCATGCGGGTCAGCAAGTGAGGCGATGCCAGCCCCAGCGACACCAGCACCTTGCTCATCCCGAACGCGTCGTGCTCATCGAACGCGCCGACTTCGTAACTGTCCGCATCGAGCACCGCATCGCACCGGCCCGCATCGTCGAGGAGCGGGATGACCAACTCGGACTGGTCCCTGGGATCGCACGCCACGTAGTTCTCACCGAGCGTGCGCACATCGGCGATGATGAGCGGGTGTGCCTCGCGCACACCCCGCCCGCACATGCCGTGCAGCCCGATGGGCGAGCAGGCGGGCTTGGGCTCGCGGCAGACCAGCACCATCGAGTCGCCCTCAAGGACATAGAACCCGATCCACGAGATCCCCAACGATCCGACCCCGCCCCACAAGAGGTCGATGGCGCGGCGCATGGACTCGCCCCGGTCACGCGTGGGCGCGGGGCGCTCAGGCGACAGGTCGTGGCGCGACAACAGCGCCGCGTAATCGCGGTAGATGGGGGCTTTGAGGAGCAGATCCATGCGAGAACAGCCTCCCCGTCGATCAACGCGGCGTTCGCACATCTCCGCCGCGCTGTGAACGGATTACAGCGTCGCGCTGGTGTACGGCAGCAGGGCCATGAACCGGGCGCGCTTGATCGCCTGGGCGACCATGCGCTGCTCGCGGGCCGAGGTGGCCAGTCGCTTGCGGCCCATGATCTTGCCGTTGGGGCTCATCAACTTGCGGAGGTTCTCGACGTCCTTCCAATCCACGTGGACCACGCCCTTGGCGCTCTTGGTCGTGACTGAGGATTTCTGAACCGGACCGAATCGTGCAAACTTGCTCATCGTCTGATCGGCCTCGCAAGGCCGCTCCGTCATGGTCTTGAGTCAGGCCCGGCTTTGTCCGCCACGCGGCGGGTCCGTCGGGCGACGGGCCAAAATGATAGGCGCTCGTCATGAATGTTGTCGAAACGCGCGGGTCCTAAATCCTACTGCATACCAAACACAAAGCCCCGTATGGGTTTCAGTACGCTGAATCGATGGAACTACGTCATCTCGACGTTCCTCCGCCTGATGCAAACATGGCCTGTTCGGTCTGCCCGACCCCCAGGTGCGATCGGTCCACGATGACCATCGGGGTTTTTCCCGCGACGGTCTGGATGAGTTGGTCGGTGAACTCAATTTCCGCCGTGGCCAAACTCGGGTGAATTTTGAACATCAATGCGTGAATCGCGGCAACGGCCTTCTGTCGGTCGGCGGTCGGAGCAATGACCTTGAGCGTGATCGCGCCTCCCTTGCTGACCAGTTGGAACCGCTCGACCCCCGGCACGGTGCGGATGGAATGCTCGAAAGCGACCGAGTGGACCTTGGTCCCATCCGCCAGCGTGACGAAGGAGAGCGTCTTGCCCACGATCCGCCTGACGCGGGAAAGCCCCAGGGGCGCATCCTCATCGAACATGGTGACCTCGTCCCCGATCTCGTAGCGGATCAGCGGGAACTTCTTGGGGAAGAGGCTGGTGATCCGGATCACCCTCCCGCCCGATGGCCCGACCTCGCCCGCCTCGATGAAGTAACTGCGCCAGAAGAGATCGAACGCCCCCAGGCCACGGGTCTCGGGCACGCTGAAGCCCATGATGCTCGTCTCGACGCTGCCGTACTCCATCGCGCACCGGCAACCCAGCGTCCTGTTCACCCACTGGGGGCTGTCGTCGAACGGGAAACTCTCTCCCGTCCCCACCGCCATCTTGAGTTTCAACGCGTGCAGGTCCTTGGCCCGGTCCTCGTTGACGCGGCAGAAATAATCCAGCGCGGCGCTGTAGCAGACCATGTACGCCGGCCGGTAACGAAGCATCTCATCGCACGCTCGACGGAGTTTGTCGGGGTCGAGTTGATACGCCGAGAATCGGTAGTACCCCAGCGCCCGGTCCTTCCACACGCGCCATTGCCCCTTCACCTTGCCCTTGACGCCCGACCCGAGCAGATGGCTGTGGCCCCAGATCATAAAGAGCTTGTCATCCGGCTGCACGCCGTACCAGCGGCGGCACATCCATCGATCCGGGATCGAGTGGCGGTGCTCGCTATTCCAGAACGGGAACTTCGTCGGTTCGCCGGTGGACCCCCCGGTGGTGTACGCGAAATCCTCAGGTCGTGACGGGTCGCTCAGGCGGTCCATCTGGGTCTGGACCATTTTCTTCGTCGTAGGCGGCACGAGTTCGCAGAACTGCGCCATGCTCTCGAACCTGCCGGGAAGCGCCCCCGAACGCACCGCATCGCGGTACGCGGGGATGCGTTCCTGCTGCACGAGCCAGTTCTCGTTCACACGATCCAGTTGCCAGGCCAGCCGCTGTTCGGGCGAGAAGTTCGCGCGATAGCCGTTCTCGCGCTCGATCAGCGCGGGCATCATCCTCCTGCTCCGCCATGTCGCGATCAGTCCCATGTGTTGAGCTTCTCCTGCCCACGAGCATCGCCCGCGACTCGCGCGGACCAACCTCCGATGCTAGCCGCTCCGCGATCACCTGTCGCGCGGTGCGCCGGCTCTCCCCGATTCCGGCGAGTGCATGGCTACCGCGGAGCGGGAAGTCCCAGCCGCCGCAGGTGAAACACGCGATGGGCCGCGATCCGACGATCGGCAGCGCCCAGGTCGTACTCGACCACGAACCGGTTCGCCGATGCCGCGGCCAGGCGGCGCGAATCGGACGAGAACGCCATCGAGACGATCACGACGCCCTCGGTGTCGAACGAGGCCAGATTGCGCAGCGTCGCCGCATCCCACACCTTGAGAATCGCGTCCTCACCACCGGTAGCAATCAGCCGTCCATCGGGGCTGACAGCCAGCGCGGGGATGAGGCGCTGGTGCCCGTGCACGGAGCGCACGCGCGACCAGTCCGTCGTGGAGTATGCCTCGATCGTGCCCGCCTGCGTCGTCACATAGAGCCGATCGCCCGCGGGCGCGAAAGCCACGGCCCAGGGCTGAGACTTCGCCTCAACACGCTGCACGATCGTTGATGCAACCACATCCCAGATGACCACGCCCCGCCACAGCCCCGAGACGGCGAGCAGTTTCCCATCGGGAGAGAAGTCCAGCCCTTCGATCCGCTTCTCCAGGGTCGGCAGCACCGCGACCGGCTCCTGCGTACGGAGATCGAAGATCCGGGTGATGCGGTTGGCGTGACCCGCCGCGGCCAGCGACCGATCCGGCGTCACCGCGAGCGAGAAGAGTTCGTCACGGTCCCCGGGCATGGCGTGCAGTTCCCGACCGGACGCGGCGTCGATGATGCGCACCACGCCGTCATGGCCCGATGCGAGCAGCCGATCATCATCGAGAAAGCGAACCTGACGCGTGCGGAAGTTCTTCACGTCGCTCGTCCATCGAGACACCAGCGCCCGGCTCCGCGAGTCGATCACGTCCACCAGGCTGTTGCCCGTCCCCACCGCTAACCGCGAACCATCCGGCGAATAGGCCACCGAGAAGCACCAGTTCTGAAACCCCGGGATCCGCGAGGCCGACGCGTTCGTGGAAAGGCTCATCCGCCTCATCGCGCCGTCGGCCGTCAACAGCGTGACATCATCTTCTCCGTGCCAGGCGACCGCCTGGACATGGAACCGATGCCGGGCCATCCGGCGGTTCTCCCGCTCACCCGAAACATCGACCAGGTAGGGACGGTCGAGCGTGCCCGCGTAGATGCTCCGACCATCGGACGCCGGACTCAGGATCCTCGCGTCCGCGGCCAGCGGGTGCCGCGCCGCGGTCAATCCCGTCGCTCCCGGCTCCCAATACCAGATCGGGCCGCCGACCTGCCCGAGCGCCAACCGATGCGTTCGAGGAAAAAACGTCATGGCGCACACCATGGGCAAACCCAGAGACGAGAGATCGGCGACCAACGCACCGTCCGCCACATTCCACACCGACACCGCCGGGCCTGCCGCGGCCGTGCTGCTCCCCACCGCCAGCAGGGCCCCGTCGTGGCTGAATGCCATGTGCCGCGGCGTGCCCGAGATCTCCCACGACCGCACCACCTCACCACGGCGAGGATCCACGAGCCGAAGGATCCGGTCATCCCCAGCGGTGGCGAGAAGCGCACCATCCGGTCGATACGCCGCGACACGTTGGGCGGTCACGTCCTCGAGCGCGATCGACACCCCCGGACCCTCGACCGGCAACAAGTATGACCCGCCGCGCGCGCTGAGCACAAAGACCTGATCCCCTTCGGGCGAGATCGCCACGGCTGGCGCTGTCCCGCCGGGCGCCAGCAGCGTGGCGACCGGATCGCCGGAACGGGTGTCCCAGACCGATACAAGGCCGTTCGAGGTCGGCCACGCGAAGCGACGCTGATCGGCGGAGACCGAGGCCGTCGTGTTCGCGGCAGGCCCCTGCACGACCCACGCCGAGGGAATGCGGTCGTACAACTCCCACACGCCCCATCGGGCCGAAGGCGAGGCGGGATCCGCGAAGTGGGCCCGCCAGAGCATGTCTTCCGCGAGCGACAGATTCCCGTTGGCCGCCTCGATCCTGCCTCTCTCGATCTGCGCTTGCGCCAGTTCGGCCTCGGCCTCGGCGCGCGCGGCGAGGGCCGCGCGTGAGGCCTCCAGCGCGCGCTCCTTGGCGATGCGTTCTTGCTCCCGCGCGAGGGTCGCCGTCTCGGCGAGGTGACGCTGCCGCTCGGCGTTGATCGAGGCATAGACCGCGAAGGCCACGAGCGCCACCGCCCCGAGCACGATCAGCCGCGCCGCCGTTCGGTGACGCCTCACCTGCTTGCGCAGCACGTACATCGCCGAGTCCCGACGAGCCAGAATGGCATCGCCGGCGAGCAGCCTCCGGATGTCCTCGGCCAGTTCGCCCGCGCTGGCATACCGCCGATCCGGTTCCTTCGACAGGCACTTGGCGACGATCACTTCCCCGTCGCCCCTGAGCGCCCGATCAACCCGGGAGAGGGGTGGGGCCTCGTCCTCTCGGATGATCCGGGAGGCCTCGTCCATCCCCTTGTTCGTCAGATCAAAGGGGAGATGGCCCGTCAGAAGTTCAAACGCCACCACGCCCAGCGCGTACACGTCGCTGCGGGTGTCCACCACGTCGCCGCGCATCTGCTCCGGGCTCATGTACGAGGGCGTGCCGATGAGTTGCCCTGTACGGGTCGCCATCGATGCAGCGCCCTCCTCCGAGGCCCGGGCGATGCCGAAGTCCACGACTTTCGGGTTCCCATCGGAACCCACCAGGATGTTCCCGGGCTTGAGGTCGCGGTGAATCACGCCCCGCTGGTGCGCGTGCTGCACGGCCTCGGCCACGCGCAGCAGCAGCTCCCAGCGCACGGCGGTCGGCGGGTTGTGCTCGCGCACATAGCGGGTCAGCGGCGGGCCGTCGACCAGTTCCATCGCAAAGAACGCCTGATCCGGCGAGAGTTCATCGGCGATGCCCGCTTCGTACAACTGCGCGATGCCGGGGTGCTGGAGACGGCCCAGCAGTTCCACTTCGTTGCGGAATCGGTTGAGCAGGCCGCGGCTCGCGAAGCCCGGACGCACCGCCTTGAGCGCCACGCGCCGGCGCGGGAAGGACTGCTCGGCTTCAAACACAATGCCCATGCCGCCTTCGCCGATGGTGCGGAGGATGCGGTAGTT